>Ga0222427_100196_pt1 | contig 152849 bp, 137 predicted proteins | sample 2B20Ametagenome_FD_182890 | JGI IMG/M metagenome (GOLD analysis project Ga0222427, IMG submission 182890) | Enriched microbial communities from leaf-cutter ant dump, University of Wisconsin, Madison, United States - 2B20A (version 2) | ecosystem: Environmental > Terrestrial > Nest > Insects... | reverse complement strand
AATTGAACTATTCTTGAATTTGTTCATGACTTTCGACTTTCGTCTGTCTACCCGTCACGCTTACATGATTGTGTTTTCTTAAAGAACTTTTGCCGCTTCAACTTCCGTATCCGCTATATTCCGATGGCATTGCGCCGTCTTTATCTTTTTTTGTTCCCCTCCGTTTCCGTTGGGACTGCAAAGGTAGAAATCTTTTCGGAACTTCCAAAAAACTTTTAAAGTTTTTTTTCTTTTCCCTTTTTTCGATTTCCGCGTTTAATTCTCATTAAACCCTTCTTTTTTCATGGATACCTGCTCTCGCGGTAACCGTCCCTCCCTTGCGGAGTGGTGCAAAGATAGGGAGTTTAATAACAAACTTCCAAGACTTTTGTTCTTATTTATTTCGTTTTGCCGCTAACTGGCTGTGAACTTGGGGGATTATTTTTGTGAAACAGGATCCTGGGGGCTCTGGGATGCAAAAATGGACGGTTATCCGCGGATCTCCGACGGGCTCTATGGCGGAACGGGGGACCGGGGAGACCGAATCATGGGCAGGCATAAGAACCGCAGCCGGGCAGTCCGCGGAGCCCATAGAAAAATAAGGCAACAATACCAACAACAATGTCGGTACAGATCCTATGTTTAGTTAGGTTTTACTTAGGTTTTGTTTAGGTTTAGTTTAGGTATTCTTTAGGTAAAAGCTAATAGATACCTAACTAAATACTAACCTAAGTCTAGATTATTTCTCAACTATTATAAAATCGATACCTGAGCAGATCATAACATAAACTAAAGACGGAGATGCGACATGAACGATACCAAATCCAACCTCTCAAAATTCGCTTGAATCAACCATTTAGATCGTATTCAAACCTGATTCGGAGGCGAGCAGTTTTCCGACCGCAGCCAAAAAACTGACATAAACTAGCAACGCGTAAAATTCAGTAGAAACACAGCTTTTTGAAGCTTAAAAGTCAAAAATCACGAATTAAACCGTATATTCGGATAAAAGGAAATTTAATCACCATCACCTATTTTGAACGAACTTTTCAAAATTTACCAGCTTGATGCGAATGAAGCACTACGCATCCAAGAATCGAAAAACGAAATACATCAACATGATTTCGAAGAACTGATTATTGGTGTCAAAGGGCAATTAAAACATTTTATCGATTTTAAAGCGGAAACCTATACAGCTCCTTTCGTCAGTTTTGTCGCGCAAGGTAAAAATCATCGGGTAACACCTCTCCTATTGGACCAAGAGATCGACTTTTGGGTGATCAGATTTAAAAGTGAATTTATTCCCGAAACGACCTTCCAGCTCTATGCACATTTTCACGAAAATGCGACATTGAAATTTTTTCGGCCCTCCTGTTTTTCCAGGCTGGTGATTTTGTGCCAAATGATGCAACAGGAAATGCAACAAGCCGTAGCTGACTATGCAGTAGTTAAGCAGTTGCTAAGTACAATATTTATTATGATTGAGTCTGAGCGAAAAAAACAATTTCCAGCCGCACAACAACAATTGAAAAACCAAAGTACAACATTCACCAGTTTTCTATCTATACTGGAAGAAAATTATCGACGACCGGAGGGCGTTAACTATTACGCAGAAAAACTTTTTATGTCTGCCCGTAATTTAAATCTGATCTGCCAAAGTATATTGCAGCAAAGTGTATCGGAGATCATCGAAACAAGAAAACTGATAGAGGCGAAAAACCTGCTGCTAACAACCAATAAGACCATTTCAGAAATAGGTTTCGAATTAGGCTATCAGGAAAAAGCTTATTTCACCAATGTTTTTAAGAAGAAAGCCGGAATGACCCCATCTGAATTTAGACATGAGATTCAGAAACTGATTTCCGAATAATACAACAATTTGGCTAAAAAACAATACCTGATACCGTTCCAGACTGTCTAATTTTGTAGGAATATTAACGCTATTCGTATCATTCAAATGCGTAGAAAGGACTTTATCAAAATTATGGCAACACTCTCCCTATCAGGCATAGCAGGTCCCGCAAGTTCATTACGTAAATTTTCTACTGACCTTGCTGCTACAGACAAATTTCCGGTTCTTTTTTTAGGACATGGAAGCCCCATGAATGCCATTGAAGACAATGAATTTGTTCAAGGGTTCAGAAAAATAGGACAAACATTCGAAAAACCGAAAGCAATCTTAGTGATCTCAGCACACTGGGAGACACGTGGAACATTTGTTACCGCCATGGAGCATCCTGCTACAATCCATGACTTTGGTGGTTTCCCACAAGCTTTGTTTGACGTGCAATACCCTGCTCCCGGAAGCCCCTCATTAGCCCATGAAACAAAACGCATCGTCACAAAAACAGAGGTTCATCTGGACGATAAGTGGGGCTTGGACCACGGCTCCTGGTCTGTTGTCAAACACCTGTATCCAAATGCCGACGTGCCTATTATTCAGTTGAGTATCGACTACACCCAACCAGCTGCCTATCATTATGAAATTGCACAGCAACTGGCTGAGCTAAGAAAAAAAGGTGTATTGATTATCGGAAGTGGCAACATGGTCCACAATCTCCGAATGGTAGCCTGGGATAAACTCAATACAACAGGATATGCTTACGAATGGGCTACCGTTGCCAATGATAAGATGAAAAAGTTTATTCTGGATGGAAATCATCAGGCTTTAATTGAGTTCAGACAGCAGGGGAAAGAGTTTGATCTGGCAATCCCTACACCGGAGCACTATCTTCCTTTAATCTATAGTTTGGCTTTACAGGAAAAAAACGAAGATTTATTTTTGTTCAATGACAATTCTGTAGCAGGCTCCCTCACCATGACCTCATTAAAGATCGGTTAACTGAAGAACAATAAAATGAAATAAGATTCCAGCCCGCACTATTCAACGACTATTTGTCAACGGTCTGGGCTGGATTTCTTATGCACGTTTTGATGACAGCAGAGAGATAAGTACATTTGTTATATAGAATGTATACCATCTTAGTTTAAATCATGGCAACAAAACCTGTTATTGAAATCGAGTATTGTCCAAAATGCAATTGGATGCTCCGTGCGGCCTATATGTCCCAAGAAATCCTGAGCTCATTCACCGAAGATATCCACGGCGTCCTGCTTATTCCGAGTGAAATCTCAGGCCGCTATACCATACGCATAGACAGCAAAGAAATCTTCGATCGAAAGCGAGCAGGCCGATTTCCGGAGATAAAGGAGCTAAAACAACTGATCCGGGATATTGTCGCTCCTGAAAAATCATTGGGACACTCGGATAAAACTTCCTAGCATTCTTCCAATATAGCATAAATCGGATTTTATTAACTTCTTCTTCTTAGCAACTTTGTATAAATTAAATGGACAATCATGACTATTCAACAAGAAGTAGATTTTCAACGTATCGCCAAGGCTATACATTTCTTACAAGAAAATTTCAGAAATCAACCCACATTGGGGCAGATCGCTTCTCATGTCTACATGAGTGAAGCTCATTTTCAACGGATGTTTACCTCCTGGGCAGGCACAAGCCCAAAGAAGTTCTTGCAATATATCAGTTTAAATCATGCCAAATCACTACTGAAGGAAAACAATATTGCAGAAACCACTTTTCAGCTGGGCCTTTCAAGTAGCAGCAGGTTACACGAACTATTTATCAATATCGAAGGGATGACACCTGCTGAGTACAAGAATGAAGGTGCCAACCTGCTCATTTCGTATGATTACTATGATACACTTTTTGGCCCTATTATCATCGCTTCCACCGCCAAAGGTATCTGTCATATCGCTTATGAAGAAGATAAAGAATCTGCATTCAAAGCACTCCAAAGTCGTTTTCCTAACGCTAAATTTATACAACAAAGAGACATTATGCACGAAAATGCACTAAAAGCATTAAATCCACAGGATGGCGATATCGGTCAGGTGAAACTGCACCTCAAGGGGACGGAATTTCAATTGAAAGTATGGGAGGCACTGTTAAAAATTCCCATGGGCAATTTAAGCACTTACGGTTCGATTGCTTCTCAGATCGGAAACCCCAAGGCTTCACGCGCAGTAGGTACCGCCGTTGGCAGCAATCCGATTGCGTATCTGATCCCCTGCCATCGGGTTATTCAAAACAGTGGTATATTTGGCGGTTATCGTTGGGATCCGATGCGGAAAACAGCGATGATAGGCTGGGAAAGCCTCCATGCCGCAATATAAAAAAACAAAACAGCAAGGATATCATGGAACTCTTCGACAATCTTTTTGATGGAAACAAAAATATACTACCCTATGATGGGACAGTGAATTACTACGGCAAAATACTAGATCAGGCCCAAGCAAATCACTATTTCGACCGGTTAATGGATTCCATCGAATGGGTAAATGATCGCGCTATTATTTTTGGAAATGAAATTATCACCAAACGCAAAGTTGCCTGGTACGGCGAACAGGCCTTTGAATATAGCTATTCCAACACCACCAAAAGGGCTCTCCCTTGGACAAAAGAACTTCTCGAGCTAAAAGCTCTTGCTGAATTGAAAACACAGGAAACCTATAATTCCTGCTTATTAAATTTATATCACAATGGTGACGAAGGCATGGCCTGGCATAGTGACGGAGAAAAGGACCTGAAAAAAAATGGGGCAATTGCTTCTTTAAGTTTTGGAGCCGAAAGAAAATTTGCGTTCAAACATAAAACCACAAAAGAAAAGATAGATCTTATTTTGGAAAATGGTAGTCTTCTGGTTATGAAAGATCTCACGCAGACCTATTGGCTACATCGGCTACCCCCGACAAAAAAAGTGTTTAAACCACGTGTCAATCTTACTTTCAGAACTATCGATAATTTCTTTTAAATACATCTGGATCATAAATCCAGTTCATTTACCGAATTATATACGTCGTGAGGAAGATCAGCACAACACTTATGACTTGAGCAAACATAAACTTCATCGGGCGAGAATTTGGATCAATCTCCCCTAGCGCAGCGATTGATCCAATTGAATTGATACATTAGTTTACAGCTTCCCAATCATTGTCTTTTGCTGTATAGTCCATAAAAACACCGCCATCCAACGTAATCTTTTTTATCTTCTTAGGTGATGACCAGGTAATTGTTGCCTGTTTTTCATTCTGTTGCCAAATTGCAGGTGTTTGATGTTTTGTTTCCAAAGTGCCGTCCGTATAGGTAATCAAGACATCAAAAGGAACCGCAAATCCTCCTACGTTGTTGATCGACAAAGTGTTTTTATTACCAGATTGCTTAAAGCTATCCACTTTTAAATCAATATAATTATTGGTAAAATACCAGTTTTTCCAAAACCAATTTAAATTCTGACCAGCTCCGGCATTGATGCTGTAAAAGAAATCCCATGGCGTTGGATGCTTACCATGCCAAAGATCCATATAATGATGTAGTGCTTTTTTGAAAACCGCATCACCTAAATAATCCCGTAACGCGATATACGATAAGGCAGCTTTGATATAGGCATTATTTCCGTACCCCAGACCATTTAACTGTGAAGTCATGGTAATCAATGGCTGATCCTCTTCGGTGGACGGGTCAAAAATATATCGTTTCACACGTGAGTCTTTAAAGAGCTCCTTGTTCTTTTCGGCTCCGATTTCTGCATTACCAATCCAAAATTCAAGTGCAGTAGCCCAGCCTTCGTCCATATACCCATAGCGGGTTTCATTAATTCCCATGTAAAATGGGAAATAGGTGTGCGCAATCTCATGATCCGCTGTTTGTCGGGCATCAACAAAATTATCGGGCACACTCGAATCATTGATCATCATCGGGTATTCCATATCCGCAAACCCTTGTACTGCTGTCATCGTCGGATAAGGGTAGGTCACACCGGGCCAATTCTTGGAAAACCAGTCGATGCAATACTGCTGCCAGCCAATATACTGTTCAAAATCGGGAGTACCGGCGACGTAACTGGATTGTACACTGACGCGTTTCGTTCCCAAATCCACACTACCAGCATCCCAAATATAATTGTCACTCACACTGAAACAAAAATCAGGAACATAAGTCGCTTTAAACTTCCACTTATTCCAATCCTGCTGTGCGGTCACCCGACCTTCTTTCATCTCAGATGCTGTAGCAACATGAATAGGCACATCACTTTGTTTCGATTGCTCAAAACGTTCTAAAATAGGCTTCTGCAATACCTCCGCCGCATTCTGAAGCTCACCTGTAGCCCAGACAACAAAATTCTTAGGAACAGCAATTTCAAACTGATAATCATTGAAACCATTATAGAACTCCTGTCTACCGTTATGCTCCAAAACATCCCAGCCATTATAATCATCATAGACAGATACACGTGGATAGGAATAAGCACAATAGAAAGTAGATGCATTGAGCAGGCCTTCACGATCGCTCTCAACCGATAACGGATATTCCCAGCTAATCTCTAAGGTTGCCACTGTTCCGGGAAGAATTTTCTGCCCAAAATCACCAAGTTTGACTGTGCCCCAATCCGCACTATTTACCTCATAAACCTTTCCATTGAGCGTAAATGATTTTATTTTCAACCCCGAGGTCAAATAATCATCCGAGGCATAGTTAGCACGCACGGCGTTGGGCTTATGTACATTATTCACAAATCGGATAGCCAATTGCTTCAAAGTATCAGGGCTGTTGTTGGTATATAAAATTGTCTCATTTCCACGAACAGTCCTCGTCGCGGGATCCAATTGTACCTTTACATCGTATTTCCCAAAGTTTTGCCAGTAATTTTTACCGGGCTCTCCGGTGGTGGTGCGTGTGCCTTTTTCAATGGCTTGTTTAATATTCCTGGGTGTATAGAGTTCCTGTGCTTGCGCAAACCCCGTTAGCAACAGCAAGGCCAAACTGAAGCGATATATGTTTTGTCTGATCATATCTCCGAATTAAATAATCAAAACTAAGATAAATTTGCACTTACTTCCAAGTTTAATTACCGGATTCTCTCTTACTGCCAAAAATATTCCGCCCGCACCGTTGGGCCGTAATCCCGGATCATTTATCCAGACCAATAGCCTTTACACGCTTATCAGTTTATGCCAATATCTATGTTTTACGGAATTGGCTTTGCCCGATTAGAAAACATTTTAATATTTTTGACGTTTAAATCTAAGATAAACCCGAAGGTATGCAGCGACCATTACGTAATCACTATTTATTCACTTTCTGTTTTTTACTATCGTGCCTCCTGCTGGTATCCAATACACTTGTAGCTCAATCTGAAACCGAAATAGATTCCGCTTCATTCTATAAGAAACAACGCGATTCGATTTTGGCAAGCCAATATGATATATCGGACTTAATCGGTCGCATTATTCATCCTAAACGCAAAAAGAAACGATCGAGCAAACGTTCTCCGATTACGCTAATGCCAAATATCGCCTATAACCCTACGATCGGTGGGCAGATCGGTGTCAAAGCCGTTGCGGGGAAAGTATTGGGGGATCCAAAAACGACGACCATGTCAATTGCTGCAACATCAGCGTCCATCACGACCAAAAACATTATGGTTTTCTACATCAGCCATAATGTGTTCACCCCAAACAATAAACTGAATTTTCAAGGAGCTTTCGCTTTGGTCAAAATGGTTGCATTGGATGCGGGTTTGGGGATGACTCCTTACGGCAAATGGAACAATGAAGAAGAGGAAATGCTTGCGAATCCCGAACATAAAAAATATGGAGCCAAATACAATGCCTTTACGTTTAATGAGAAGGTCTACAAAAAGGTTGCTGATGATTTGTTTCTAGGAGCTGGATTGGCATTTGACCTTCGTCGAAAGATAACGAGCAGTGGTCCTAACGGGAATATTACACCCAATACTATTTACACGGAAAAACATGGTTTTGCTCCAGATAGCTATAATTCAAACGGACTGTTGCTAAATATGCAATACACCACCCGCGATAATCCCAACAGACCTTATAAGGGAATCTATTCGGATATTGGCCTGCGATGGAATACAACCTTACTGGGCAGTAGCAAAAGTGCCGTCCAACTCACGACTGACTTTCGTAAATACTTTAGTGTATCGCAATCCGATCCCGCACATGTACTTGCATTCTGGTATTGGGGCTCCTATAAGCTGGGGGGTGTCCTCCCTTACTTTGATCTTCCGGGGACAGGAAGGGATGCCGCTGTAAGAACAGGCCGTGGCTATACAATTGGTTATTTTAAGGGGATATCTTTTGCCTACGCAGAAACGGAATATCGCTTTCCAATTTTAAAAAACCGTTTTTTGAGCGGTGCAGCATTTTTTAATCTCCAAAGTGCTAGCGATGAATTAGGCACAAAACTTTTTGAAAGATGGCAGCCGGGAGGCGGCGCAGGATTACGCGTCCTGTTTAACAAAGCCACTCGAACAAATCTCTGTTTGGACTACGCCATAGGAAAATATGGATCCCGTGGATTCTTCCTCGGATTGAATGAAGCGTTTTAATTTAATGGAAAGCAGCAAGACTTCTTTTCTATAAAATCATTAAATTAGCCGATATTGTGGCTTCGCCTAAAATCCGATAGACGGGGTCTCCCATTGAAGATAAATACGCATGAATTTACAGACGATTTTTCTATACTTTTTGCTTTTTGGATTTGCTTCCTGTCAGCAGACAATTCAATCTAATTCTCAAAATATCCCGACACAAGACCGTGCGGTCAACGACCAAAACCGACAGGCGGCTGAAAGCCCGCGTACAGAGAAACCTCTTCTTGATACATCCAACTATGCTAATCCACGGACCGAAGAGACGGCTAATCTGCAACGACAACAGCTCGTCAAATTGGCTGAGGAGGGGCTCTTTGAAAAATTACATCTAAAGTTGCTTAAGGACCTTGCTGAAAACCAAAAAAATTATTTCGAAAGCCATACAAACCTCGATTTGCTGGCTCACACAAATGGGGATATCTTTGGCAACAAGGAAAATGATTTTGCTTATGTCGTCTATGATAAAGAAAAATATCAAATTGAAATCATTCTTTTTGACAAGCAGAGCAAACGGTTTAAAACACTGTATCGGGATGTTCAGGTATCAAATTTATTGCGACAATCGGATTGTTACTATACGAATGGCACAATAGATTATAGCATTGCAGCCGAACTGATCTATCAGGAAGACTATATGCGTTCGAGTCGATCAAATTACTTGATCGATGACAAGGCATTCTCCATTGATGATATCTCAAAAAATAACAACATCGATCTGAAACGGGGATGCCTAAGCAAAGATTTTTCGAAAAATACCACGGCTAATACCTTGTGTATACCGACAAGTTCAGTATATGCGAATTACCAATGCCTAAAATACAATAAGACCAAAGAGATTTTTGAAATTTACTTTAGCCAAGAATTTGCGGACTAGCCGATCGAACCATTAGCCAATGAAAAGAAATTACGTACTCGTCGCCCTTTGTCTAAGTGGCAAATTATATGCACAGACTACTGACAGCACCAGCAATACGCTTGAGCAAGTGGAGATTAAAGCCTATTTTACTAAACAGCCTTTATTGAAACTAACCTCATCGGCGGCTGTGTTAAGCCAGCAACATCTACAATCACAGCAATCGCCGGCGCTCGTCTCCGTTATGAATACAGTGCCCGGACTACGTATGGAAGAACGCTCCCCGGGGAGTTACCGACTTGCACTGCGTGGCAGTATGCTGCGCTCTCCATTCGGCGTACGTAATGTAAAGATCTATCTTGACGACTTTCCGCTTACAGATGCAGGGGGAAATACCTATCTAAATTTGATTGACCCCTACACAATAAACCAGATCTATATTTTGAAGGGTCCTGATGGTTCCATATATGGTGCAAATGCCGGTGGTGTAATTTCACTCTACAGCAAAGGTTATCATACCTTGACCAAGCCCGAAGTCAACCTTCAGCTAACAGGGGGCTCTTATGGCCTATTTCAGCAGCAGCTCAATGCCGTACTGCCCATAAACCACACACAGCAGTTGGCCATCAATCAAAGTTGGACGCGTAGTGACGGATATCGACAGCATTCATCTTTAAACAAGAAAAACATTCAGCTAAACTACAATTGGCAATATGCCAAACATTCTGAACTGAAATTTACAGGGTTCTACACTGATCTGGGATATCAGACTCCCGGCGGCCTGACTGCTGCACAAATGGAAAGCGATCGACGGCAGTCCCGCCCTAAGGCCGGGCCCAATCCAAGTGCTGCAGAACAAAAAGCAGCCATCTACGATAAAACATTTTTTGGCGGCCTGAGCAACCAAACAAATATCAGTACCAAATTAACCCTTTTTGCTAATGTATTCGGTTCATCCAACCAAATTAAAAATCCTTTTATCACAAATTATGAAAAAAGGGATGAGAAAAATCTGGGCACACGATTGTACCTATCCTATGTCGATCGGATCAGCAAAAACCTAAAGTATGAATTGCAATTTGGTTTAGAGGCACAAAAAGGCTGGTACGATATTGACAATTATGATAATAATCAGGGTAATATTGGTAATCCCCAGGCGAAAGATAAATTGGAAAACAGCCAGCAATCATTTTTTGCGCGCACACAGTTAGCTTGGCTGGAACGCCTTCAGGTCGAATTATCTGTCGGACTCAATGAGAATAAAATCGCTTATCAACAGCGCTATCCTGTAGCCCAGATGGATAAATCACACATCGATTTCGGGAATACCTGGATGCCACGGGCAGCTGTTTCCTATCAGGCTACAGCAACTTTCGCGCTTCGGGCCTCGATCTCAAAGGGATTTTCTGCGCCGACAATTGCTGAAGTACGCTCATCCGACAATATAATTAATAACGACCTCAAGCCGGAGACCGGCACCAACCATGAATTTGGCGTTCGATGGCATTTGTGGAACCGTCGAGTTATTTTTGATGCCTCAGTGTATAGTTATCAAATGAATGATGCCATTATTCGACAAGTACGTGAAACGGGAGCAGAATATTTTCAGAATGCAGGAAAGATAGATCAAAAGGGAATTGAAGCCGCTATATTGACCTACTTGATGACTCCAAAATCTTCAGGGATTATCCGTAGTTTACAGGTGGGAAGCAATTTCTCGTTAAATAATTATGCTTTCAAAAATTATAAGGTAGGAGATAAAGATTATAGTGGTAACAAACTAACTGCGGTACCGAAAACAGTTTGGGTCAATACCTTAAATGCCCTTTTTCCATACCAAATTCGATTGGATCTTCTTTCAAATTTAACCGCTGCAATACCCTTGGATGACGCCAATACCGTGTATGCAAAACGTTACCATCTTTTACAGGGCAAAATATCCTGGAATAAAGCGATCGGCCAGCGATATCAGCTCAATTTTTTTGTTGGTGCCGACAATTTGTTGAACCAAAAATACAGCCTAGGCAATGACATCAATGCTTTTGGAGGCAGATATTTCAATCCTGCTCCATTGCGAAATTATTATGGTGGCATGAATTTTCATTTTTAATACCGTATTATATGGAGTTCCATCAATATACATTGACAACAATAGATTTCGGTACAGTAAGCCGTTACTCTTATTTCCCCTGGATGGATACCGTCTTGGCGAATATCCAAATCAATGTCCTGGAGATGGAATTCAACCAGGCGACCTTTCAGGTCCTCGAAAATTACAGGGATTTCCGGGTGACGGTTATTTACAGATCACCTGTAACTTCGCTTTTCTGCAATTGCGAGGAGACAGGTTTCTGTAGTCACCAGAAAGCGACATTGACAAGGCTATTCGGACAAGAAAACTGGTTGTCTTTTTTTGACTTTAACCGGTATCGAAATCTTTTAAAAAAGATTGCTGTACAATATGGTTTAGAACATGAACCCTTATTGGAAAACTATTTTTCAGCACATATTAAAGATGCAACGCTACAATTTGTTCTCAAAGATAAACACCTGACATCCATAGACGATTTTGACCTCCTGGAGCCACAAACCAGCCTCTCTAAAATTCACAGTGAACAGCTGCATAGCTTCATTGTACTGACACGTAATCGTTATTATAAACAATTACAGATCCTGCTATGTCAGGCACCACTGTCGAAATCGGGCAAGCCGAAAAACCCCATTTCCACAGTAGAGAGCCAATCACGGATCTGGCAAACAGAATCCGTTGACGAAACCCAGTTCTTTGCGGCGATCAGCCAATTGGCACAACCGTTACAACAGACAGATACACCCATTGGCCGAAGTCTGCGGGCCATTGCCAAGAATCCTTTGGGTCTGGATTTTTTCCTTCATGATTATGAAAAAGCAGAAAATATAACGGCTACTTCCCTATCTCCGATTCAAATCGGTCTGAACAAAGGCGAAATCAAACTGCTGATCGAACAGAGCGGTTCCTTTTATTGCATTAAAGGAGAATTATCCCTTCATGGCATTACTTACGAACTACAGGATCTGACTATTCTTTTCAATCATTTTATCGCCATAAAAAAGCACCTATATCTTGTTGAGAATAAGCTTCATCTCAAACTGATCCGTTTGTTTGGAAACAAAGGAAATGAGCTGCGCATACACCGGAATAAGTTTAAAGAGTTTAACGAATTATTCTTGGCTCCTTTGGCCAATTCGGTAGCGTTAAATTTTAAGGATATCCCCAAGGCGAATAAACCGCAACTGAAAGAAAACCTCTACTATCAGAATATGCAGGCACTTATTTTCCTGGAGGAATCGGAAGATTTTGTAAATATCATTCCTGTCATGCGTTACGGTGATGTTGAGGTTCCGATCCTGAGTAAAAGGAATATATTTGGAACAGATGCGAAAGGATCTCAATTTTTGGTAGAGCGGAAAAAAGAGGCTGAAACAAAAGTCATCTCACTGCTCCTCAAGCAGCATTCTTATTTTCAGGAGCAATTGGATGATGATAGTTTTCAACACCTTTATTTACACCGTAAATATTTTCTCGATAAAAACTGGTTTTTAAATGCATTTGAAGAGTGGCACCAACACGGAGTCCAGATCATTGGCTTCAATACCATACGAGGCAATAAACTTAGCCGGTTCAAAGGTAACATACAGATCGAGGTATTAAGTGGACAAAATTGGTTTAATGCCAATATTCAGGTCAAATTTGGTCCCAAAAGTGTCTCACTGAAGAAACTGGAAAAAGCAGTCCGCAACCGTTCTCAATTTATTCCCCTGGACGATGGCACACTTGGTATCCTGCCTCAGGAATGGCTGGAAAAATTTGAAGCCTATTTTAACGCTGCCGAAATTATAGAAGATGAACTTATTCAGATTCCCAAATACAAGTTTAATGAAATCGACCAGCTCTTTTCCAACGAAGAGATCGATCATGCCGTATCCGTCGAGGTCGATTATTTAAGAAATCAGCTCTCCGCATCAGCAAGCTACCCGCCGGTGCAATTACCCGATATTTTTGTTGGCGATTTGCGTCACTATCAGCAGCAAGGGCTACAATGGCTCAACTTCTTGGACAAATTAAATTTTGGTGCCTGCCTAGCGGATGACATGGGGCTGGGAAAGACAGTTCAAATCCTTGCCTTTCTGGCCACTCAAAAAGCAAAGGGCATAACCACACCAACATTGCTTGTTCTCCCTACGACGCTGATTTTTAACTGGAAGCACGAAATTGAGCAATTCTTACCCTCTTTTAATACAGTCGTCCTAGAGGCGTCAAACCGACGCGACATAAGCGAGCAGTTTGAAGAACTGGATATCGTGCTTATTTCTTACCATAATCTACTGACCGACATCAATAGGTTAAAAAAGCTGACCTTCAATTATGTTATACTCGATGAGTCTCAATACATAAAAAATCCGGATTCACAGCGGTACAAGGCGGTAAATTTACTGCACTCTCGAAATCGTATCATACTAACGGGAACACCTATAGAGAATAATACCATGGATTTGTTTGCGCAGCTTTCTTTCGCCATTCCGGGTTTATTGGGAAATAAAAAATATTTTAAAGACGTCTATACGACGCCAATTGATGCTTTTCACGACCGCAAAAGAAAGAAGATGTTAAAGGAAAAAATAAAACCCTTTATCCTTCGAAGAACAAAACGGGATGTATTGGATGATCTTCCTGCAAAAAATGAATTGGTACTCTATTGCGAAATGAAAACCGCACAACGACGGATATATGATCTCTATGAAAAAGAATTTCGGGAGTTTATCTCTGCTAAAGATGGGGATGAAATCAAGAAAAGTCCGATGCATGTTCTGAAAGGTCTGACGAAATTACGGCAGATCTGCAATTCCAGTAAATTGCTCCAGAGCGAAGATTTAACATCTGTTGAAGATTCAGCAAAGATTGAAATGCTGATCGAGCAAATTCAGCATAAAAAAGATCAGCACAAAATCATCGTGTTCTCGCAGTTTGTCAGCATGTTGCATCTAATTAAAGAAGCGTTGGATAAAAATGGAATCCCCTCGCTCACCCTCACTGGTCAGTCGCGAAACCGGGGGCAGCTTGTCAGTGATTTCCAATCGAACGAAGATAGCCGGGTTTTTCTGATTAGCCTCAAGGCCGGAGGAACTGGGCTTAACCTCACTGCTGCGGATGTGGTTTATCTCGTTGATCCCTGGTGGAATCCGGCTGTGGAACAACAGGCGATTGATCGTATCTACCGCATTGGCCAACAAAAGAATGTCACCGCGGTGCGTCTGATCAGCCCAAATACAGTTGAGGATAAAATTCAGGCACTTCAGCAGCATAAAAAGGAAATCAGTAGCACTATTCTAGAAGATGGTGGAAGCTTAGATGCTTTTTACCTTGATAAGGATTATTTACTTAAGATTTTACGGTAGAATTTATTGCCGTCATGCCCCAATTTCTATTTAAATAGTTATAAGTAAAAGTACAATACAAATACCAAAATTTCCCCGCATTATTTTTTTAAACAGCATTTTAACTTAGCTATTCTGTTATCTGATAATTTGCTTTCTATATTTCGAGTCAATTATATATTTTCCCCCCTTAGCATCCAAAAAAACAGGCTTACCCTCATACCGTTCATCGGTCTGTTTGTCCAAAGCAACACGATATAACGCACCTGAACGTGAAGAAGAATACCTGATATCTCCTCGATGTCTACTACGTGCAACGACCACGTTAGAAAGATCAACAGCCGCCTCATCTACTTTATCCATGGTTTGCTCCTTTGCAATAGCCTTTTTATCTTTATCCTCCGTTCGTTCCAAACTAACGACATGAGATTGCATATTTAACGGAAAAAAAGGATCTATCCAATGATTTACAATAGGGAAATTTTCATCCCAATTATTTAAGAAAGTAAGCTGCTGACCATTAACTCTACTTGCGAACACAAAAATTGGCAGTAAAAATAAGCAGCGTCTAAAGAATATCAATTCAACTCTCAGCATATCTTTTTTACTTATGCCTAAATCACTTCCAAATAAAATGCCACACACCTATTCCCGTCATATCTTTAACATTTTTTTAACTATCGAAAGAAGCCCTACAGATTCCGGTCACTTAATCTTAACTGATATAAATCTCTGTAATATACCGAAACACGATACGTTGAGAGATCGCATATTTTTCAAACAATGAGCGAAGGTCATCGTATAAATTTTTATTCTCCGTCTCCTCTTTAGGAAAATAAGAGGATGATCTTACCCTTCCCAAAAAGGATTTCAGGTCAAATACTTGTTGGTTGGGCAAGGATACCTTCGTCATTGGCCTATCGGCAAAAAAACTACGAAGGTCCCCATCGGATATATTTTTATGACTGACAGATTGATAGGTGGGAATATGATTATGTAAAAACTGCTCATATTCCTTCTGGAAAGCATCTTCCGGATCACGTTGATTCCAAGCCAGCACAATATGACCGGTTTCCGTTAGAATGCGGTTAAATTCTTGGAAACAGGCGGTCCGATCGAACCAATGAAAAGATTGTCCAGCGAAAATTAAATCCACGCAACCGGACTCGATAGCGGTATCTTCAGCCGTGGCGTTTAATGCAATTAAGTTCCGGTATGTTTTAAAATGGTGTACCAAAGATTCACGCATTTCCCTATTGGGCTCCACAGCAAACACATCATTTCCGTTTTCCAAAAATAACTGCGTGGATAGGCCGGTACCGCTGCCGATATCTGCTACCAGCCAGCTTTTATTCAAACCTATCTTTTCCTGAAGAATCTGAATAATTTCTTTGGGATAATTGGGTCTGAATTTTTCATAATCCACAACCCTGTCGGTAAATCGTTCAATACTATTTTTGCTCATATCAGATTGCTATAGCTAATCGATTATATCTTCATCTCTGAAGCTATAATATCCATTGTCTGTAAAGATCAGGTGGTCGTTTACCCTAATATCCATAATTTTTGATGCTTCGACAATTTTTTGCGTCAGAATTCTGTCAGCATTACTGGGAAGCAAAGTCCCTGAGGGATGATTGTGGATCAGGACGATCGCGTGTGCTTTTGTTGCGAGGGCATTTCTCAGAATAATCCGGACATCGACCGGTGTAAAATCATTTCCGCCACGACCAATAAGCTGTTGATCCAACAATTTGCATCCCGTATTCAGGTAGAGGGTCCAAAATTCCTCATGGGGCAAATCCTGCAGGATCGGTTTCATAAAGTCATAGACCCGCTTGCTGCTATTTAACATTTTCTTTTCCTCTACCGGAGATTCTTTCTTACGGCGCGCCAGCTCCAAGGCTGCAATAATCGATATGGCCTTGGCGTCACCGATGCCTTTATATCGACTCAATTCATTGACCTCCATCTTGGAAAGTGTATCCAGGCTATTGTTGGCATCTGCTAAAATACGCCGGCAAAGTCCTACCGCACTTTCCTCCATTGAACCAGATCCAATCAGAATCGCCAATAGCTCCGCATCGGAAAGGGCCCTTCGTCCCTGATTCAATAATTTCTCGCGGGGACGGTCCGCCTCGGACCACTCCCTGATAACTAATTTATGTAGATTTGACATTGTTAAAACTATAACCGGCTAGCTAACATAAATATATAAAATATTTCGCATTTTTTTCCGGTCGTATTGCTACAAATAACGCGATTTTGAAAAATGGAGATTGGGATTTACTTCGCATTTCACTCTGAAACATTATCTTTGTATTTCATAAAAATTTTTGAACATGAGTAAAGCGATTATTAAAACAGAAAAAGGCGACATGACTGTGCAATTCTACACAGCTGATGCTCCAAATACAGTAGCAAATTTTATTAAACTTGCTAAATCAGGATATTATGATGGATTGGCTTTCCACCGTGTTATTCCTGATTTTGTTATTCAAGGTGGCTGCCCAAATTCACGTGAAGGTGCTGCAGGTATCCCCGGAACAGGTGGTCCCGGTTATAAAATCGATTGTGAATTAACTGGTGAAAATCAATACCATGACAGAGGTGTATTGTCAATGGCTCACGCTGGTCGCAATACAGGAGGTTCTCAATTTTTCATTTGCCACAGCCGCAATAACACTGCCCACTTGGACCGCAACCATACTTGTTTCGGAAAAGTAATCGAGAATGTTGATGTAGTAGACGATATCAGACAAGGAGACCGTATTTTATCAATTGAAGTAATCGAAGATTAATTCTTGGAGATTTAAAAAAATTAAGATGAATTTAAGAGCATTAGTATCTGTAACTGGTAAGCCAGGATTGTTCAAATTGGTTGGACAAAACAAAGGTGGTTTTATTTTAGAAACCCTTGATCAAGCAAAAATTAAAACTGTGGTAAGTTTATCTTCGACAAAAATGGCAACATTGGAAGATATTACCATTTATGGTGACGAAGAGGAAATCCGTCTTTTGGATATCTTCGAAACCATTAAAGAAAAAGGTTTAACATTACCTGACACGAAATCAGATGGTGCTACATTGCGGGATTTTTTCCGTGAAGTTGCTCCTGGCCATGATGAATCTCGTGTATATACATCAGATATCAAGAAGGTAATCACTTGGTACAACATTATCAAGGAATTCCCATTATTTGAAGAAGAAGCACCAGCTCCTTTGGTATAGTCCGGATAGCCGGATAAGAAAAGCCCCGGAACAAGTTCCGGGGCTTTTTTAGCTTTTCACAATAATCTTTTACGCGTGCTATACAAATATTTGACTAGTGGCCTTTGGGTTCGACGTCCACACGTTTGATATCTGCACCTAGCTTGCGTAAGCGTTCCTCGATGTCTTGATATCCACGCTCGATCTGTTCGATATTGTGGATCACGGACTTTCCTTTCGCAGATAAAGCCGCAATCAATAGAGATACTCCCGCACGAATATCAGGAGATGTCATTTCGATACCTCTCAAAGGATGGGATTTATTCATTCCGATTACGGTCGCGCGGTGCGGATCACACAAAATGATCTGTGCCCCCATATCTATTAATTTATCGACAAAGAACAATCTGCTTTCAAACATCTTTTGGTGAATCAATACATTCCCTTTCGCCTGCGTTGCGACCACCAAAATGATACTCAATAGATCTGGTGTAAATCCGGGCCATGGGGCATCTGAGATTGTTAAGATAGAACCATCAATAAAGGTATCAATTTCGTAAGAATCCTGTGCTGGAATAAATATATCGTCCCCTCTCAATTCAAATTGAATACCCAAACGGGAAAATACCGAAGGTATTATGCCCAATTCCTGAAAACAGACATCTTTAATCGTAATTTCTGAACCTGTCATTGCCGCCAAACCTATAAAAGAACCGATCTCAATCATATCAGGCAACATACGATGCGATGTTCCGCCAAGACGTTGTACCCCTTCTATGGTCAGCAAATTAGATCCGATACCCGATATCTTAGCCCCCATACGATTCAACATTTTACAGAGTTGTTGCAGATAAGGTTCACAGGCCGCATTGTAAATTGTTGTTGTTCCTTTGGCCAATACAGCAGCCATAACTATATTTGCCGTACCGGTTACGGACGCTTCATCCAATAAAATATAATTACCTTTTAATTCGGTAGCATCTACGTTAAAGAAGTGTGTGGATGCGTCGTAGACAAATTTAGCGCCTAGTTTTTCAAAACCCAGAAAGTGTGTATCGAGACGTCTGCGCCCGATTTTATCACCTCCCGGTTTTGGAATGGCAGCTTTGCCAAAGCGAGCCAATAATGGTCCTACAATCATGATCGAACCACGTAAGCCCCCGCCCTTTTCCTTAAACTCTGCCGATTGGAAATAATCTATATTAATGTCTTTGGCTTCAAAAACGTAAGTATCCTTATCTATACGATCAATTTTAACACCCAATGCAGCCAACAGATCGATTAACTTATTGACATCTTTAATATCCGGAATATTACTGATGGTCATGGGTTCTTCAGTCAGTAAAACTGCTGACAGAATCTGTAAAGCTTCATTTTTTGCTCCTTGTGGAATAATCTCACCCTTTAACGGTTTTCCACCGATTATTTCAAATGCATTCATTTATATAACTGATATCTTCTTATTACAACAAAACCCGAGGTATAATTTAGTTTCCTGATGTCACTAAATGAAAATCCGGACTTCTTAAAATCAACAAAATTGTATTGAAAAAAGTTTATGGAATTTTCCAATGCACAGATTCGGTTCAGTCAGATCCTATTGACCGGAACTGATAAACAAATCCATTCCATAAATAAAGAAGGCAATTGTAAAGAAATATATGAATCACTTCGCAATTGCCCGCTACTTATAAATTAAAAACTTAAAGAACTAGCCTCTTTTATTATTATTGTAATTATTCTGAGGTTTTCTATTTCTATTGTTGTTATTGTTATTGCTGCCACCAAAATTGTTCCGCTTCATGTTGTTATTGTTGTTTGACATACGAGGCTTGCCACTGCCACCGCCGCCTTTCGACTGATAACCTGAAGAGTTGTTATTGTTGCTGTTGCTATTATTATTGTTCCCGTTTGAATTGCCTGTTGTAGGGCCTTTGACACGGTTTCCCGGAGGCGGAGTTTTAAAATCAAGTTTAGTCAATACCGTACCTTCGGGTAAAGTCAATTGGTAGCCAGACAATTCCTTCAGATCCTGAATAATCAATTCATCGGATACGGAATCCTTGTTCCAGGTGACATAGGCCATTTTCATAAAGTTGGCGATACCAATCACCATCTGCTCCCGTTTAGACTCATCGGTCACCTTCAAGGCCTTATCAATCATTTTCTCCACCGTAAATCCATAGTGTTTGAATTTGATGGAATGTTGCGGATAGCCCAAATGTTCAACCTCATGCTTCACACTTTTTGCAGTAGCGATTGGATATGGTGAGTCAATATCAAGCTTAAAATCCGAGATAATCTGTAGGTGATCCCAAAGTTTATGCTTAAAATCTGAAACGTCTCTTAAGTGTGGATTCAACACCCCCATCATGTCGATCACGATTTGGGCATGTTTATTTCTTTCTTCCTTTGTGGGTAAAGTACAAATGTAATCTACCATATTTTGCACGTTGCGGCCATATTCTGCAAGGATCAATTTTGGCCTAGTGCTGTTGTAGTCAAAGTTCATATAGCTAATATAAGTACCTATTAAACGGTTAAGATCTCGTTTTGGTATTTTATTATTGAATTATTCTAAGTTTTGCAAATTTAAGCAACAATTGTTTCTGTCCCAACTCCTTAAAGAAAATAGTTGCTTTTATATCTCCTTTATTTCCTTCTAGGTTGACAACTTTACCAAATCCAAAGCGTTCATGTTCAACTTCCATGCCGACCTGAAGATTTGATGTATCAGAAGGAGCAAAACCCGCAGTAGGTTTGTGGGCTTTGGGCAGTATAGACGTTGTTTTAACCATTGGCTTGGGCTTAGGTTTCGAAAACACATCATCACTGTCCTTTTGTTGCCACGCAACTCGTTCGCCTTGAAAACTCCCGGCTGAGGCGGAAGTTTGTCGGGGTTTAAAATCCAATGCAAGACAAGCAGGATTCAGTTCATCCAAGAAACGACTGGGTTCGCAGTTATTCAACGTCCCCCAACGATATCGCGAAGTAGCATACGAAAGTAGTAATTTTTTTTCAGCTCTGGTAACAGCAACGTAAAAAAGTCTTCGTTCTTCCTCTAATTCTGTTCTGGAATTCAATGACAACTGAGACGGAAACAAGTTTTCTTCAAGACCTACAATAAATACGATTGGAAACTCAAGTCCTTTTGAAGAGTGTATTGTCATTAACGAAACCGTATCTGCATTTGGATCTTTATCGTTGTCATCATTGGTCAACAAAGCAATATCCTGCATGTATATATCAAGACCACGGTCTTCAATATCCTCGCGTTCCGAAAACTCCTTAATACCGTTAAGTAGCTCCTGAATATTTTCATAACGCGCTAATCCTTCGACAGATTTATCTTCGTATAGTTCTTTCAATATACCACAGTGCTGTGCGATATGCATAGCGGTATCAAATGCGTTGTTATTTTTAGCCAATGCCTGAAAACTCTGTATCATCTGTGCGAAACCTCCCACGGAAGTCGCACTGCGACCGTCCAGAAAATGTGCCGCATTGGCTACCACATCCCAAATGCGATATTGGTTTTGATCGGCAGCAATCATAATCTTCTCTATGGTTGTATCTCCGATTCCCCGACGTGGGTAGTTAATAACCCGTTTCAATGCTTCCTCATCATTGGGATTGAAGGTAAGACGGAAATAAGCGATCAGGTCTTTAATTTCCTTCCGTTGATAGAAAGACGTTCCACCATAGATCTTATAAGGTATATTGATCTTGCGCAGGGCTTCTTCCATCGCCCGTGATTGCGCATTGGTCCGATAAAGAATAGCAAAATCTTTGTAATTAAGTCCTTTCAGGGATTTCTCTTCAATAATCTGATCTGCAACGATTTTCCCTTCTTCATTATCGGAAAAAGCACGTGAAACCTTAATTTTTTCACCTTCTTCATTATCCGAAAAAACATTCTTTTCCAGCTGGTTCTGATTATTGGCGATCACCGAATTTGCCGCATTGACAATCATTTTGGTGGATCTGTAATTCTGCTCCAATTTAAAGATCTTGACATCCGGATAATCTTTCTGGAAGTTCAGGATATTCTGAATATTAGCCCCCCTGAAAGCATATATTGACTGCGCATCATCACCAACGACACATATATTTTCATTTACGGCGGCTAATCGTTTGACGATTAGGTATTGCGAAAAGTTGGTATCCTGATACTCATCAACCATCAGGTAGCGAAATTGATGCTGGTATTTGTGCAATACCTCCGGATGTTTGTTCAATAAAACATTTGTCTTGAACAGGAGATCATCAAAATCCATGGCACCCGCGCGATAACAGCGCTGTGCGTAGGTCATATAAATCTGCCCCAGCTGCCCTCGTCCATTCGAAATATCTTCAGCTAATATAGCTTCATTTTTATTGTACTCCTGTGGCGAGATCAAGTTATTCTTGGCTTGGGATATCCGGCCATAGACATGATTGACATTGTATAATTTGTCATCCAGGTTCATTTCCTTTAGGATGGCACGCAGCAGACTTTTGGTATCATCTGTATCGTAGATGGTAAAATTTCGGGGGTATCCGATCAGTTCAGCTTCTACCCGAAGTATCTTTGCGAAAACGGAGTGGAATGTCCCCATCCAAATATTTTTCGCTTCGCTTCCTACGACAGAAACAATACGCGCGCGCATCTCTTTGGCCGCTTTATTCGTAAATGTCAATACCAAAATATTGAATGGATCAACGCCTTTTTGAATCAAGTGTGCTACACGGAACGTAATTACCCGTGTTTTTCCTGAACCAGCTCCTGCAACAATCATGACAGGGCCCTCTGTTTGCTCTACGGCTCCTCGTTGTGAAGGGTTTAAACCCGCTAAATAATCCAAATTAACTCCTTAAATTTTAAAACCTGAGAATAGGGTATAAAAGTACAAATTTCCTATCGATCACTAAGGCAATCAAGCCAATATTTTTGCATAAAAAAATCCGACAATTTAAAATCGTCGGATTTTTATAGTGTCACTTGTTTAGCCTCTGCTATTATAGTTTGGTGCCTCTTTTGTAATAGAGATATTATGTGGATGAGACTCTCTCAAGCCAGCGCCTGTAATGCGAACAAATTGCGCCTGCTGTAGCTTCTCGATTGTTGCAGCACCACAATAGCCCATTGAAGCACGCAAGCCACCGATATACTGATAGACGACTTCAGCCAATGTACCTTTGTAAGGAACACGTCCGACGATACCTTCCGGAACCAACTTTTTGATATCATCCTCCACATCCTGGAAATAACGATCTTTAGAACCTTTTTCCATTGCTTCGATCGATCCCATACCACGGTACGATTTAAATTTACGACCTTCGTAAATGATTGTCTCGCCCGGAGCCTCTTCTACTCCCGCAAATAAAGAACCCGCCATAATCGTGCTTGCTCCAGCAGCAATAGCCTTTGCTATATCACCTGTTTGTTTGATACCACCATCGGCGATCAATGGTACTCCCGTTCCTTTAAGTGCTTTAGCAACTTCATATACAGCGTAAAGCTGAGGGACGCCGACACCTGCGATAATACGTGTTGTGCAGATCGAACCGGGTCCGATACCTACTTTTACGGCATCAGCACCAGCTTCAGCCAACGCTGTTGCAGCTGCACCTGTTGCGATATTCCCTACGATCACCTGTAGTTCCGGAAACTTGGATTTTACCAATTTCAATTTATCGATTACACCTTTAGAATGCCCATGTGCAGTATCAATGGTCACCACGTCCACACCGGCTTTTACCAAAGCTTCAACCCTGTCCAAGGTATCTGGCGTAACACCTACTGCAGCACCTACTAACAAACGGCCGTGGCTATCTTTGGCAGCATTTGGATAATGTTTATATTTTTGTATATCCTTAAAGGTGATCAAACCCTTCAAGATGCCTTCATTATTGACAACTGGAAGTTTCTCTATTTTTTCGTTCTGAAGGATTTCCTCTGCTTTGACCAAATCCGTCCCTTCGGGAGCTACGACAAGATTATCTTTTGTCATTAACTCATTGATCGGACGAGTCATATCTTTCTGAAAACGAAGGTCACGATTGGTCACGATACCCACCAATTGTCCTTTTTCATTCACTACTGGAATTCCCCCGATCTTATGTTCCTTCATAATATTAAAGGCATCTCCAACATTAGCAGACGCTAATAGTGTTACCGGATCTTGGATCATACCACTCTCAGAACGCTTTACTTTGCGCACCTCAGCGGCTTGTTCTGCAATCGTCATGTTCTTATGTAACATACCAATACCGCCCGCTTGTGCGATCGCAATTGCTAAATCAGCACCAGTTACCGTATCCATTGCAGCAGAAACCAATGGAATATTTAATTTGATTTTTTTTGTCAGCGAGGTACTCGTATCGACGTCACGTGGTAAAATTTCAGAATAAGCTGGAATTAATAAGACGTCATCGTAAGTGAGACCTTCTGCTACGAATTTTTGTGGATCTAATTGCATGGCAAATATGTATTGGGTTTTCTATTTGCCAGGCAAATCTAAGAAAAATAAGCAATATTAAAAAATAAAATATACAAATTACAATCTTAAGACAAATTAGAACGATTATGAATTGATGCAATTAGCCCTTCCAACGGATTGCCTCTTTTTTTTGGCAAGCTATTTGCTTTTGTGTAACACGAAAAGTAATTTTTAATTAATGAAAATATAAAGTAAAGATAATTATGAAAAAGACATTACTCTCATTAGCTGCTGTTGCAGCATTAGCATTTGGAGCACAAGAAGCGAAAGCTCAATCTCCACAACGCGCCGCTATCGGTGTTGTTTTTGACGGAACAGGTGGTGATCTTTGGGGTGTTCAATACAAGCAATCTTTTGGCGGAACAAATAATGGTCAAGCGCAAGTGATGTTTGATGACAACGTCGTTGCTGTAGGTGCGGACTATCAATACGCTAGACCGTTCCGTGGTGTAAACGGACTAGGATGGTATGCAGGTATTGGTGCGCAGTTGACATTTCTTGACGCTGGAAATGACGATATGACTCTTGTTGGTTTAAGACCGCAATTGGGTTTGGAATTTAAAATCCCTGCTGCTCCTATCGGATTTCACGCAGACTGGAAACCAGACTGGAGATTAAATCACGGTAATGATTTCGACGCTTCAACTTTCACTTTCGGTATTAAATATACATTGAGATAGTAGAAAAAAAAAGAAAAAAAAGGCTCTGTTCAAGTTTGAACAGAGCCTTTTTTTGTAAAATAAATCCATTAAGTATTTCTTTTTTTCAGCAATTCTTCTAATTTTATGCCTTTGACCTAAATGGCATAAATAAAGCTTTTCATTCTACAAAAATTTTATACCTTTGCCATTCTTGGTAAAGTGTGATTAAACAAGAACTAATTATCAATTACATAAACAGTATTTAACATTAAAATTAATACAATTAATAACAGACGATGCAAGGTAAAGGGCTGATTAAACTTTTAGTGATAGTGGTGTCATTAGCGTGTCTATACTCCCTATCATTTACTTGGGTGACCCGCAAGGTGGAGCAGGATGCTGAGAAATTTGCCAAAGGAGATTTGGCAAAAGAGAAGAGCTATCTAGACTCCATGGCAGGTGAAGTAGTGTACAATTTAGGTTTTGCGAAATACACCTATCGGGAAGCAAAAGCAAATGAACTGGCTTTAGGATTGGATTTGAAAGGTGGTATGAACGTTACCATGGAGATCTCATTGGATGAGTTGATCCGTAATCTGGCCAACAATCCAAAAGATGAGAAATTCAACAAAGCGTTGGAACAAGCGGTAGCAAAAAGCAAAACCAGTCAAAAAACGGTCGTTGCTTTATTCATGGAAGAGTACAAATCCATTGGAGCTTCTACCCCACTTTCAACATTCTTTTCGACAAAAGACAACGCTTCTTTGATTAAACCAGGTGATTCTGACTCAAAAGTGGAATCATTCCTTCAAAAAGAAGCCGACAACGCCATTCAAAATTCGTACAAAGTACTACGTACACGTATTGATAAATTCGGTGTTGCTTCGCCAAACATCCAGATTCAACAGGGGACAAACCGTATCTTAGTTGAGCTCCCTGGTGTAAAAGACGAAAGCCGTGTCCGTAACCTACTTCAAGGTTCGGCTAAATTGGAGTTCTACGAAACTTTCACCAATCAAGAAGTTTATCCGTTATTAGAAAATATTGACCGAACATTAGCAACTACTTTAAAAGCTGCTCCGACTGCGACCAACAATGTTACTGCTGACACAACGAAAAAGTCTGACGATTTATTATCTAACTTAACCGGTGGTCAAAACGACAGTAAAGCGAAAAAAGACAGTGCGGCACTTAATCTAGGTCAGAAAAGACCATTGTTTGATTTATTAAAACCTAGTGCTTATTTAAATGAAAACCAACAACCTACATTGGCCCCAGGTCCAATGGTCGGTATTGCTTCATTGAAAGATACTGCTAAAATAAACGCTTATTTGCAACGTCCAGAAGTAAAATCAATCCTTCCGGGCAACTTAAAGCTTTTATGGGCTGTAAAACCAGAGCAAAAAACACCAGAGCAACTTTCCTTATATGCCATCAAAGCCGTAGGGGCAGATAATGGTGCTGTATTGACAGGTGACGTCATCACTGATGCCAATGCAAACTTTGATGAAAAAAACCAACCTGTTGTTGGTATGCAAATGAATAATGAAGGTGCTCGCGAATGGAAGAAAATCACGGCAAAAGCTGCTCAGAACAGAGATGCCATTGCAATTGTCTTAGATAATGTAGTTTATTCCGCGCCATCTGTTAATGGTGAAATTCCAAACGGAAGCTCATCGATCTCTGGATCCTTTACTGTTGAGGATACAAAAGATTTAGCAAACGTATTGAAAGCTGGTCGTCTTCCGACTACAGCCAAAATCGTTGAAGAAGCAGTTGTCGGTCCTACGTTGGGACAAGCAGCGATTGATGCAGGTATCAACTCAGCGGTAATCGGTATTATCGTTGTGATGATCTTCATGATTGCGTACTACAACACTGCAGGTATTGTGGCTAACATTGCTGTGTTGTTGAACGTATTCATTATCATGGGGGTATTAGCCTCACTCAATGCCGTACTGACTTTACCCGGTATTGCCGGTATCGTATTGACAATGGGTACTGCCGTCGATGCTAACGTACTGATCTATGAACGTATCCGTGAGGAATTGGGCTTAGGAAAATCAGTTCGTCAGGCGGTTGCTGATGGTTATAAACATGCTTTACCTTCAATCTTAGATTCACAGATTACGACATTCCTAATTGGTATCATCTTATTCTTATTTGGTAGTGGTCCAATTTTAGGTTTCGCAACTACATTGATGGTGGGTATTATCACATCATTGTTTACAGCAATACTTGTAACACGTGTTATTTTTGAATGGATGCTGGAAAAAGATATCAAAATTAAAGTATCTTTCCCTTGGTCTGCAAATACCTTGCATAATGCAAACTTCAAATTCGTTCAAAAACGTAAAGTATTCTATGCGATCTCTGTTGTAGCAGTATTAATTTCTGCAGCTTCAATTTTCACAAAAGGCTTCAGTTTAGGTGTGGATTTCCAAGGTGGACGTACTTATACTGTTCGTTTCGATAAACCAGTTGATCCGGAAGCGGTTCGTACCAGTTTAGACGATATTTTCCAAAAAACAACAGAAGTAAAAGTATTTGGTGCATCCAACCAACTTCGTGTGACGACAACATATCATATTGAAGAAACTTCCGATGCGGCCGATAAAGAAGTATTGGATAAATTAAATCAAGGACTAGCAAAGGTAGATGCCTCCAATAAACATGAGATCCTGTCTTCACAAAAAGTAGGACCTAGTATCGCATCAGACATCAAGTCAAGAGCGACCAGTTCAGCAATTTTCTCCATTATCATCGTAGCGGCTTACATCTTAATCCGTTTCCACAAATGGGAATACTCGGTGGGTGCAGCTATTGCAACCATCCACGATGCGATTATTCTATTGGGCTTATTCTCCATATTAGATGGTATTGTGCCATTCTCATTGGACATTGACCAACACTTTGTGGCGGCCATCTTAACGGTAATCGCATACTCGGTAAATGATACCGTGGTTGTATTTGACCGCTTGAGAGAGTTCGTATCAAAACCTAATGCACATAATGAAGATCTTGGCGAGGTTGTAAATCACGCAATCAACTCTACATTAAGTAGAACAATCATTACTTCATTGACGATCATTTTCGTTCTTGCGGTCTTGTTCATCTTTGGTGGTGAAGTTATCCGTGGATTCTCGTTCGCGATCTTGATCGGTGTTATTGTAGGTACCTATTCTTCCATTATCCTGGCTGCGCCTTCTGTATACGACTTACGTAAAGGAAAGCATCTAGCTGAAGGTAATGCTGCAAAAAAAGCTGAAGTAGTAAGACCATAATAAGCTTTGAAATATCATAAGAGGGCGTTCAAAAAATTGAACGCCTTTTTTATTGCATTCAGATTACTTGTTGTACTAAATATTTTAAATATATTTGTCATACTAAATATTTGTATGCTAAACGAAAAATTCGACCGTTATTCCTTCATCCTGGATCAAACCGCCAAGAAGGTAAAACAATTTGCACAATCTTCTTTTACGGAAAAGGGATTTGACATTACAGTAGATCAATGGGCTGTCTTAAAGGCGCTATACGAAAACGAACAGCTATCGCAGAAAGAATTGGCCAAACGATGCGGCAAAGACCAGCCCACATTGACCCGTATCGTGGATATCCTGCTTAAGAAAGGTCTGGCTGAGCGTTTCATTGATGAGACAGATCGCCGGAGCCTTTATCTCCATTTGACTGAAGAAGGAAAACTTAAGGTTGCATCCCTATCCCCTATCGTTGCAGAAATCCGGATGAAAGCTTGGGAGAAACTTACGGAAAAAGATTTCGAGGATTTTACAAGAATATTAAACACGATCTATCACAATTTAAATGCATAATAGCTATGATAAATACTGACATCTGTATCATCGGTGCTGGACCGGTAGGATTGTTTGCTGTATTCGAAGCTGGACTTCTAAAAATGAGGTGCCATTTGATTGACGTTTTACCTCAGGTTGGCGGACAGTTATCCGAAATATATCCACACAAACCGATTTATGATATACCTGGCTACCCGAGCATCACCGCACAGGAACTTATTAATAATCAACTTGAGCAGATAAAACCTTTTGCCCCTAGTTTCACATTAGGCGAGCGTGTCGAACATATCGAACGGCAGGATGATGGTTCCTTTATCCTCTCCACAGGCGATCAAACAAAAGTTCATGCGCAAGTGATTGTCATTGCAGGGGGATTGGGCTGCTTTGAACCTCGTAAGCCTGAAATTCAAAACCTGCATCTCTATGAAGGTAACGGTGTGGATTATATGGTAAAAGATCCTACAAAATACAAGGACAAACGGATCGTTATTGCCGGTGGAGGTGATTCTGCACTGGATTGGACTTATCATTTGGCTGATATTGCCCAGCAAGTTACACTTATTCACCGGAGCGACTCTTTCCGCGGCGCCCCCGATTCCGCGGAAAAAGTCTTTAAATTGGCACAAGAAGGTAAAATCAATTTACTTTTATCCCATAATTTAAGTAATCTACAAGGTAACGGAAGCCTTACGGCTATTGAAACCGTAAGTAAGGAAAAAGAAACAATTGCGGTCGAAGCGGATTATTTTATTCCGTTATATGGCCTGACACCCAAGCTTGGTCCAATTGCTGACTGGGGGCTAAATATTGATAAAAATGCGATTGAAGTCAATACCTTTGATTACTCGACCAATGTCGAACGCATCTATGCCATTGGTGATATCAACACTTATCCGGGCAAGCTCAAACTCATCCTATGCGGATACCATGAGGCGGCCTTAATGTGCCAAAGTGCTTTTAAGTTTGTTTATCCGGATCAAAAATTAACCTTTAAATATACAACCGTTAATGGTATAAATACATTTTAACCATGGAAGATAATTTGATCCAAGTAACCGTTATCGATCGTGACGGTACAGAAAATACAATAGACGTTCCGACAGATATCAACCTTTCCCTAATGGAAATTCTGAAAGCATCTGAATACGATATACTGGCCTCCTGCGGCGGCATGGCGCTATGTGCCACATGCCATGTCGAAGTCCTTGAGGGGCTGGATAATCTTCCGGAAGCCAACGATCAGGAATTGGATATGCTGGACACCTTACCTGATGCAGACGAACAAAGCCGGCTCGCCTGTCAGCTGCACCTCCATCCGAATAACAATGGCATGAAAATCAAGCTGAAAGGTTCGTTGCAATAACCAAGTCATTGTGTATAAAATACACAATGACTTGGTTATCTGTGCAAGTTTTTTTTTATACGCATTTACGGACCATAAAAGACTTAAAACCAAAACACTACAAAATATTTTATTAAAAGAATTGACCTCTTAACGATAAATTTCACAACGTATTGCCATAATAAATAAATATTTTTTAGCTTTTTGGTTCAAAATTTAAGATATTTGCAGCTTAATTCGATTGTACGAATTTTTACAACAAACTATTAAAAATATGCCAAGCAATAGTTCAAATAGAAAATTCCCAAGAGTAATCATTATTGGTGCTGGATTTGGAGGAATTGAAGTTGCTAAAAAGCTTAAAAATAAGGAGGTTGAAGTTCTCTTATTAGATAGAAACAACTTTCACACTTTTCAACCATTAATGTACCAAGTTGCTACGGGTACTCTTTCGGCGGACTCTATCTCCTTCCCTGTTCGTAAAATGTTCAAAAATCAGGATAACTTCCATTTTAGACTTGCCGACGTCAAAAGCATCGATAACGAGGCTAAAATTGTTAAGACTGATATTGGAGATTTCGACTACGATTATCTGGTTGTCGCCACTGGTGCAACGACAAATTTTTTCGGCAATCAGCAGATCACCAAATATGCTTTGCCGATGAAAAATATTCAGGAGGCCCTTAATATTCGGAGCTACGTTCTTCAAAATCTTGAAGAAGCGGTAATGATCCCTAATCCTGAAGACCGCAAGCCTAACCTGAACTTTGTGATCGTGGGTGGTGGTCCTACCGGAGTAGAGCTTTCTGGTGCTATTGCGGAAATTAAGAATAATGTGCTGGAAAAAGACTATCCTGAATTGAAGAAATCAGAAATGTCTGTTTACCTGGTGGAAGGTCTACCAAAAGTTTTGGCCAATCTCTCGGAGAAAGCATCAAAAAATTCGGAGAAATATTTAAAAGATCTTGGTGTTGAAGTACTATTGAACGTACAGGTAACCGGATATGACGGTAACTCCATTACTTTCGCCGATGGCAGAAGCATCGAAACAAAAACAGTCATCTGGGGTGCAGGTGTTGCAGGTCAATATCCCGATGGATTCAAAAAGGAAGTTATCCAGCGTGGTAACCGTATACAGACAGATGATCAATGTCGTGTTATTGACATGCCGGGGGTTTATGCCATCGGTGACGTATCTGCATTTATTACAGATGACCTACCTCGTGGTTTACCGGGTGTTGCTCCAGTAGCACAACAGCAGGGAGGATATGTGGCAAAACACATCCTTCAGACAATGTCCAATCAACCCACGGAAAAATTCAGCTATTTTGACAAGGGTTCAATGGCCACAGTAGGGCGTAACAAGGCTGTCGTTGACATGGGCAAAATTCACTTCAGCGGCTTCTTCGGATGGATGACCTGGATGTTCGTCCACTTGATGTCCATTTATGGATTTAGAAATAAGTTGATCACATTTGTAAATTGGTCGGTGAAGTTTTTCACAAAAAACAGTGGCGTCCGCTTAATCTTCCATAAGTATAATGAGCCTAAACCGGAAGAGCAAGCTAAAACGATCCAATAAATTCGATCACCAAATCATTATAAAAAGCAGCATAACCTTGCTTTTTAGTCAAAGAAGAATGCCATTATTTTCAATAAGAATAATGGCATTCTTCTTTTCTCTCCACCTCTAAAAACGATCGAAAGCTGATCAAAAAAAAATTATTCAATAAAAAAATTGACGGCCAATTTCATATAGTTGTCAAAGCTACTATCTAGAGAACATCAGCACTTATTTAGATGGCAAATATTTCAAAGACACATTTTTAATTCACATTTCGTATTGCATCCAATAAAAAATAAGTTAGCACAAGAAGTAACAATTGTAGATTATATTCGTTAAATTTAGAAACGGTTTTTTCCAGATAGAATTTACTTGCAGAATATAGTTTTTTTTGATGTATAACCTCAAAAAGATTAATTTTTTTTGTGTAGGTTTGCATATTATTTTAAAATAGCTTAAGAATTAGCAAATGGGCTTATTTAATTGGTTTACGCAAGAAGTTGCGATTGACTTGGGTACTGCAAATACCCTAATAATTCATAATGACAAAGTAGTAGTGGATGAGCCTTCTATTGTTGCATTTGACCGCACCACAAACAAAGTGATTGCCATCGGTCGACAGGCCATGCAAATGGAAGGTAAAACACACGACAATATAAAAACGGTACGACCTTTACGTGATGGAGTAATTGCTGATTTTACGGCTGCTGAACATTTGATCAGAGGGATGGTAAAATTGGTCAACAATGGTAAGAGTTGGTTTTTCCCATCTTTACGCATGGTGGTTTGTATTCCATCGGGTATCACTGAGGTGGAAAAAAGAGCTGTACGTGATTCTGCGGAGATCGCCGGAGCCAAAGAAGTTTATCTGATCCACGAACCAATGGCTGCTGCTGTAGGTATTGGCATCGACGTGGAAGAACCGATGGGTAACATGATTATAGATATTGGTGGCGGGACGACAGAAATTGCGGTCATCGCACTATCTGGTATCGTCTGTGATCAATCCATCCGCGTAGCAGGCGACAACTTTGACTCTGACATTGTTCAATACATCCGTAGACAACATAATATCATGATCGGTGAACGTACTGCGGAGAAGATTAAGATTGAAGTTGGGGCAGCACTTCCTGAGTTACAGGAGCCACCTGCAGATTTTGCTGTACAAGGTCGTGACCTCATGACAGGTGTCCCTAAACAGATTACGGTTTCTTATACAGAAATTGCCCATTGTTTGGATAAATCAATTTCTAAAATCGAAGAAGCCATCTTAAAAGCACTTGAAATTACGCCACCGGAGCTATCTGCCGATATCTATCAAACAGGTATCTACCTGACTGGTGGCGGTGCGTTATTACGTGGTTTAGATCGTCGTATTCAAGCGAAAACAAAACTTCCAGTACACATTGCCGAAGATCCCCTTCGTGCTGTTGTCAGAGGCACCGGTATTGCGCTTAAAAATATTGGCCGATTCAAATTCTTGATGCAATAATTAACGTTCGATAATTAACAAGATTTTATTAAAGAGCGATATAATATGCAAAACTATTATATCGCTTGCTTATTAAATACCCGCAATAAAAAATGAGAAACCTTTGGTTATTCCTGAGACGATATAATGCATTCTTTTGGTTTATCCTATTTTTTGGATTCTCATTATTTATGATTATTACCAACAATTCGTTTCAACGCAATTCTGTGTTAAACTCTTCCAATCATGTAATCGGTAGTCTTTATGCAAAGATAAACTCCTGGAAAAGCTATTTACATCTAGGGGAGACAAATGATGCATTAGCAAAAGAAAACGCTCAGTTACGGAAAGACCTCCAGGCATATAAATCGACCGACAGTATTAAAATTGGCCCTGTGCCGGTTATGGACAGCAGCGAATTCGGCCGTTACCAATTTCTAATTGCAAATGTAATCAACAATAGTATCCATCAAAAAGCGAATACAATTACCCTGGATAAGGGCAGTAAAGATGGGATAGAAAAAGGAATGGGGGTCATCGCACCCAATGGTGTTGTTGGTATCGTATTAAACGTTTCGCCGAATTTTTCAACAGTACAGTCCCTTCTACATCCCGATACCCGCATATCAGTAACCTTGGGCCATAGTGAAGTCTTTGGATCTTTAGTTTGGGGCAACAATATAGATTATCGTGCCGCAACAGTGAAGGAAATTCCCAATCATATCAAAGTAAACAAAGGCGATAAAGTCTATACCTCTGGATATTCAGGACACTTTCCCAAGGGCATTTTTGTAGGGACAGTTATTCAAACGGGTATTTCATCCGGGGATGCGTTCTTGGATCTTCGCATTCTTTTAAGCACCAATTTCTCCAATCTACAACATGTATATGTCGTAAAAGATTTATTAAGTAATGAATTAAAAACATTGGAGGAATCGACTAAGGACAATGGCTAGGATTTTAATATTTAACATTATTCGATTTATCGTCTTGATTGGAATGCAGGTATTTTTGTTCCAAAATATCGGTTATTACAACTTGGTTGCAGCGTTTCCTTATATTTTGTTTGTCTTCTTGCTACCAACGGGAACACCTAATTTTCTGGTGTACCTGATCGCATTTCTAACGGGACTAACGGTAGATTCTTTTTACGATACGCTGGGGGTCAATACTGCCGCATGTGTAGCCCTGGCGGCCTTCCGCATTTTCTTTATGAAAATCACGCTTGAAGTGGAGGAACGGGACTCCTTTCTTACCCCAATGTTGGGATTGATGAATGTGAGATGGTTTTTTTCCTATATCTTTTTCGGTACATTGATTCACCATACTTTCCTGTATCTGCTGGAATCTTTCTCCTTTCAACATATTCAATACACACTGCTCAGTATTGTTTTAAGTTGTATATTTACAGTAATTATCATGCTATTATTTAGCATATTATTCTACAAAAAGAAAGATCGGTTGTAGTAGATCGATGGATAGAAATTTATTTCTATGAATAGTTTTTTTGCTCGCAAGTACGTCGTTTCCGGAATCTTTGTTGCCATTGCGCTGACTTTGGTCGCCCGCCTATTTTATTTACAGATCATTGACGATTCCTATATACATTCAGCCAATAGCAATGTCATGCGCAAGGTCATTGTTTACCCTGCAAGGGGTGTAATTTTGGACCGCAAGGGTAAGGTATTGGTACAAAATGAGCCTGTCTATGATTTGATGGTAACGCCACGCGAGGTGAAAGAAATTGATACTGCTCTGTTTTGCAAATTAATCGAGATCGACAAAGAAGGCTTTATTAAACGAATGGATAAAGCTAGGGCACACTCCCCGTACAGGGCATCAATTTTTGAAAAACAGCTATCTGTCCGGACTTGGGCTCAGTATCAGGAATATCAATATCAGTTTCGCGGGTTTTATGTACAAAAGAGAACGATCCGGAGTTATCCCGATAGTATTGCTGCTCAATTTTTAGGTTATGTCAGTGAGGTAAATGATAAAGATATTGAGCGATCGAATGGATTTTACCGTAGTGGCGACTATATCGGCAGAAGTGGTGTTGAACGTTCATATGAAGATCTGATCCGGGGGAAAAGAGGTGTTAACAACTTAATGGTGGATGCATTGAATCGTCCTAAAGGTATATTTATGGAGGGTAAATATGACACCTTGGCCGTGGCCGGTGAAGGTTTGGTTTCCTCCTTGGACAAGGATCTACAAATATTAGGTGAAAACCTCATGAAAAATAAATTAGGTTCCATCGTTGCCATTGAACCGGCAACAGGAGAAATCCTGGCTTATGTGAGTAGTCCAAGTTACAATCCGAATCTGATGGTTGGCCGTCAGGTGGGCAACAATTATATGAAATTGCTGAACGATGAGACCAAGCCCCTTTTTAACCGCCCCATTCAAGCATCCTATCCTCCAGGTTCTGTTTTTAAGGTCGTTTCGGCCTTAACGGCGCAACAAGCCGGAGTAATCGACCGCAATACGGTATTTTTCTGTCCGCACGGTTATAGCTATGGTGGTGGACGTGGCTGGATGGGCTGTACCCACTATCATGGATCAACGACCTTACAACGTTCTGTCGCTGTTTCCTGTAACACATACTACGGGTTTACTTATGCAAAGATGATCGATGGCCGTGGTCTTTCCGGCCCGAAAGCTTACGACCTCTGGCGAAATGCAGTCACACAGTTTGGAATTGGACACAAATTAGGGATAGATCTACCGGGGGAGAAAGCAGGTTTATTGCCTACATCGGAGTTTTATACAAAACGTTACGGCAATGACAAGTGGCGTTCAAGTTTTAATATCTCTTTATCCATTGGACAAGGTGAAATGGGCATCACGCCATTACAAATGGCCAATATCATGGCTATTGTCGCGAATAGAGGCTTTTATTATAGACCCCACCTTATTAAAGGAATCGGTGCGCAAAAAATCGCCAAAAAGGAATTCACGGAAAAGATAAGCGCTGGGGTGGATGAACGATATTATCCTGTCGTGATCCAGGGGATGAGTGATGCCGTAAACACACCTGAAGGTACAGCTTGGTCAAATCGTATTCCTGGGATTGAAATGTGCGGAAAAACAGGTACGGCACAAAATCCACATGGTGAAAATCACGCCGTATTTTTCGCATTTGCCCCGCGGGAAAATCCTAAAATTGCCATAGCGGTATTTGTTGAAAATGCAGGTTATGGCGGCACTTGGGCTGGCCCAATCGCCAGCATGATGGTGGAGAAATACTTAAAAGATACCATTACGGCACCAAAATATATTCAGGATCGGATCTATAAAGCAAACTTTCTCCCGGCGCCAAAAAAAGTAATAGATCCCAAAAGTAAAGATGTCAAGAAGGCGGATTCGATCAAATCAAAAACAGATACTGTTAAAGCAAAGCGTCAAGTGGCAGCCCTGGTAAAACCAAAGGAAACAATTGTTCACCATAGCGAGGTAAAGAGAAGATATGAATAATCAAAAAAATAGTTTCTTTGGAAAAATTGATTGGCTGACAATCATGCTTTGGCTTTCGTTGTGTATAATCGGTCTTTTCAATATCCGTGCGGCTGTTTTTAATCCAGATATGCCCGGTTTCTTCAGCTTGGGGACCAACTATGGAAAACAGTCTTTGTATCTTGTTTCGGCGATTATATTAGGTATATCCATTTTGATTATAGATGCCAAGTTTTTCAGTTCAGCTTCGCCGATATTCTACGGAATAACGGCCATCTTACTTGTTATTGTTTTGGTTGTGGGCCGAAATGTAGGTGGAAATCAGGCCTGGATTGATTTGGGATTCTTCCGGCTGCAACCGTCCGAGTTTGCCAAACTTTCAACCTGTCTGTTGCTGGCCAATTTTTTAAGCGCCCAAAGCAATAAAGCACCCACTATGCAAACCTTGGCCATGGGCGCAGGTATTGTACTATTTCCTGTATTCTTGGTTATGCTACAGCCCGACACGGGATCTGCATTGGCTTTCTTTTCCTTAATTTTCGTATTTTACCGTGAAGGGTATGTAAACAACGAGTTATTGATATTCGGTGGACTGTGTATTTTGCTTTTCGTTTTGGCTTTGCTGTTCAACCCGTGGATATTAATCTTGGTATTAGCCCTTATCATTGGATTTTTTATGTGGAGTTTCCGAAAAAAGAGGAAATACATCATTAATTTAAGTATTCTTTTCGCTGCCTGTACCGCGTTTATACTATGCGTCGACTTGGTTTACGACCATGTATTGCAACCACACCAACGTGATCGGATCGATATCATTCTTGGCAAAACGCAAGACCTCCGAGGAAAGGGCTATAATTTGAACCAGTCTAAAATTGCCATTGGTTCAGGTCAATTTTGGGGCAAGGGCTACTTACAGGGCACACAAACCAAGTATAATTTTGTTCCCGAACAGAGTACAGATTTTATCTTCTGTACCGTAGGGGAAGAATGGGGATTTGTCGGTTCAGTAACACTGATAACAATCTATCTCACCTTACTCTTGCGTATCATTCATATCGCGGAGCGACAGCGTTCGGCATTTGCCCGCATCTACGCTTACGGCGTGGCCTCCATCCTATTTTTTCACTTGTTTATCAATATCGGAATGACTATAGGAATCATCCCTGTCATTGGAATTCCATTACCTTTTGTCAGCTATGGAGGCTCTTCACTCTGGAGTTTCACGATACTGCTCTTTATCATGCTCAAATTTGACTCCAATAGAAAAGGGGTCGTATAGTTTGCAGTTGGTACTGGGAGAGATTTTACTAAATCCTTTCCAGTACCAGTTGAATCGCCTTTTCCACGACCGCTTCAGGATCTGCAGAAAATTCTCCCGCTACCCTACTTGCTAAAATGGCATTAATGGATAAAGCCTGATGACCGAACATGTTCGCCAGCGCATAGATACCGGCAGTTTCCATTTCCAGATTGGTCAAACGGAAATCGTTATGCCGAAATGAATTTATCAAAGAAATCAGATCCGGGATCGTATTGTCTGATCGTAGACAACGTCCCTGTGGCGCATAAAATCCCGGTGCCGTCAACGTTATCCCTTTAGGTAGATCGAAAGCAATTCGGTCCAATAATCGCTCTCCGGCACGTGCTACATAAGGTTTTAAACTCAATTGTGGGAAATAACGAATTAGAGCCTGCTGGATATTCAATTCAATTTCATCATAAGGTTTTTGGTAGAACTGCATCAATGCATCAAAGCCAACCCCATATTCCGAAGCCAATATACTTCCCATTTCAACATCCGTCTGTACAGCACCGGAAGTACCGATACGCACGATTTCCAAAGCGGTCAGTTCACTCCTTACTTCCCTACGCTGAAAATCGATGTTCACCAAAGCATCCAGTTCATTCAATACGATATCGATATTATCTGTACCTATACCCGTAGAGATCACGCTCAGCCGTTTGGCACCAATATATCCCGTATGGGTGATAAACTCACGCTTCCCTTTTTTGAGTTCAATACGGTCAAAATATTTCGACACCTTGGCGACACGGTCCGGGTCTCCTACCGTAATGATCGTATGGGCTAAGTCCTCCGGCAATAAATTCAAATGGTAAATACTTCCATCTGAATTCAAAATGAGTTCTGAATTGTTTATCATATCGTTCTTAAATAATTCAATTGACAACCTTCAATTTTGGAAAAACGTTCCACGACACGGTTCACCTGCATTTTACGTACCTCAAATTCCAGATAGCAATTATTGTCAAATTCCTGCTTTTCGATTTCCAGTCCTTCTTCCTTAATAATACGCATAACATCATTCATATTTAGATAATCAAAGGTCAACCCATAGCTATCGTTAACTGTACGTTCGATGATCTGAGCTTGGTCCAAGGCATCCTGTGTAGCCGATTTATAAGCATTAATCAAGCCTGGTACGCCCAACAATGTTCCACCGAAATAACGGACGACAACGACGATTATATTTGTAATATCTGCCGAGAGCAAAGCATTTAAAATAGGACGCCCTGCAGTCCCAGAGGGTTCACCGTCATCGTTTATCCGAAAGACATTCCGATCCGGAGTCAGCCGATAGGCCCAGCAGTGGTGTCTTGCCTTCGGATGCAGGGATTTCACTTCCTGTAAAACATCTTTTAATTTCTCCTCAGATTTAAAAGGAAATGTATAAGCGATAAATTTACTTCCCTTATCTCTAAAAATTCCCTCATAGTTTGCATCGATCGTCCGATAAGTATCTTCAAATAAACTCACTGATATGCGATAATTAAAACTGAAACAATGGAAAGAACTATCCCGAGGTAATTCAACCATGAGAGTCTTTCTTTAAAAAATAGTACACCGACCAAAGCACCCAGCGAGATAACACCAATATTCATCCCGGTGAATACGATGGAAGGGTTTTCAGGCAATGCCCGATGGGCTTTCATATAAAATAATATATTACAAAAATTGAAAGCACCTAAAATTAGACCATAGACGACTGCTTTAGGTGAAAAGGTCTGCTTGTCAACGAAGATAAAATAACCTAATAAACCAAATGCGATCAGCATGGCCATAACAAATATAATAAACATCGAACTGACATAAGGTATCGTCACATGCAATGCCACCTGTTTAAAGAGGATATCAATAATCCCCATACCAATAAAAACAAGCAATGGGTAGAGGCCATTTCTATACTTTGCATTTGACTGCGTTATTGTAGGAAGAGATTTCCGCCAACCGATGGAACATATAATCGCCAATAGACCTATCCCTATCCCCAACAGCTTGTTTCCCTGTAGCTTTTCCTGGAATAGAAAAAACGCTGCCAGTAGGGGAATAAATAAAGACAGCCGCTGAGCCACCTCTGTTTTTACCAAACCACTGTAACGGATAGATAGTGTAATAAATACAAACATCCCCGGTAACAGGACAGCCAATGCCGTATACAGCGGGAATGGTAAGGTCGTCAAGCTAATTTCCTTTATTTGGGGCCGTAATATAAAGTAGGTCAAAGCAACCGCCATCGGATAATTCCAAACGATCACTTGTTTTGTTTCCACGCCATACTGTTTCGCCAGTTTTAACAATACGGCTACAGTGACACTACAGATAACACTTATAAGGACAAAAATCATTGTTCTGTTACTAAATTACTTCCAAAGTCCACGCTTAGCCTGACGGGCCTGTCGTTCTAATTTCACAAAAAAATCAGCATACTGAACATTCGGCGCCAAGGTGTAGGTCACCGCATAGCCCTGCTCGATCAGCTCCGCGTTAACAAATTTCTCCCGAAGATACACATAAGCAAGAAGTCTTCCATAACGATCCTTTTTACCGACATCAAATACCAGCTTCACATTCTTTCCGGTCAACAAAGTTTTTAGATATTCTTTTGCCTCCATGCCGTAGTAACCAACCTCTTTACGTGCTGTCTTCCTTGTTTCGGGAGCATCAATCCCGATCAAGCGTACCCGTTCTCCTTTTTTACTACCATTTTCAATCACAAAGGTATCCCCGTCTATTACACGTCTCACTTTCACATACCGCTCCTCCCCTTTATAAGAAAAACCTAAAAACAAGAAACAGATAATCGCGGTACTCACCAAAAAATTAAATCGCTTTAGCATAAAAATCAAATTTGGGCAAAGGTAATAAAATACTTTTTCAGCAAACAACATATAAAATACTCCATATTTCAACAAAAAAAACGGTATTTTCAATAAAAAAAACACTAAAAAAATAACTGTTTTTAACATGCTTTTTTTATTAAAAAATCATTAAAAAAAAACAGACATAAAAGAGATAACAAAAACAATAAAAGCCTATATAAAAGAAGATTACAAAAACAAACAACTTCAAAAGATCTAAAAAAAACATTTATTTTTAACACAAAAAAAGCAAAAAAAATAACCAAAAACACACCTATAAATGATATATTTTATATGAAAAAAATTATTTTTTCTTTGATATTCCAAAAACATTCGTACATTTGAAATATCAAACAACACAAGGATGAACAGATCATATACATACTTCTATTTTAACTTCTTTTATTTTAAAAATAAGAGCCGGGATTAGATTGTGTATACATTAAAATATAACAAGAAAGAGTCCCGGTTTAGATCATCGGGACTCTTTCTTGTTTAAGGGCAAAATAGCAACAAAAAAAATGAGTTTAAAAATTGCGATACAAGGAGCAAAAGCTTCATTTCACGAGGAAGCAGCATTTAAATATTTTGGACGCGAAGTCGAGATTGTTGAATGTGATTCATTCAAAAAAACCTGTGAATTGCTTAAGCAAAGAAAAGTAGATTACATTGTTATGGCGATCGAGAATTCGATTGCGGGTAGCCTATTACCAAACTACAATCTGCTTCGGGATTATAAATTTCATATCACAGGTGAAGTCTATCTCAACATTCAACAGAATCTGATGGTATTACCGGGTGTAAAATTGAAAGACATCAAGCATATCGAATCACATCCGATCGCCATCCGTCAATGCGAAGAATTTCTTTCGGAGCTGGAAGGTGTACGTATTACCGAAGGGTCAGACACCGCGGCCACAGCAAAGATGATTGCTGAACGGAAATTGACTGATACCGCTGCTATTGCGGGTACCTTGGCTGCAGAGATTTACGGTCTTGAGATTTTAGAAAAAAGAATCGAAACCAATAAAAAGAATGCAACACGTTTTTTAGTTCTTTCGAATGAGGTGGTTGAACATAAAAATGCGAATAAAGCATCCTTATCGTTCCAAACGGGAAATACTGTTGGTTCCTTAGCGACAATTTTACAGTGTTTTGCTGAGCAAAATATCAACCTGAGCAAGATTCAGTCTATGCCTGTTATCGGAAAACGCAACGAATATGACTTTTTCGTTGATGTTGAATGGAAAAAACAATCAGACTACGAAGCTGCGATCCGAAAAGTACTCAAACATAGTGTCAATTTCAATATTATGGGCGAGTACATCAAAAACGAGAAACTATAATCAACAAATTAATACTTATAAAACAATCAACTTACCCTGAATCTGTTGGAGCTATAAAAACTTACAAAACAAGCTTAACAGCTTAACAGACTCAAATACTTTTAAAAATTTATTCCGATGAAAAATACATTAGAAATCACTCCTTTGAAATCATGGTTGGATACTGGAGACAAGCCTTTAATTATCGCAGGCCCTTGTAGTGCAGAGACAGAAGAACAATTGGTATCTACAGCACACCTATTGGCAAATACTGGAAAAGTAAATATTTTACGTGCAGGAATCTGGAAGCCACGTACGCGTCCGGGCGAATTTGAAGGTATCGGTTCCATTGGTCTAGAGTGGTTGAAGAGAGCGAAAGAAGAAACAGGTTTATTAACAGCTACAGAGGTTGCAACAGCAAAACATGTCGAAGAAGCTTTGGCAGCTGGTGTTGATGTACTTTGGGTAGGTGCACGTTCCACTGCAAATCCATTCACAGTACAAGAAATTGCTGATGCACTACAGGGCGTAGATGTACCTGTTTTCGTCAAAAACCCTGTTAACCCTGATTTATCGTTATGGATCGGTGCTTTGGAGCGTATCAATCGTGCTGGCATCAAAAAATTAGGTGCGATCCACCGCGGTTTCTCTTCTTACGAGAAAACAGCATTCCGTAATGAACCGATGTGGGATTTAGCCATCCAGTTAAAAACTGCTTGCCCTAATTTGCCGATCATCAATGACCCTAGCCACATCTGTGGTAACCGTGAATTGCTACCGTACATCGCCCAAAAAGCTATGGATATGGATATGCAAGGTTTGATCATTGAATCACATATTGATCCTTCTGTTGCATGGACAGATGCCAAGCAACAAGTTACACCAGCAGCCCTAGCAGAGTTGATCAATCATTTGACATTACGTAAAGCTGATTCTAACAACCCTTCATTCGAGGATAAATTAGCCGAATTGCGTAGTAACATTGACAAATTGGATGACTTAATTATCCAAAAAATCGGTGAGCGGATGAAAATTGCAGAGAAAATCGGTGAATACAAACGCGATAACAATGTGACGATCTTACAGGTAAACCGTTGGGATGAGATTGTTCAAAAACGCACAAAACTTGCTGAAGCGCTATCTTTGGGCAGTGAATTTGCAACAAAATTCCTAGAATTAATTCACAACGAATCTATCCGTAAACAAAATGCGGTCATGAATTCACAGGAACAACCAACAGCTGAAGCATAATGAATCAACAAGTCATCAAGCTGACGCATCCATCGAAAAAAATAAAAGGCACGGTTCAACTGACAGGATCAAAATCCGAGAGCAACCGTGCTCTTATTATCCGCTCGTTGAGCAAGGGGCAAGTTGATATAGCAAACCTTTCCGAGGCTGCCGATACGGTGACGTTAAACCGTGTCTTACAGATCGCATCAGATCCTCAACCTGGCTACAACACGATTGACATCGGTCCGGCGGGTACAGCAATGCGCTTTTTAACAGCCTACCTGAACCTTGTTCAAGGAAACTTTATCCTTACGGGGACCGAACGCATGCAACAACGGCCAATCGGTATATTGGTTGATGCCATGAAGGAGATCGGCGCCGACATTCATTACGAGAAGAAATCCGGCTATCCGCCCCTAAAAATAGACGGAGGTTTATTTCAGGGGAAGGACCGTGTCCGGATAAAAGGGAATATCAGTAGCCAATACATCTCTGCCCTACTATTAATTGCTCCCGCATTGAAAAAGGGGCTCACATTGGAAATTGAGGGCGAACTGACTTCCAGACCTTACGTATCCATGACCCTGGATATGTTAAAAAGTGTCGGCATAGAGCATGAGTGGACAGCAAATGAAATACATATTGCCCCGCAGGCTTTTTCAAAAAGCACGATTTATGTGGAGCCAGATTGGAGCGCAGCTTCCTACTGGTACGCTATTGTAGCGCTGGCGGAAGACGGAGCATCCATTATCTTACCTGGGCTTAAAAAAGACAGTCTGCAAGGAGATATTGCAATTGTCGATATCATGACCCATTTTGGTGTGCAATCCAGTTTTGAAGCCGATGGTTTGCATCTTCATAAAACGGTAATAGATTCGGAAAAAACAGTATTTGATTTCAAGGAATGCCCGGATCTTGCGCAGACTGTCGTCGTTGTCGCGGCAGCTTTAGGGCGTGAGGTTTCCTTTACAGGTCTTGAAACATTAAAGATCAAAGAAACGGATCGAATTGCAGCTCTCCAGACTGAAATAGCTAAATTTGGCGCTGAACTGATCGCAGATAATGAAACCTATCATCTTAAAACAGCAGGGGTATTCCGGCCAGAAGACGTGACCTTTAATACCTATGAGGATCACCGTATGGCAATGGCTTTTGCCCCCCTTGCATTGGTTTTTGACCAGATCAAGATTGCGGAGCCAATGGTTGTGGAAAAATCGTATCCTGATTTCTGGAAACATCTACAGGCCCAATCTTTTAGCATCGACTAATATTAAAAGAAACCGGGAGAGTATAATTATAAGTTCCCGGTTTTTACAACCTATATACACGCTTTTAATAGCTTTAATGACGACAAAAGGAAGACTATCCGCAGACGGACGTAGATATGATTTAAAATAATCAAAATTGACAAAGTAAGGTTTTAGGATAGTGTTTTCATTGCATTTAAAGGCAAATTTATCTAAGTTTATTGAAATTTAATTTTTATGGCAGGAAACTCATTTGGCGATTTATTCAGAATCAGCACTTTTGGTGAATCACACGGTAAAGCGATCGGTGTAATTATTGATGGTTGCCCCTCAAATATAACGATAGACGAAGAGTTTATACAGTCTGAACTAGATAAACGGAAACCCGGACAGTCCAGGATTACCACACAACGAAAAGAAAGCGATACTGCTCAGATATTATCGGGCGTATTCGAAGGCAAGTCAACCGGAACACCGATTGCCATTGTTATACCTAATGAAGATCAACGTTCCAAGGACTATACCCACATTAAAGATATCTTCAGACCTTCCCATGCGGACTTCACCTACCAGATGAAATATGGCATCCGTGACTACCGCGGCGGTGGCCGTTCCTCGGCCCGCGAGACAGCTGCCCGTGTTGCTGCAGGTGCTGTTGCGAAGAGCTTTCTACAACAATTTGGCATTGAAATCTTTGCCCATGTTTCCGGTGTAGGCACGATCGAAGCTCCGAATTTGGACACCAAAGATCTTAAAGCCTTGCTTGAGCTACGCGAATCCAATATCGCGCGCTGCGCTGATCCGGCCACAGCCAATGAAATGGTCGCATTTATAGATTCCGTAAGAAAAGCTGGTGATACAGTAGGTGGACGCATTTCGGCAGTGATAAGACATGTTCCCGTTGGACTTGGAGAACCTGTATTTGACAAACTCCATGCTGACCTCGCCAAAGCAATGATGAGTATCAATGCCGTACACGGATTCGAATATGGATCAGGTTTTGCGGGTTCGGAGTTGCGAGGTTCCGAACATAATGATATATTTGTAGCAGATGACCATGATTTAAATCAAGTGCATACACATACCAATTTCTCCGGGGGAATACAGGGCGGTATATCAAATGGTATGGATATTACTTTTAAAGTAGCATTTAAGCCTGTTGCCACCATCATGAGAGATCAAGAAACAGTCGATATCCATGGCAACCCGGCCATCGCAAGTGGAAAGGGAAGACATGATCCTTGTGTTGTTTCGAGGGCGGTAATTATTGTAGAAGCCATGGCGGCACTTGTAATTGCGGATCATCTACTTAAACATCAAAGTTACAAACATGCTGCAAGATAATTATGTCGTAGGTGTTGACATTGGAGGCACTCATATTTCCGCCTGTATCATTGACACCAAACAATGGAATATACATTTAGAGAACGTGGTCAGAAACCACGTTTTTTCTCAAGGAGATGCTAAAACGATTTTACACACCTGGACCTCCGCAATACGGGATTGTATGACCACCTCACCCACTGCTATTCAATTCATTGGCATAGCAATGCCGGGGCCTTTTGACTATGAAAATGGGATTTCTAAAATGTTAGGACAAAGCAAGTACGACAACTTGTACGATCAAGACATTAAAAGCCTTTTATCTGCTGAGCTGGGTTTACCGCCTACCGCCATTCACTTTATCAATGATGCAGCGGCTTTCCTACAAGGGGAGATATTTGTACAGCACCTTCAGACCAACCCGAGGATACTCGGGATTACATTGGGGACTGGCTTAGGGTCTGCCGTATGGAATAACGGCGAAAAAGCTTTCGATGCAGATCTATGGAATACACCTTACAAGGAAAGTATCTTTGAAGAATATCTTGTGACAAGATGGTTTGTCAAACGCTTCAAAGAGATCACAGGGAAAAATGTCACCGGTTTAAAGGAAATCTTGGACAATCATAGAGAAACGGCTGCATTCACAACAATCAAGGATGAATACGCAACACATCTCTTTGATTTTATGCAATTTTTTGAAGAAAAATACCAGACGAATATCTTTATTATTGGTGGCAACATCGCAAAAGCACTTCCTATCTTTATCGCGGACCGGGAAGAATTCAATAGATTCACCATGCATACAGCTATATTGGGGGAAAAGGCAGCCATGATTGGCGCCGCAAGCATATTCAGTTAGTTCAGGGACTTAAAAACACAAAATAGCATTCCCCCTGAAAAAGAATACTATTCAAAGAGCTTCTTGCAAGCAGCTCTTTGAATAGTATCGCTAAAATAACAGATCCCAAGAAATATCCATCTATTCAAACATAGATGGATATTTTTCTGGATTAGCCTCATGCATGATTGCATATACCGTTTCGACAACATCATCCGAAGATGGCTTCGAAAAATAGTCACCATCCGAACCATAAGGAGGTCGGTGCGGTTTTGCTGACAATGTCCGAGGTTGGCTATCAAGCAAATAATAACCATTTTGATTTTCAAGTATTTCTTGTAATATAAAAGCGGCAGCACCTCCGGGTACATCCTCATCTACCACTAACAACTTATTTGTTTTTTTCAGAGATTCCGCACATAATTGTGCTTTGTCAAACGGCAACAAGGTCTGGGCATCGATAATCTCGATAAATATCCCCAGACGTTCCAATTCTACAGCAGCTTCTTCGACAACGCGTAACGTTGAACCGTAGGAGACTACCGTAATATCTTGTCCTTCTTTAATACGCTCTGCATAACCGATCGGCACCGTAAATTCACCAACATTTTCTGGCAAACGTTCTTTGAGGCGATATCCATTCAAACATTCAACAACAATAGCCGGTTCATCTGAGCGGAAAAGCGTATTATACATTCCAGCAGCTTGTGTCATATTACGAGGTACACAGACATGCAATCCTCTTAAGGAGCCCAATATCACAGACATCGGTGATCCCGAATGCCATACACCTTCCAGTCGGTGTCCGCGGGTACGGATAATGACCGGTGCTTTTTGCCCGCCGAACGTACGGTAACTTAAGCTGGCTAAATCGTCACTGGCAACCGTGATACCGTAGATCAGATAATCTAAGTATTGAATTTCAGCAATTGGTTTTAACCCACGGATCGCCAATCCGATCCCTTTACCGATAATTGAATTTTCGCGGATCCCGGTATCAAATACGCGATGTGCACCGAGCTTATCCTGTAGACCTGCAAATCCTTGGTTGACATCCCCTATTTTCCCCACATCTTCCCCGAATGCCAATAAACGTTCATCACGTCGAAAATTTTCTTCAAAACAAAGATTCAACACTTCCCGACCATCCACGATTTTAGAATCTTCATTATAAATCGCTGCTACTGCAGAGACACTGAAGGGAGAATCAACACCATCAGTAAATAATTTCGAATTGTACCGTTTCTCGTTAATCTCCTGCTTAACTTTATACCAATTCAACAATTCCTGACGACCTTCTGTCTGTTTTCCCTTTAGCTCATGCAAGATTTTCCGGACCTGTCCATACACCTCTTTCAACGAAGGTTCTACCATCGATTGCAGTTTTTTTGCTGCGAAGTCCGCTTTCTCATTTGGAATTCGAGCCAATAAATCAATGGCTTCTTTTGCTTCCAGCGTCAACGTTCTGATATAGTCAGCCCAAGCCCTTTTTTGTTCCTGACGAACAAAATCTTTGGCCTCACGATCCAATTGATCCAACTCTTCATCCGTAGCAATGCCCGAACTTTGAATCCATTCCTTCATTTTGGCGATACAGTCGAAGTCCGTTTCCCACTGCAGGCGTTCCTGAGATTTATAACGCTCGTGGGATCCCGAAGAGGAATGCCCTTGTGGCTGTGTCAGTTCGGTCACATGAATCAAACAAGGGATATGTTTTTCTCTTGCAATGCTGGCAGCCTGCTCATAAGTTTCACACAATCCCGCATAATCCCAACCTCTGACCTTGAAAATTTCGATTCCGTTGGTCAGCTCCTCTTTTTGAAAACCCTTTAGGATTTCAGAAATATCACCTTTCGTGGTCTGTATTTCATTGGACACTGAAATTCCGTAACCATCATCCCAGATAGAAATAACTGTAGGTATCTGATGCACTCCGGCAGCATTGATAACTTCAAAAAATACCCCCTCCGAAGTTGCGGCATTCCCTATGGTACAGAAGGTAACTTCATTTCCTTTATTCGAGAAATAGGACAAATAATCCAAATTTCTGTTTTGCTTATACAATTTAGAGGCCAATCCGAGTCCCAGCACCCGCGCCATCTGCCCACCTGTGGTGGATATATCTGAGAAGGAATTCTTCTGCACGGTTTGATCAAGCCAATTCCCCTGATCATCCAATACCCGCGTAGAAAAATGACAGTTCATTTGCCGACCGGCGGAAGAAGGATCTGCCTCAACATCCGGATGTGCATACAATTGAGAAAAAAAACGGTAAACATCACTGATGCCCGAAGCAAATATAAATGTTTGGTCACGGTAATATCCCGACCGCCAATCGCCATTTCTGAAGACCTTAGCCATCGCAATTTGTGCCAACTCTTTTCCATCGCCAAAAATACCAAACTTCGCCTTACCGGTAAGCACTTCTTTACGTCCCAATAAACTCACGTAACGACTCTCCAAGGCAGTTCGATAATCATTCACAATAATCTTTTTGAACTCGTCAAAGCTCAAAGTGGAAATAGATTCATTGTTTTGGTCAAATGCAGTATCAAGCATATTCTTTTTTGTTTCAACAAATTTAACAAAAATATTATTCTATATAATTGGTGTTTGTCAAATAAATTGACAATCAATGGTTCGTATTTGAAATAGAATATTCTAATTTCTCAAATTAGTACTTTTTGAGAAAAATTCCTAATTTTTGTAGATTTTTAATTATTATACATAAGGATTAAAGTCTAGCGATAGGGATCAGAAATTATACTTTCTTTTCTCTCAACAGATAGTAAACATGAGATTGCGATAGATCTTCTTTTTAATTTTATTTTTTTACTGTGAATTTTTCAGCACTTCAACTCAATAAGCTTCTTTTTTCGAACATTGAAAAACAGAAGCTCTCGGTACTAACAGCTGTCCAGGAACGAGTTATCCCTGCCCTATTGGATGGCAAAGATTGTCTGGCGATTGCCCCTACGGGCACCGGAAAAACCGAAGCTTTCGCCATTCCGCTCGTTCAACATTTATTAGAAAAGGGTCAAAGGGAACATGCCTCCGTCCTTATTCTGCTTCCAACACGTGAACTCTGCATCCAAACGAAAGATAGAATCGCTAAGCTGATTGAAGGTACCAGCCTCGGTATCGCATGCTTTTATGGTGGCGGAACTTACGAAAGCCAACTTGCGGACTACCCTAGCGCTCACCTGGTCCTGGCTACTCCAGGCAGACTGCTTGACTTTCTGGAACAACAGGTTATTAATCTGAAATCGATAAACACCCTGGTCATTGATGAATTTGATCAACTGCTCGATCTGGGTTTCGCACTAGAAATCAATAAAATTATGCAGGCACTTCCTACGGAAAGACAGTCTATTTTCGTATCGGCAACTCGCACAGCTGAAATGGATAAGATCGTTCAGAAAAGGCTCAAAAATCCAATCGAAATCGTCGTAGAAAATCAACTAAAAAAAGGAAAAATACACGAATATGTCATGTACGTTGATAAAAATGACAAGAAAAATCTCATCCGACATCTGCTTGAAAACAGGATAAATTCACAAGTGCTTATTTTCACACGTACTGTGCATGCTGCCGAACGAATTGTCACAGACCTTCAGCGAAATGGCATTTCGGCTCTCGCTCTATATGGCGATAAGTCGCAACAGCAACGGGAGGATATCGTCAGTAAATTTAGAAGCAGTGAAAACAGGGTATTAATAGCGACGGATTTATTAGCAAGAGGCATAGATTTCCCAAATCTTGAAGCTATTATTAATTATGAAGTACCAGACTCCCCTGAAACATACACACATCGTATCGGAAGAACAGGCCGTTCTCAGGCTGACGGCATGGCTATCACACTCTGCGACGCAGAAGACAATCAGAAATGGATAAAGCTACAATTAGCACTAAATAAACAGATACAGATTGACGATCAGCATCCATTTTTATTGAGTTGGGAAAAAATGCTGTCCAGCAGTCAAAGCAATACCCGAAAAGGCCAATCAAAATCGAGAAAACGTCGTTAAATTATAATTATTCTTTTACTTTTACCTGCAATTAACAAAATCACAGTCCAAGATGAGTACAATACATTTATTTGACGATAGTAATAATGCGAACGACAATCGCCTGGGGGATCTCGAAAAAACCATCATCATGAATAATCTGATGGAGGTTCCTTTTGACGAGCGGGATGAATTATGGCGCGATACTTTTTTAAACAACATAGCAGAATGCACCCTAAAGCTTGCTGAAACTGAAGTTGTGATCGGCCCGGATGGATTTCCTTATTTTCAGTTGGAAAGTGTGCCCAAGGACCAAAATTTCCAGGCTTTCGTCATCAAAAACCGCTTGAAGGATTTTGTATTGCCGAAAGGTTTTGGTATCGCCATCAATACACAAAATGGAAATCCGGATTGGATCTTTACTTATGGAGATTTGGTTAATTATTTCTTGAATGACGAGTTTTATACTGACCGGAGTATTTTTTCACAAAAAAATGAACAGACCACCATTGGTAAAGATGAAGAAATATTAGTTGGTCAACCATCGGAAACCATCCTACCGCGTCACGTCCGGACACAACTTCGCGAGTTTTTGGATTATTATGGTGTAAAGAACGCCAAAATTATGCTTATTGCACGTAACTATAAAGACGAAGAAAAAGTGTCCCAAGATCTGGTCTTTAATATCGTTGCCAATCAATTTAGGACAGAAAAAGAATTCACGGATATCATGGAAGCAATCGGCTGGTTCCTGCCCAGACATTATTCCTATATCGGATTGGATGAATTTGCGATTGAGAATGGCTTTATGCCATTGTAAAAGAAAAAATTTGATTATATAAACAGCGAATAAATAATGTTTCCATTTAACGTAAGAGTATACGGAATATTGATCAACGAGAAAGAAGAAGTGCTGATCAGTGACGAAAGGACGGAAAATGTTTCATTTACTAAATTTCCGGGCGGAGGATTAGAATATGGAGAGGGGCTATTAGAGGCCCTAATCAGAGAATACCAAGAAGAGTGCGCATTTGACATTAACGTCGTAAAACATATCTATACAACTGATTTTTACGAGAAATCAAGTTTCAATGATAGCCAGATCATATCAATTTATTATCAGGTCAAAAATACTTCAGCCATTCAGATCAGAACAACCACCAAGGCATTTGACTTTGATCCGAACGAGAAAGTGGAAGACAATAAGCGTCAGTCTTTCCGATGGGTTCCTGTCCCTGTGCTTAGGACAGCAGATCTAACATTTAAAACGGATCAAGTTGCCTGGACAGAATTTTTGAAAACGCTGAAATGATAAGATTTTTTTTAATTTTCGTCAATTTTATTTGTATTTAAAAAATAAACACATATCTTTACGTAAACCAATGGAAATACTTTGTTTTTTTAAAGTATTGACCTTAATAATTACATTTTATTATTTTTTTGATATCTCGTAAGACGAGATGAGTGAAGAGAAAAGCGATATCAAACAGACATTGGTTTATTGAATTTGTAAATTCCTAGTCCTATAGGTTTTTTAATAGTTAGTGTGATTTTATGGCGATACTCCCCGTATCGCCTTATTTTTTGTCTTATTACGCGCTGTCTCTGTCGCCATTATTTAGAGTATTTACACATCCCGAGAGCACGGTCAGGGACTCACTCTCATTTCTTTTTTAGAGATCTCTACCCCTGCTAAAACCTCAGCAACGACAGCAACAATTGCGGATACTATTTGAATGCGACGAAAGAGGCAAAACACAAATTTTTATGCAATACATCTATATCTTTAAATCCGACTTTTGCCAATAGCTCAAGCTGATATACCAACGGCCTCGGTGTGTCCTCATGTTCGATATAGGCAAAGACATGATCGCGATATGCTTCATTTTGCAAATTCGTTAAGTAGGCTCCATATTTTTCGCGATAGATCAGCTGCTGGAGAGGCGCACTATTTTGTTCGATTAGATCGAAAATCCATACACTACCACCACTTTTGAGTAATCTAAAAAGTTTCTGGAATGCAGTCTCCCAATCCTGATCGTCCCGCAGATGATGTAATACCGCCGTCGCAATTATTACATCATATTTTCCCTCGGACAGATCAGCCTGCCGAAAATCGCTTTTCACCTGATGCACCCGTCCACTGGTAAGTGCTCCGACACGTTCTTTAGCACGTTCTAACATCGGTAAACTCAGATCAACTAAGGTAACATCTGGATTGGAACTGACTTTTTGCAATAATTTGACATCATAGTTACCTGCACCGCAGCCAATATCCAATACCTGCTCGAGCCCCGGGTAAAGGGATGAAATTGCATCCGTTATAAGTTCCATATTCCACACGGCATCCAATGTCGTCGCCTGCCCCGTCTCTAAATTAGCAAACCGTTCAACATCCTTGTCAAATCGCGTTTCAATCTCCTGTAATGTTGCTTTATTCATAGTAATATATTTATTTACGAGCTGACTATGCTCTGTTGTCTTTCAATGACTACATCGTATCCGGATCGTTTTGAAAAGCATGTCGGGCTTTTTCCGATAAGATAGGACATATAAATTTTAATTATTTAAAGGTAGTGTTAACTCGAATTCATTAAAAATATTTATTTTGTCATCGATTCATACCAAAAAAGTATCAATGGAAATCAGACATCTTATTTATTTCAAAACAGTAGCCGAGGAGCTTCACTTCGGAAGAGCAGCCGAGCGTTTATTTATGTCCCAACCACCGCTCAGTAGACAGATCAAAGATCTTGAAGATGAGCTTGGTGTTATTCTCTTCTTCAGAACAAACAAAAGGGTGGAACTGACCGAAGCCGGTAAATACTTTTTGGAAGAGGTCATCGAAATCCTTCAAAATTTAGAGCATAGCAAAACAATCACAAAACAGATCCATAACAATATCTCAGGGGAATTTAAATTAGGTTATATCAGTTCCACACCAAAACAGATGTTGGCAACAGTATTGAAACAGATTCAGCAAAAATTCCCCTATCTACGGGTCAGCCTATTTGAGACATCTACACAAAAACAAAAAGCAGCGTTAGAAAACGGAAAATTGGATCTCGGAATTATGCGTGCGCCCATATACGCTAGCGAGCTCCTGATCACACCGCTGTTCGAAGACCCAATGGTCATTGTGGGATCCACAGCAGTAGACTTCAAGGATATCAATTTTTTCAACGAGAATTTCATCTCCTTCAACCAAAAATACGCCTCTGAATACCATCGCTTAACAATCAATACTTGTAATCGCATGGGATTTGAACCCAAGATTGTGCACCAGAGCAATTCCATGTCTTCGATCCTCGAATTGGTATCACAAGGCTTAGGATTAGCTGTAGTACCAGCATCTACGATAAAACAGTATCCCCATCTGAAATTAAAAATTATGAAACTCGATGATATAGATAGCAAAACAGAAGTTATTTTGGTTTCCAATATAAAAAGTAAGAACAGTGCGCTCGGAGAGTTCATTCAATGTATTCAAAAGGAATACCTTAAATTTAATGAAGCATATTAAAAAAAGGACTGGTTTGTCCCGATTCAAACAATGAAAAAAACCATCATTTCCCTTCTTCCATTAACACTGTTGCTCCCCGTACTATTGTTCGGACAGCGGGCATCAGAAATTGACCAGAAATTGCAGGCCATTATGCAGCGCTATCAAGCGATAGGATTGAGTGTCGTACTCGTCAAAAACAACCAGATTGACTTTCATAAAAACTATGGTTACAAAAATATAAAAGACAATACCCTATTACAGGACAACGACATCTTCCGGATAGCTTCCATATCAAAGTCATTTACTGCCACGGCTTTTATGCAACTCTTAAAACAGGGCCTCTGTTCTTTAGATGATGATTTCGGGGATCTAATCGGTTTCCCGATTAGAAATCCAAACTACCCTGAGGTAAAAATCACCCTGCGGATGGTACTTTCCCACACTTCCAGTATGAATGATAAAAACGGTTATTTTAACCTGGATGTGATCAACCCGTCCAAAAATCCGAACTGGAAAGATTCATACAACAGTTATGCCCCGGGCAGCCGATATCAATATTGTAATCTAAATTTTAATATGGCGGGAGCCGTATTGGAGAAACTGACACAGATGCGTTTTGATAACTATATCTCCAAAAACATTCTCAAGCCATTGCAGCTTTATGGTGGATATTGTGTTGACTCACTGGATCATTCAAGATTAGTCCCTTTATACTCATTCGATGAAAAAGCTAATTTTATAGAAGAAGCAAATGCCTATGCTCCAAGACGCGATGAACTTGCAACTTATCACCTGGGCTATACGACTCCGATACTCTCTCCCACTGGTGGTATGAAAATATCAGCACTCGATCTCGCAAAATACATGCTCATGCACATGAACTATGGTACGACCAAAGGAAAAAAAATAATGGATAAAAAATATGCAAAGATCATGCAAACGGCGGTTAACAAGCAATCTGGTTATGGTCTCGCGATCATGAACGAAAGCAGCATTATTCCCGGCCTCACCCTAACGGGGCATACGGGATCTGCCTATGGATTATACAGTGCGCTATTTTTTAATCCCACAAAAAAATATGGATTCGTAGTAATCACCAACGGTTGCAACTTGCCAGATAGCGATAATTTCAATCCTTTGCTCAAAGACTGTATCCAAGCCCTATATGATAGCTTTATAAAATAGGCTGAAGTCTAAGGACAAAGCCTGACTGTCTGCCTCAAGCAGGAAAGAAAACAATTAAATGGATAGCAGCTTCCATAACAACGCATAAAAATACCCCCAAATAGTATTCGACTTTTTGGGGGTATCGTATCGTTGAGCGTATGGATTGATTTATTTTTTATTCTCAACCCAGTTTACAATTGCCGGATCCAATGGATTGGTTGCTGATCGAAAGCGGTGTACCAATTGACCATTTTCATCAATCAGGAATTTTTCAAAGTTCCATTTGATATCGCCGGTAAAATCCGGATTGTTTTGTGTGATCAAATATTTAAATAATGGCGAAATCTGATCACCTTTCACGTCTACCTTTTCTGCCATTAAAAAATCCACACCATAATTCTGCTCACAAAATTCTTGAATCTCGGTGTTGGAACCCGGCTCCTGCTGTCCAAAGTTATTCGCTGGAAAACCAATGATCACCAATTTATCGCCAAAGGTCTTGTGTAGTTCTTCCAGGTCTTTATACTGTTTCGTAAAACCGCATTTAGACGCTGTATTGACGATCAAGATTTTCTTGCCTTTGAAATCGGACATTTTCACTTCCTGCCCATCCAGGGTCTTAAAAGTGAAATTATAAATTTCGGGATTGCCAAATAACATTGACATATACACCATAATAGTTGCTATAATCATATTTTTTTTGTTTAAAGACTCAACAATGAGTTACTCTCTCTTTCCAATACTGCATTGAACAATTCATTTATAGGGGACTTGAGGATTGTTCCGACCTTAATCTGATGCGTTTCACACACTTCTCGTAATAATAAATCAAAACTGTAAGCAATTGACCCCACAAAGTGACACTCATACTGATTGTAATCAGCATAAGTTAAAATAGATGCCTGAACGAACTCTTCAAAACCTCCTTTTACCAGGTCGATGATAAATGGATGGGTAATATTATCAGACATGAAAGGCGCAAAAGATGCTAAAAAAGCATTTGGTCGTTCTTTCTGGTACACGTTTTTTATAACAATCTCTTTATTAATGCGGTATTTGACCGCAAATTTCTCGTTCAGATCTTTCGGCATACGCCCATAAAGAAATAAACGAAGAAGCTTTTTCCCAAAATAGGCCCCAGAGCCTTCATCTCCCAACACATAACCGTTGCCGTTATGCGAAGGCATCAACTCTTCGCCATCAAAAAAACTCAGGTCCGATCCTGTACCAAGCGTGGCAACATATCCTTTTTTATTGCCACAGGTTGCCAGCGCACATCCGAAAAGATCATTCTCAACAGCGATATAGGCATTTTCGAACAAGGGAGTCAAGGCATTTGAAACCATTTCACGGCGATCTGGGGTAATGCAGCCAGCTCCAAAAAAATAAAGCTCCGTAACCTCATCCGCATAAGGTATTATTTCGGGTATCTCTTTAATAACCCGTGTAATTTCTTTTTCGTTAACGAAAAAAGGATTGAGTCCATTTGTACTGAACGAAATAGGTGCGCTGTCGGGCAATTCCAATTTCCAATCTGACTTTGACGAGCCACTATCAACAACTAAGATCATACAAATTCTTGATTATTTTCCCCTGATAAACTAGTGTATCAAATATACGAAAATTACGTCCAAACTGAAACGACGGTTCTTAAAGAAAATACGTATCTTGGATTTTTTATGTGATATCTTTACAATCCAATGAAACTTTTTAAATCAATTAAAGGCTGACGGATTTAATGAACTATTGAAGAACCAATAAAACATTTTTTTGTTTTGATTTAAGCATAAGATAATTTTAATTTTGTAAGCGCATACTAAAATCATCTTTCATGGATAGTGACCATTTAAATATACCCATAATAAACTTTGAGGTATCTTTTCCAGAAGTACAGGCTCATTACATTAACGTAAATATGAGCATAAAAAAACTCAATCAGCCTTATGTTGATCTCAAAATGCCAGTTTGGTCGCCAGGCTCCTATTTAATTCGTGAATATGCAAAAAATGTAGAGCGATTTAAACCTGTTGATACTGATGGAAATCCCGTTCCCTTCTGCAAAATTTCAAAAAATACCTGGCGTGTTACAACAAATGCACTGGATCAGCTGCATATAAGCTATGCCGTATATGGCTTTGAAGTTTCTGTCCGCACGAATTTTTTTGACAGCGACCACGCATTTATAGTTCCAACAGCCACATTTCTACATATTGACGGTTATATCAACATTCCTTCGCAAATTGTTATCGTGCCAAAAGAGACTTGGAAAAGTATATCAACGGGACTGGAACGACTGACACAACATACTTTTCATGCACCTAATTTTGATGTTTTATATGATAGTCCGATTGAAGTAGGAAATCAGGACATCTGGAAGTTTCAGGCTGCGGGAGTAGAACACGAGTGTGCCATGGTAGGCGGTGGATCCTATGATAAAGAACGCCTTACAAAAGACATTACACGTATTGTGGAAGAAGAAACCCGTATCTGGGGATCAAATCCCAATAAACGTTACGTCATCATCACCCACAATTATCAGTCTGGTGGCGGGGGGCTTGAACACCTCAACTCCACGGTATTGGGTGCGTCGAGAAATGCCTACCGAAATGAAAATAGCTACAAAACATACCTGAGTCTCGTTGCCCATGAATATTTTCATTTATGGAATGTAAAGCGACTTCGCCCTAAAGCACTGGGACCGTTTGACTATGATAGAGAGAACTATACCACGGGCTTGTGGATCATGGAAGGTTTCACCTCATATTACGACAATTTAATCATTAAACGCTGTGGATTCTACGATGAAAAGGAATACCTGACATTATTGGCAAATGATTTCAATATTGTCCTGAACCGTCCCGGGCATGAAATACAATCCGCGGCAGCATCGAGTTTTGACACTTGGATCAAATATTATAGGCCGGATGAAAATGCAATCAATTCCTCCATCTCCTATTATAATAAAGGAGCAATGCTTACAGCATTACTGGACATCAAAGTCATCGCAGCCACAGATGGAAAAATAAAATTGGATGATATCATCCGGGCGGCTTACGAAGAGTTTTTCTTAAACCTCAACCGTGGATTTGAAGAAAACGAATTCCAGAACCTTGCGGAACGTATTGCCGGCACTTCACTGGATGACATATTCCAGGCAGCCCACCAGGACGGTGAACTCGATTACAATGCCTACTTCAATTTGGTGGGCTATGAAATTGTAGACAGCAACAAAGATAAGGATGCCTTAACGTTGGGCATCACGACCAACAAAATAGATGGACTGATCAGCATCGCGACAGTTGAAAAAGGAACTGGCGCCTATGATGCAGGATTGAGCGTGAAAGATGAATTGATTGCAATAAATAATGTCAGATTAGATGTAAAAGACAAGGAGATGGATTTCATTACACAACATGCTGCTGACGGCGACCTATTGAATTTCCTTATTGCAAGAGATGGGATCGTGCGGGAAATACCGGTCCAAATCAGAAAGAACAACAAGAAAATCTATGAGATCCGCCAGCTAAAAGACCAGACTTTCTTACAGGAGCTGCTGGGAAAAATCTGGATGGCCTGACGGGACTATTCCGGAGACGATTACACATCATGACACTTTAGTCACCGGCAATCATTTAAACAGCCCCGGCAAAAATATATTTTTGCCGGGGCTGTTTATTTAGAACTTATATCTCACCGAAAAACCAATCGGATCGAACACTTTGATGCTCGACTCATTCAAAAAGTCAAAATAGGGTTTTACATCCAGGGAAATCTGAAATGGAGCCTGAGGAATATTATATTCAATCCCCACGATACCGTCTATACTTAAATTAAGATGGGAGTCAAACGAATAGCGCTGCCCCGCTATAATTTTATCCTTTTCTTTGTAAGAACCGATACTTCCACCAAAGCCATAGTACCAATTTAGACCTGCTGTCAAAGGTTTGTAAATCTCGTATAATCCAACGACACGAAATCGTCGATAATTGGAATTGCTCTGAATACTCATAATACCTTCCAAAGCGTGATTCGAATTAAGCGTATGACGGTAAGTAATTCCTTGAGCAGAGCCAAATCGCCCTCCAATAGCGCCTCTATTATCCAACTGAGCTACAGCTTTATTGGACAATGCACCAAACATCAGCATTCCACCGACAGCCAAAAATATTTTTCTCATAAAAATTGAACGCGTTATATGCTTCTTTATATATACCAAAAGTAACAATTACAGCTATAACGACACAATGTTTAATTTGTTATGACATTAATCCCAATATCAACAACTTTATTTCTGATATTTTTTTTATATTTAAGTCAATAGTGGTAACCAAATAAACTCAAGTGATATGGGCAGAATTTTTGACTTTATAACCTTATATAAAGAAAAATACGCAAAGGACATTATGGTGGCAGGCCGAGATGCCAGTGGCAGCTGGAAAACGTATTCCACCAAAGAATATATAGCAGCAATTGACACTTTGAGTAGGGCACTACTAAAGTTGGACCTGAAGAAGGGGGACCGTGTGGGAATAATGTCCGGGAATAGGCCTGAATGGAATTTGGTTGATTTTGCCTGCAATCAAATAGGACTTGCAACTGTACCCCTCTATCCTACTTTGTCGGCACAGGACCTGTCATTTATCGTCAACGATTCGGATGTCAAAGTACTATTTGTAAGCAATAAAGAATTGACTGCACGTATTGGGCAAGCAATCAAAGAACATGGCATACAGCCACAGGTGTATACCTTTGACCAGATTGAAAATCATACACCTCTAAACGAATTAATAGCCAGCGCAGTAGATGAAACCACTGATCTATCCGCCCATCGCGATAGCGTCACGGAGGATGACCTGTTGACCTTAATTTATACTTCAGGAACTACAGGACGTCCAAAAGGGGTGTACCTCTCGCATAAAAACGTATATAGCAATGTCATGGCCTGTAATTATTTGATACGGGAGGATTTCAAAACCGCACTTAGCTTTCTTCCGCTATGCCATATTTTTGAGCGCATGGTGGTGTATATGTACTACTCGAAAGGTATCCAAATTTACTTTTCAGAAACCTTGGATAATGTGGTTGCCGATATCAATGATGTAAAACCAGACGTCTTTACCACGGTACCGCGCGTACTGGAAAAGGTCTATGACAAGATTATTGAAAAAGGCAAAGCGCTCACCGGAATTAAAAAGAAGTTGTTCTTCTGGGCCGTGGACTTGGGGCTAAAATTTCAGGAGCCGGGTAAAAATGGACTATTCTATAATTTGAAACTAGGTATTGCCCGCAAACTCATTTTTTCTAAATGGCAAGAAGCCTTAGGCGGCAATATTAAGATTATCGTATCCGGTGGAGCAGCGCTTCAAGAGCGCTTAGCACGCATATTTTGGGCAGCTGACCTGAAGGTACTTGAAGGCTATGGCCTAACAGAAACTTCGCCAGTTATTGCCGTAAACTCCTATTTACCCAATGGGTTAAAATTTGGAACAGTTGGAAAGCCGCTTAAAAACCTTGACGTAAAAATCGCTTCAGATGGTGAGATTCTTGTGAAAGGTCCTAGTATTACTATCGGATATTATCAAAATGAGGAGGCCACGAAAGAAGCTTTCGATGAAAATGGATTCTTCAAAACCGGAGATATCGGCGAAATTACTCCGGATGGTTTCCTAAAAATCACGGACCGGAAGAAGGAGATGTTTAAAACTGCGGGCGGAAAATACATTGCTCCCCAGTCTATCGAAAATAAATTAATGGAATCCACTATGATCGGACAGGTCATGGTGATCGGTGAAAACAAAAAATTCCCGAGCGCACTGATCGTTCCCGCCTTTGATGTCCTTTCAAAATGGGCCGCTCAAAAAGGGATATCCAGTAATTCCAATGAAGAAATCATCAAAAATCCTGAAGTTATTAAAAAATATCAAGACGAGATAAACCGATTATCAAGTAACTTTGGCCATTGGGAGATTGTCAAGAAATTCGTTCTTCTACCAAAAGAATGGACAATAAATGAGGGCCAGCTGACCCCAAAATTAAGTTTGAAACGAAAAGTTATTTTAAAAGAGAATGAAGCCGCGATCGACAAATTATATATAGAGCAGAATCAAGAATAACAATTTGCACGATTATTGGAGCTGTTAATCTTATTATGAAGCACGTTACACTAAAAGATCTATTTACATTCGGATACTGGAAAAATATTTGGCGAGTCATGATTGACGCCTTCAATGGATTCAACGATGACAAATGCATGAAGAAAAGTGCATCACTGGCTTATTATACAGTCTTTTCCATAGGTCCGCTGCTGATGATCGTCATTTGGTGTATCGGTTTCTTTTATGGAGAACATCTTGAAAGTGGTTCTTCTGCACAGGATCAGGTACTCGAAGAGGTCATGGTACTTTTTGGGCAAGATGTGACCACGCAGATTCAGTCCTATCTTCAGAAAATTACTTTTGAAAATAAATCCAATATGGGGATCACAATCGGTATTGTTACCTTGGTCATTTCCTCCACAACTTTGTTTGTGGATATTCAAGATTCAATAAACAATATCTGGAAAGTGAAGCCTAAGCCTAAGAAAGGCTGGCTAAAATTAATCATCAATAGACTAATTTCCTTTTCCATCGTAATTGCTTTAGGCTTCTTGTTAATTGCTTCATTGATGATAAATGGAGTTATAGTCGCAGTCACCAACTTGGTTATGACCTATTTCCCCATTATTCCGATTGCACTGATATCTTGGGTAAATACCGGTATTACGTTTTCTGTCATAGTGATCCTGTTTGGATTTATCTTTTCGTTTCTGCCCGATGCTAAGGTCAAATTCCGTGATATGCTCGGCGGAGCGATTTTCACCGGCCTTCTTTTTATGTTGGGCCGCTACGGCATCTCGCTTTATCTCAATCTTTCTTCCACGGCAAGTTTTTACGGTGCAGCTGGTTCGATCATCATCATGTTATTGTGGATCTATTATTCAGCCGCGATACTTTACTTTGGAGCAGAATTTACCAAATTTTATGCGATCAAATTTGGTGCAGGTATTGTCCCTTCTGCATTTGCCGTTGCCATTGAACAAACAGAAAAAGTAAAGAAAATGGGCCCCGATGCTGAGGCCCATATCGGCGATACAATCCAGATATCAAAATAACCCTACTATTTTTTCTCTTTTTTCCCGCTAATGGAACCATCTATGCCAATCACATCAATGACTCTATCACCAATTTGTGTGATATCTGATTTCAGGCCGATCATTACGGTAAAAATATTGACGGGTGTATGCTGTATTTTTCTAAAATTATGCAGATACCCCAATTCCAAGCCAAGAAAAAAGCCGTTAAATTTATAATCAGCTCCAGCACCTAATTTACTCGACAGATTAAAATGATTTTTATTTTCCATCTTAACGAGTTTCTGTTCGGTGAGCACATTCGCACGAGGCTCACTGGTCAATCCCACCCCCGGTCCCAGGAAACCGTAAACATTCAACCTGCGCATCTGTTTGCGCACGCCACCTGAAAAAGCAAAGGTATAGAAGTTCGTATTTGCATCTTCGATACGATAGGCAAAATCGGGATCAGGCAGAAGTTGCTTGTATTTGAATGACAATGTATACAATGTCGGGGAAACAAAAAACATCGAGTTTTTGAGGGAGATATCCAAACCAATGCTACCTGAAAATTTTTGGGAAAGTATATCTTTGGTCTTGCCTATGGGGAACCCCATTCCAGTTGTACCCCAATAATAAACTTTTCGGTAATGAATCGTGTCAACACCGCCCTGAGCATAGGTATTCATGCTCAGCAACAAAAGAACAATAAAAGCAAGAAGAAATCTTTTCATTTAAAAGCGTTTAATACTGAATAAGAACAATATTAAACGCATAATGTTCAAGCCCTCAAAAATATTTTAGAGATAGCTTTTGGATTGTGGTCCCTGATTAAACAAAAGATCAATAATACTCAAATCCGGATAAAAACCGTTTTTGTCCTGGAAAACCTGATAATATTCTTTGGGAGCGTCCAAAATGCTTTCCTTTTTTGGATGGATCACTTCGCGATAGTCAATTATTGCCGAATCATTTATACGATATTCCTCTGTAAAGGCAAGTGTTCGTCGTAGCTTAATTGACTTGAGTATGAGTTCCAGTTGCGCCATATTAAAGTCCAACAGATAATCAAATTTTTCGTGATAAAAATGACTAAAATCATCTTCATAATATTCAAAATACGCAGAGCTTCTGTAGGCTGTCTGAATACTCAGCCAATGTAAACGTTGCCAGTCAAATTCATAACTGATCCGGATATCTTTCATCGGAACCCGATCTTTGTTGCCATGTTGGATCGGAACGATTAGATCCTGTACCCCATTGGCAGAAGCAATACGGGCCCGTGTGCGATAGCTTTGTTTTTGAAAATGTTCGTATTTTTCGATCACTAGCGGAAGATTATGCTCCTGTATGGTATGAAAATAAGATATCGGCGGAAGATAACATGCTGGAAGTAATAACTGCGATTCCATAAAAACTGATGATTTTTGTTATAAGTGACGCAAAAATAACTTAAATTAAGGATATTTGTAAAATACTACTGGGAATTTTAGCTATAGCATGAAACAAAAAGCGTTAAGCGCATTAATCTATATCATCTCTCTTTTCCCCTATTGGTTTCTATATTTGATTTCCGATGGGTTATATTATATTCTTTATTACATTATTGGATATAGAAAGAATATTGTATTTCAAAATTTAGAAAATGCTTTTCCTGAAAAGAGCGATGCCGAACGAATAGCAATAGCAAAAAAATTCTATCGCTTTTTTCCGGACTTACTTATAGAATCCATCAAATTAAAAACAATTACCGCTGGTGAGGTCAGAAAAAAAATGACTTTGGATAATGAGGAAGAATTAATCCGTCATCTCGCTGCCGGAAAAAATGTAATTGGAGTCACCTCACATTATGCCAATTGGGAACTTGGAATTCATCGCTTGAGTCTGATTACTGATTTCCCGACCCTGATAGTTTATAAGCCGCTAAATAATAAAGATATCGATACGGTATATAATACCATGCGGGGGCGCTTTGGCGCTGAAATGGTTCCAATGAAACAGATTCTTAGACATATCGTCAAATTAAAAGGCCAACCTAACATTAGTATACTGGTCGCTGACCAGACGCCGATGTATTCTGATTCCGACTATTTTATCAATTGGCTGAATCAAGAAACATTGGTCTACACAGGCGCCGAGCGGCTATCAAGAATAAGCAAGGCCCCGGTCGTATTTTGTTATATTGGCCGGAAGAAAAAAAGAGGACAATACTTCTGTAAGTTTGTTACTTTGGTAGAAGACCCTTCCGAATATACTGAACATGAAATAACCGACTTACACAACCGATTTGCGGAGCAACTTATTCGTGAAAATCCCGAATATTGGCTGTGGTCACATAATCGCTGGAAAAGGAAACGCAGAAAATGAGTAAATTACCAAGAGTAGCTGTTGTCATACTCAATTGGAATGGCCGTTTCTTCCTGGAGAAATTCTTGCCTTCCGTCTACAACAGTTCTTATCCAAATATTGAGTTCGTCATCGGTGACAACGCATCCGATGATGATTCTATACTGTTTGTCAAACAGTACTACCCGACCATCAGCATTCTTGAAAACGACAAGAATTATGGTTTTGCCGGAGGTTATAACAAAGTCCTGGAACGTGTAGATGCAGATTATTATATCTTGCTGAATTCAGATGTGGAAGTATCTCAAAACTGGATAGAACCGGTTGTTGCTTATATGGAAAGCAATCCGAATATTGCGGCCGCCCAGCCCAAGATCCTCTCCTTCCATAGTAAAGAGAAATTTGAGCATGCCGGTGCAGCCGGAGGTTATATGGACTATTTGGGCTTCCCATTCTGTAGAGGAAGAATTTTGCATGAAGTTGAGGAAGACCATGGTCAATATGATCAGGAATCTGAAATTTTTTGGGCATCGGGAGCTGCACTTTTTATTCGGGAAAAAGCCTGGAAAGAAGCAAACGGTTTAGATGAGGATTTTTTTGCCCATATGGAGGAAATTGATCTGTGTTGGCGGTTAAAAAAAATGGGCTATGCTATTGGCTACTGCCCGACATCTGTCGTTTACCATGTCGGTGGTGGCACATTAAATGCTAGTAACCCCAAGAAGACCTATTTGAATTTTAGGAATAATCTGGTTATGTTGCAAAAGAATCTACCTTTGGGTAAGGCAATTTGGATAATTTTCCTGCGCCTATGGTTTGATTTTGCCGCATTGATGAAATTTCTCATTGACCGAAAGCCGAAAGATGCCTGGGCGATTAGTCGTGCCCATCAGTATTTCCTCCTGAATATTTTCAAAAATGCTAGAAAACGAAAGAAATACCGGGCGACAGAAAATCAGAAAGGGCTGTATAATAGTTCTGTCATTATTGATTTTTACGCGAATAATAAACATAAATTTTCGCAATTAAATCCGAAAGATTTTAAATAGGGTATTGAGCCCCCCAAACATAAAATGCACAAAAACGCATTTTAAAAATAAGGCACCCTTATCAATAAGATTCTTTATTTATTTTATTTAAACGTACTTTTTATTTGTAATTTTGCAACATGTCGGTGATGGATATTGAAAAAAAGATAAAAGACTTAACAGCAGAACTCAATCATTATAACTATCAATACTATGTATTGGCAGATAGTCTTATTTCAGATTATGACTTCGATCTTAAGCTAAAGGAACTCGAAGCACTGGAACGTCAATATCCAGAGTTCGCTGATCCTAACTCTCCTACACAACGCGTAGGAGGAGACATCACCTCCAAATTCAAAACAGAGAAACATCGTTGGCCCATGCTTTCATTGGGCAATACCTACAGCCAAGAGGAACTTTTTGATTTTGATCAACGGATCCGAAAGATCATTGGTGATCAGTTTGAGTATGTTTGTGAATTAAAATTCGACGGGCTTTCCATAAGCTTAACATATGAAAATGGACTGCTCAAAAAAGCAGTTACCCGTGGGGATGGAACTCAAGGTGATGTGGTGACAAACAATATCAAAACGATTCGATCCATTCCGATCAGACTCAAAGAGGGTGACTATCCTAGCCAGTTTGAAATCCGGGGAGAGATATTTATGCACAAATCTGCATTCCTTCGCCTAAATAAAGAACGCGAACAGAACGCGGAACAAACTTATGCCAATCCACGCAATTTTGCTTCGGGCACAATAAAACTTCAGGATTCTGCAGAGGTAGCCAAAAGACCCTTAGATTGTTTTCTGTACTTTTTATACTGCGACAATAGAACCAACCTATTTCATGATCACTGGAATAGCTTAGAACATGTAAAAAGCTGGGGATTTCACGTCTGTGAACACACAAAAAAGTGTAATTTACTGGCAGATGTCTTTGAATTTATTGACTATTGGGACACCGAACGACATAATCTCGGCTATGAAATCGACGGTATCGTTATCAAAGTGAATGATTATGCCCAACAGGAAGATTTAGGTTTTACGGCGAAGAATCCGAGATGGGCTATATCCTATAAATTCAAAGCGGAACGTGTTGAGACAACACTCAATACCATTAGCTACCAAGTAGGGCGTACCGGCGCAGTCACACCTGTAGCAAATCTCCAACCTGTCCTGTTGGCGGGAACGACGGTCAAACGCGCCTCTTTGCATAACGCCAATGAAATTGCCCGTTTAGATTTACATCAGGGCGATACTGTCTATGTAGAAAAAGGAGGCGAAATTATTCCTAAAATCATTGGAGTCAACCTTGAAAAAAGATTACCGGATACAACAGCTTTCATCTACCCGAACAGCTGTCCGGAATGTGGCACAACATTAAATAGACAAGAAGGCGAAGCCGTGCATTACTGCCCCAATGAAACCGGATGTCCACCGCAAATTGTTGGTAAAATGCAGCATTTTATCGGACGTAAAATGATGGATATCGAGGGTATGGGCGACGAGACGGTTGAGACTTTCTTCAAAAAGGGACTATTGCATAACATTGTTGACATCTATGGCTTAAAGGATCATCAGGAAGCCCTACAACAACTGGACCGTTTTGGCCAGAAATCCATAGATAACATGCTTGCCGGTATTGAAAAATCCAAAGAAAAACCGTTTGAAAAAGTGCTGTTTTCTTTAGGCATACGTCATGTCGGTGAAACTATCGCAAAAAAATTGGCGCAGCATTTCAAAAATATTGACGCTCTCGCACAAGCTTCTACAGAAGAAATCGAAGGGGTTCAGGATATTGGCCGTCGTATTGCCGAAAGTGTCAAAGAATATTTAGACAATCCCATCCATCAGCAACAGATCATTAGCTTAAGAAATTATGGCTTAAAGCTGGAAATTGAAGAAAGGGAAATTATTCTGGCCAGTGAAAATCTCAGCGGAAAAACGTTCTTGATTTCAGGTGTATTTGCAGATTATTCCAGAGAACAGCTAGCGGAATTAATCGAGAGCAACGGGGGGAAAATGCTCTCCTCCATTTCTGCAAAATTGAATTATCTGGTGGCAGGAGATAAAATGGGCCCTTCCAAATTAGCGAAGGCAGAGAAACTGGGCATCCCGATGATTAATGAGCAAGATCTATTAGACCTTATTCATTCCAAATAGGATTTTTTAATTAAATTTATATAAATACAAAAACAAGATGAACGAGCTTCACGGCGCAGGAGTAGCATTGGTCACTCCTTTCAACTCAGATGAATCTGTTGATTTCGAGGCATTGGGTCAACTCATTGACTTGCAGATTAACGCGGGTATGGATTATTTGGTTTCTTTAGGTACAACTGGAGAAGTTGCCACATTGACTAAAGAAGAACGAAAGCGTATCTGGGATTTCACTGTCAAGCGCGTGAACGGTAGACTTCCTTTGGTCGCGGGTATAGGCGGCAACAATACGGCAGAGATTATAGAACAGATCGAAGCATTTGATCCGACCGGTTTCTGTGCTATTTTATCTGTATCACCTTATTATAATAAACCAACACAGGAGGGAATTTACCAACATTATAAAGCTATCGCACAAGTTTCTCCATTGCCGGTTATATTATATAATGTACCGGGGCGTACGGGCAGTAATATGACCGCACAGACAACCTTGCGCCTGGCCAATGATTTTTCAAATATTGTTGCGATAAAAGAAGCTTCCGGCAATTTTGCCCAATTCAGCGAAATCTTGCGGGACAAACCGACAGATTTTTTATTGATTTCCGGCGACGATCCGGTAACCTTACCGATGATGGCGCTCGGTGCGGCGGGTATTATTTCGGTGATTGGAAACGCTTTACCAAAAAAGGTAGCCACATTGGCCAAATTATGTGCTGAGGGAAAATATAGCGAGGCCAGACCAATACACAATGGCTTACTCAAGATCACAGACTTATGTTTTATTGAGGGAAACCCAGCGGGGGTGAAATATATCCTTCAAGAACTGGGGATAGGAAAAGATGTTTTACGTCTTCCTCTAGTACCTGTCACCGAGAAAGTACAGGTGGCTATAAAAGAAGAACTGAAGAAATTGAACTAGCAGCAACTGTGTTCAGCGGAGAAAAGTTTAGATTCCCAAAGGATCTAAACTTTTTTGCTTCAAAGGATTGCAACATAACAATATAATACCTACCTTTGCACTTCCACAAAAGTGGAATTTTAAATAACAAAATTAATTAACACAATGCAACAGTACGAATCTGTAATCGTTCTTACCCCGTTGCTTTCTGAAGATGCTGCGAAAGAAGTAATCGCAAAATTCAAAAACATCTTAACAGAAGGCGGAGCCGAGATTGTCGCTGAAGACAATTGGGGTTTGAAAAAATTAGCGTATCCAATCCAGAAAAAATCTACTGGATTTTATCACTTAACTGAATTCAAGGCTCCAGGTGAATTAATCAACAAATTAGAGGTTGAATACAAACGTGATGAGCGCATTATGCGTTTCTTGACTGTAAGTTTAGACAAACATGCTAGAGCTTACAACGAGAAAAAACGTAGCGGTGCATTCAACAAAAAAGCTGAAACTAAAACTGAGGAGGGCGCAAACTAATGGCTAACGAAAATATCCAATACGTAACTGCTCCTAAAGTAGAGGACAACCGTAAAAAATACTGTCGTTTCAAAAAGAATGGTATCAAATATATCGATTATAAAGATGCTAACTTCTTGATGAAATTTGTGAATGATCAAGGTAAAATCTTACCTCGTCGTTTAACTGGTACATCTTTGAAATTTCAACGTAAAGTAGCTCAAGCTGTTAAACGTGCTCGTCACATCGGTTTGTTACCTTACTTAGCTGATGCAATTAAATAAGGAGGACGATAGAAAATGGAAGTAATTTTAAAACAAGATATCAAAGGCTTAGGTGAGCAAAACGATATCGTTAATGTAAAACCAGGTTTCGGTCGTAACTACTTAATCCCTCAAGGATTTGCTATTCAAGCGACTGAATCTGCAAAGAAAGTTTTAGCTGAGAACATCAAACAAGCTCAGTTCAAACAAGATAAAATCAAAAAAGACGCAACTGAATTAGCTGGTAAATTGGAAGCTGTAAAACTTTCAATCGGCGCTAAAGCAGGTGAATCTGGTAAAATCTTCGGTAAAGTAAATAGCATCCAGATTGCTGATGCATTGAAAGCAAAAGGTTTTGACGTAGATCGTCGTCGTATTACATTCGAAGTTGAACCTAAAGAATTAGGTGAATATATCGCTAACTTAAACTTACACAAAGAAGTTAAAGTTCAAGTTCCTTTCGAAGTAGTAGCTGAATAAGTTTATTATTTAGTACAAGATAAAAAAGCAGCTCTCCATAGGAGAGCTGCTTTTATTTGCTCCTTACCTTACCTTACCTTACCTTACCTTACCTTACCTTACCTTACCTTACCTTACCTTACCTTAAAACAAAAAAAACTCGCGCTGCTGAGAACAACGCGAGGCATAATCTAGGGTATTTGAAAGGGAAAATCTTTATTTATATCAAAACATCAATAAAAAACATATAATAAAACAAATAATTCAATTAAATATCCGTTTTCACATCGTTTTCATATTCAAAAGAAGTAAAAATTATCCATTTATCAAAATAAAATCTATTTTATTTTGATAAAATAGATCAAAAACCATAAAAACAACTTAAAACCACTAGAAATCACTATAAAAATCAATATAAATATAAAAAACAAACAAAAACAACAAGAAAATCAAAATAAAAACACATAAAAAAAATATAAAAACAAAAAAAAGACCTGAAATCAGATTATTTCAGGTCTCTTTGTGTTAAAAAACAAATTATTACACTAATTGCTTTTCTAATTTTTCATTTAAAACTGATTTTGGAACCGCTCCAATTTGTTTATCTACGATTTCTCCATTTTTGAAGAACAATAAAGCAGGGATATTACGAATACCGTAACGAACTGAAATTTCTGGATTTTCATCCACGTTTACTTTTCCTATCACAGCCTTACCTTCATAATCTTTAGCCAGTTCTTCGACAACAGGACCTACCATACGACATGGACCACACCATTCTGCCCAAAAATCAATTAATACGGGTTTTTCCGCTTTCAAAACAACTTCTTCGAAGTTGCTATCTGTAATTTCTAATGCCATAATCTTTTAATTTTATAAACCGAAGTTATATTTATGATACTACTTAATTGCTAAAATCAATAAACAAAGATAGTAAACAACTGTCAATGTAATTGTAATCTTAATTACACAAAATCTAATCCAAACTAATTCAATCGGTAATTAATACCTTCAAACTTGTCTATACAGTCCAAAAACTCATTCGTAAGATTTATTTTTAGACTTTTAGCTGGCATTTCGACAGAGATTTCATCTTGGGGATCCCAGATTTTAAATTTTAATTGACAATTTGGCACAACACCTTCAATCTCATTCTGTGCTAAGATATCTTTAATTCCATCCAAGAATTCTTCATTCAGTTTTGGTAAAGGAATATTAATTGTAAAACTCTTTGCCATTTTTTCACGAAGCTCTGAAAGCAACTGCACACTTCTCAGCTCAAAGCCCCAATTTCCGACCTGCCTAAAACGCTCCTGCACCAATCCACGCAATTGAACAAAATAACCTTCCTGTAAATATCCTTTTAATTTCACATACTCCTCGCCAAACACCGCCATATCATAAGAGTCACTATAATCTTCGATTATAAATGAAGCAAAGGGCTTACCATTTTTGGTCAACCGGTGGCTTGCCGAGGCTATAATTCCACCGATAACCAATTCTTTATTTTTAATACGGTTAAACTCCAGCAGAGTTTCCTCATCCACCTCAGCTGCTTTAGCTTTATTGATCAACGACAGGTCAGACACCGGATTATGGCAGAAATGTTCAATCTCAAACCGATAGGTATCCAGGGGGTGACTAGTCAGGTAAATACCAATGACATCTTTTTCGTATTTAAGCTTTTCGATCAATCCCCATTGTGGGCAAGGCGCCAGCACAGGCTCCGGCAGTTCCGCAGCCTCACCCGCACCAAACAAACTTGCCTGTGCCGAGTTTTCATTTTCTTTATAACGTTGTCCAAACCGAATCGCCTTTTCCATCCCCGTTGAATTATCCTCGGCATGAAAATACTGCGCACGATGTGTACTTTCGAAACTATCAAAACCACCGGCATACGCCAAACTCTCAAAAGCTTTTTTATTGACCGCACGTAGATCTATGCGCTTAGCCATATCAAAAACAGATTTATACAATCCAGACTGTCTCGTTTGCACAATAGCATCTACCGCACCGGCACCGACTCCCTTGACAGCACCGATACCAAAGCGAATCGCTCCACGTTCGTTGACCGTAAACTTATAGTATGATTCATTTACATCAGGTCCCAATACCTCCAAGCCCATACGCTTACATTCCTCCATAAAGAATGTCACCTGCTTGATATCATTCATATTATTGGAAAGTACCGCTGCCATATATTCCGCCGGAAAATGCGCCTTTAAATAAGCGGTCTGATAAGCTACCCATGCATAACAGGTGGAGTGGGATTTATTGAAGGCATAACTGGCAAAAGCTTCCCAGTCAGTCCAGATTTTCTCCAGCACTTTCGCGTTGTGTCCTTTCTCTTCAGCCTGTGAAACAAACTTCGGTTTCATTTTATCAAGTACAGCCTTTTGCTTCTTACCCATCGCTTTACGCAAAACATCGGCATCGCCTTTAGAAAAACCCGCAAGCTTCTGGGATAAAAGCATTACCTGTTCCTGATATACCGTAATTCCGTAGGTTTCTTTTAAATATTCCTCACAGGCATCCAAATCATATACAATAGGATCTATCCCATGCTTACGCTTGATAAAACTCGGGATATACTCAATTGGCCCCGGACGATATAAAGCATTCATCGCAATCAAATCGGCAAATACCGTTGGTTTCAGATCGCGCATATATTTTTGCATTCCCGGCGATTCATATTGGAATACACCGATTGTTTCTCCACGCTGGAAAAGCTCGTAAGTCAACACATCATCTATCGGAAATTTATCCGGATCCAAGACGATACCATGACTTAATTTAACGTTCTCAACAGTATCCTTGATAAGCGTCAGGGTCTTCAACCCCAAAAAGTCCATTTTCAATAGTCCGGCACTTTCAACGACGTGGTTATCAAACTGTGTCACATACAAGTCGGAATCCTTGGCCAAAGAAACAGGAACGAAATTCGTAATATCATCCGGCGTAATGATCACACCACAGGCATGAATACCTGTATTTCGGACCGAGCCTTCCAATACACGTGCCTGACGGATCGTTTCAGCTTCAAGTCCGGCACCCTCTGCGATTGACTTTAACCGGTTGACTGCCTCGATCTCCTCTGTTCGCAATTTCTCCTTTAGACCTGCCTCATCCAGCGTAAAGATTTTGGAAAGCTTCAGATTGGGAATCAGTTTGGCTATTTCATTCGCATCGCCCAAAGGCAGGTCGAGCACACGTGCGGTATCTTTAATCGAAGACTTCGCGGCCATCGTACCGTAAGTAATGATCTGGGCCACCTGACTTGCACCATATTTATTGATCACATACTGCATCACCCGTCCACGCCCCTCATCATCAAAGTCAATATCAATATCAGGCATGGATACACGGTCGGGATTTAAAAAACGCTCAAATAGCAAATCGTATTTTATGGGGTCAATATTTGTAATCCCCAGACAGTACGCAACGGCAGATCCCGCCGCAGATCCCCGACCAGGCCCAACAGAAACACCCATATCACGTGCTGCAGCAATAAAGTCCTGTACAATCAAAAAGTATCCTGGATATCCCGTTTTTTCGATTGTCGCCAATTCAAAATCCAGACGTTCTCGAATATCATCCGTTATTTCCTCATAGCGTTTCTCGGCACCTACATAACATAAGTGGGCGAGATATTTATTTTCCCCTCTTTTTCCCCCGTCCTCATTATCTTCTGCAACCTGGAATTCCTCGGGTATATCAAATTTGGGCAAGAGCACATCCCTGTTCAATTTAAAGACCTCTACCTTATCCACGATCTCCTGTATATTGAGAATTGCCTCAGGTAAATCTTTAAACAGGCTTTTCATTTCTTCAGAAGATTTAAAATAATACTCCTGATTGGGCAAACCGAACCGGAAGCCCCGTCCCCTCCCTTTGGGTGTGGAAAGTTTCTCGCCATCCTTCACGCATAACAGGATATCATGGGCGTGTGCATCCCCTTTCTTTTCGTAATAGGTATTATTGGTTGCTACAACTTTAATCCCATATTTACGGGCAAACCTCAATAAAGTTTGGTTGACCCTATCCTCATCTTCTTGTCCATGCCGCATGAGCTCGAGATAGAAATCATCTCCAAAATGTTCTTTCCACCATTGCAAAGCTTCCTCCGCCTGATTTTCACCAATATTTAGCACCTTGCTGGGCACCTCTCCCTGCAGGTTTCCCGAGAGTACGATCACATCTTCTTTATATTGTAGAATAAGATTTTTGTCTATGCGGGGGACATAATAGAATCCTGCTGTATAGGCAAAAGAAGCCAACTTGGCTAAGTTATGATAACCACGCTTATTCTTTGCCAACAGCACAATCTGGTAACCGTTATCCTTTCTGGTTTTATCTGTATGGTCTTCACAAACAAAGAATTCGCAACCTACAATAGGTTTTAGAATCTGACCGGTAGGCTCATGCCCATTTTCGACCGCTTCGGCATTTTGTGCCTCCACCTCTTTATTATGACTGATAACCCTAGAAACAAATTCAAAAGCCCCCATCATATTTCCATGATCGGTAAGCGCAACCGCAGGCATATTGTCTTTGACCGCAGCCGAGACCAACTTATCATACGACATGGTCGACTGTAGAATAGAAAACTGTGAATGGTTATGTAAGTGAGCAAATTTAGCTTCCTTAAGGGCGGATAGGGTATCTTCATCTACGACAACACTAACTTCGTCTGGCGTAGCGCGTTTTCTGATCTCATCAGAGGCCGCTTTAAGATTGATATGTTTAAGTCCAGCAGTAGGAACAGGGCCGGGGTTACTCGTTTTGAATTCCACAAAATACCCCGTATCCACCTGAAGTTCCTCGGCCGTAAAGACCTCCCTTCTGACCAGTTCCAGAAAACAACGTGTTGTCGCCTCAACGTCGGCCGTTGCATTGTGGGCCTCAGCAAACGGAACCCCAAACAAATAGGAGTGTAATTCGGTCAGATTAGGCAGTTTATACCGACCACCACGCCCACCCGGAATTTTCAACAGATCAGCAGTCACCTCGGTACAGGTATCCAAAACAGGCATGTCCGCCATTTTGGAATCCATACCATAACGATAGAACTCACAGCCCATGATATTGAGGTCAAAACCGATGTTCTGCCCCACAACAAATTTCGCTTTATTTAACGCTGTATTGAATTTTTCAAGAGCAACCTGTAGTGGCACCCCCTGTTCTTCAGCCAATGCGGTAGATATACCGTGTATTTTTTCAGAGTCGTAGGGTATATCAAATCCATCGGGTTTAATCAAAAAGTCCTGATGTTCGACCAAATTTCCCATCTCATCGTGAATCTGCCATGCCAGCTGGATACAACGCGGCCAATTATCTGTGTCCGTAATTGGCGCGTCCCAACGCTTCGGCAAACCCGTTGTCTCTGTATCGAAAATAATATACATAAATTTCTAAACCTCTTTAATACAATACGTTAAATGTAATTAAATTTACATTTATTTGAACTTGAAATTTACAAAATTCTTAGGGAACATTCTGTCAGATTTTTGCGAAAAATAACAGCATAAAATCTGGCTTTTATCAACTATGGCAGCTGTCCGGCATCGCCAAATTCGCCGTTCCAAAAAATTAATTTACATAAATGATCCACAGCTCTTATCGGTGGCTCCCATTGCTACTTGGGCAGACCATTTGACAGCCATTCGGAATGACCACTTTTAGCATCTTCATAGGTTTAGGAAGAAAGCAAAGTATTTCAACGAAAGCTCAAGAGGTAAAAATGCATTGAATCCCACACAAACATAACAGCTATTTAATATTGTATCTACTACACTATCCCGGTTATTTACTATATTTGAATTCGACTCGAATTTCTATGATTAAAGCGATTTTTTTTGATATAGACGGGACACTGTTAAGTTTCAAAACACATCAAGTCCCCGACTCCACACAGCAGGCATTTCAATTATTAAAAGAAAAAAATATAAAAGTTTTCGTTTCTACCGGCCGGTCCTTTAATCAATTAGGACATATCCGTTACCTTGACTTCGACGGTTTTATCACGTTCAATGGCGGATACTGTGTCACCAAAGATGAACAGGTTATTTATAAAAATAATATTATTCAAGAAGACATCCTTTCATTACTTGATTACGCGAAGCATCATCCCGAACTCACGTTTTCATTTATGTCAGACAAAGAGATCTCCTTAAATCAGGTTACGCCCGAAGTGCTTAGGATGTATCAGCAAGTTAACGTAAAAACCCCGCCGATACGCAACTATGAAGACAACTTTGATCTGGAATCCGTCATGCAGGTCAATGTATTTATCAACCCGGAACAAGAGGCTGAGTTTATGGAAAATGTTATGCCCAACTCTGTTGCTTCCCGGTGGACGCCCATTTTTGCAGATGTTAACCCGATGGGGCAAAGTAAAAAAGTAGGTATAGATGTTTTTCTAAAACATTTCGGTATTGAGCTTTCCGAAACCATGTCTTTTGGTGATGGAGGAAATGACATTACCATGCTTGCGCACACACAGCTTGGTATAGCTATGGGAAATGCGAATCCCGAAGTAAAGGAAATCGCGGACTATATTACCGACGATGTGGACAGCAACGGCATCTGGAATGCCTTAAAGCATTTTGGGGTTATCTAGAAATGAATTGTGAGTGTAGCGCGACAGGTATTGCTGTTGCTATTCAAGAGCAAACTATGTCGTTCTGGAAAAAGAAACTCTAGCCTATTTCGAAAATCTTCAATCAAGGTATGCTTAAATTGGCCCTCCAGATAATGGTTTGCACGATGGCTGACCTCAAATAGCAGCACTTTTGAAGACCCTGATAGACGAACCCGGATGGGATGGGAAGACATACCATTATATCCGTTTGTTACGGCATGTTGCACCATGGGAAATAAGATCAGCGGAGGCAGCAGCAGCTCTTTTTCCGGCTGAAAACGATTTTCCCATTTGAGTAAAAAACCAGCAGGCATCAACATCTTGACCATTGCGATATATTGCGACAGCAGATCCAGCTCAGCTTCGATAGCCTGCTGTTTATCCAATTCCAAAAGCAAAAGCTTTTTTTGAAACAGCATATATTCTGTTTCTGATACCGTACCCTCCGTCAACACCTTCGTCAGCAGAAAACGGTCGCATTGACTGTTCTCAAATGACAATCTATTGGATAGCGCCATTGCCACCTCATTTCTTACAGACTTTTTACCTAGAATACGATCAATTATACCTGACATTTCTTAAATTGCTTTAGAATAAACACACAAAAATAAGGAAACATTATGTCAAATATTGCAATAGTGATTGAAGAAAGAGCCGCAGATATAGGCAATTTCTTGGTAGGAAGACTACTTCCTTTCAGACAAAAACGTATGGTCGGTCCGTTTATATTTATTGACCATATGGGGCCTGACACCATCTCCGAGCCTCACTTCATGGATATTGCTCCACACCCTCATATCGGATTATCCACGTTAACTTATCTCTTTGAGGGAAGTATCATGCACCGAGATAGTTTAGGCAATGCCGTTGAAATAAAACCCGGAGCAGTAAACTGGATGACAGCCGGAAAAGGAGTAACTCATTCCGAGCGCACGCCGGATTACCTACGGTCTACACAACATGACCTCCATGGTTTACAGATCTGGGTCGCTTTGCCAAAGGATCTTGAACAGATGGAGCCCAACTTCGTTCATATTGAAGAACCACAGCTTCCGCATTGGACCGAAGATGGTGTAAGTTATCGTCTGATTGCTGGCGAGATCAACAGCCACCGTTCGGAAGTACCGGTTTACAGCCCTTTATATCTTATTGAAATTAAAGCAGAAAAGGATTCCCGCATTAAACTGGGCGAACATCTCTATGGTGAAAGCGGTTTGTATATTCTTCAGGGCTCAGTACAGGCTGAAGGCCAGGAATTTGGTCCAAAGCAAATTTTGGTCGCAAAGGATGCCAAGTTATGTGAGTTCGAAATGAAAGCAGGCACCTCCGTATATATCTTTGGCGGTGAACCCTTCCCTGAACAACGCTACATCGACTGGAATTTTGTCGCTTCTGACATCGAAACCTTAAAAACCGCTAGGGCTAAATGGGAACAACACGAATTTCCAAAAGTTCCGGGGGATGATGGTTATATTCCCATTCCACCTGTGAATCCAACTTTAGGCCAAAGGAAGTCCTAATAAATCAATGCAACAGTTTACAACGCATAAAAAGGGCTGGAAATTTAAATTTCCAGCCCTTTTTATGCGTTGTATTAGCCTACGAATGCTCAATACCACTGACTCCCCCGGAGACAACAAGTTTCATTGCATCGGTAGGCGACATGTTTAATTTTTTAACCTTATCCGCACTAATAATAACTACCTGCCCGGCAAAAGAATAAGAATATGGAAAATAAACCATAACCTCATCGTCAAGACCTAAACTTTTTAAATCATGCTGTGTCAGAAAACCGATCTTCTTGAGCCCAAACTCATTGACGGTGACCAGCACAGGTTCATTGAATTTCTTGGCATCCCCAACAAAGGCTTCGGTAAAATCCTTAATTGACGTGTACAAGGTATTTAAGAGCGGTATTCTCTTGATCTGATGGTTGATCCAGACTTTGATCGGGTCCGTCACAAAATTCGTAAATATCACGCCAGCCAGAACAAGGATAAGGATCACAGTTAAGATTCCGATTCCGGGAATATATAAGGGATGTCCCTTTTCGTCCTGTAGAAAATGTTCTGTCAGGTTCAGCGCTGAATCAATCGATGCAAAAACCCATAAGATCAGAAAAACAGCACCCGCCAATGGCACAACAACGAGAATACCGCGAATTAAATAATTAATAAATCCCCTGAATAATTTACCGAGCATGAGTTAGAAATCAAATATATTTATACAAAAATGCAGAATATCCTTTATTATTCATAAAAATATACTCTTTTTACCCGCTGCGAAATGCTCGTCAGGAGTTCGTAAGGGATAGTACCGATAGCTTTTGCCGCGAGTTTAATATCCGGATAAACAATCACTTCATCTTCCTCTGCCACTTCGATATCTGTCACGTCAAGCATACACATATCCATGCAGATATCTCCTATTGTTGGTACAAGCTGGCCATTAACCATCATCTTGCCTACACCGTTCCCAAAACGCCTGTCATATCCATCCGCATATCCAATTTTTATCGTTGCCGTTTTGCTATCCCGATGCAATACCCCATGCCGATTATAACCAACGGTCTCTCCCGCCGCCAAGTGCTTTATTTGAGTTACATTGGTCTTCAGACTACTGACCTCCCGAAGGGGGAGATCATGCCGTTCGACGTCAATCCCATACAGTCCGATCCCGAGCCGAACCAGATCAAAATAGGCCTGCGGCCATAGTTCGATACCCGAAGTAGCGGCAATGTGGCGCAGAAAAGAATATCCCAGCCCCTCTTCAAGGCGCCTTGTAAACTGATCGAGAAGATCAATCTGCTGTTGGGTAAAAGCGTTGTCTTCTTTATTTCCGGCAGAAGCCAAATGGGAAAAGACCGACCTTACCTGCAGTATGGCGTCGGTGTTTAATTCAGTAATCAGTTTATCCACCTCATCCGGCATAAAACCGAGGCGATGCATTCCCGTATCCACTTTGATATGCACCGGAAAGGATGAAATCCCTCTTCCCTTCAGGTAATTCAAAAATGAAGAAAGTACTCTAAAGCTGTAAATTTCAGGTTCAAGATTATACTGGACGATAGATTCAAAGGTATTTTCATCAGGGCTCATCACAACAATAGGCAGTGTGATTCCAGCCCCCCTTAGATCGACACCTTCATCTGCAAAAGCCACTGTAAGGTAATCCACCCTATTGAACTGTAACAGGTTCGCAATCTCAAAACTTCCGCTCCCATAGGAAAAAGCCTTGACCATCGACATCAGTTTCACATGTTTTGGCAACAGCTGACGATAGACATTCAGATTATTCTCCATCGCATTGAGGTTGATCTCAAGCACTGTATCATGGGATTTTGCCACCAATAAGCGGCTGATCCGTTCAAAATGAAATTCCCGTCCCCCCTTTAATAAAACGGTAGAATCCTCAAATTGAAGTGACCTTATATCGTCCAAAAATGCTGTGGTACTGGTATAAGAAACCGATGGAACAGCAAATTGATCAGCGACTTGGGTTAAGATCTCACCGATCAAGATCAACTGATCCAAATGGTACTCCGAAAGTAACCGTTTCAGTTTTGACAAACTTTTCTCATCCGTTAAACTAACCCCGGGCAAATCCGAAAGAATGAGGATTTTGCGCGGATGCTGTCCCTGTTGATTTAAAAATTCAAGTGCAATTTGGAGAGCATCCAAATCGTTACTATAGGAATCATCAATAATAGAGCTGTTTTTTTTACCCTTCTTCAGTTCAAGCCGCATGGCGACAGGCTGCAGCTCTTTAATTCTCGATGCGATAACCTCTTTTTCATAGCCAAAACGCAACATTACTGCAACACAGTTGATGGCATTTTCTACATTCCCTTTATCAACAAAAGGTACCTCAACGGCAAATGTCCGTCCACCATAGAAAAGTGTGGCCACTGTAAATTTATCGTCCACCTGTTTGAGCGAATAAACCTCCAATGAGAGCCCTTCATCGTATCCCCATGAAAATTTTCGAGGACGATAAGGCAGTTGAATATCCTCTACATAACGGCTGGGAAAGATCATCGTCTCGACGTCCTTGAACAGATTTATCTTTTCATAGATCTTTTCCTTCTTTGATTCAAAACCAGCTTTATGAGCCACGCCCACATTTGTTAGCAGACCGATCGTTGGTTTTATCATATTTTCAAGCTTAACCATTTCGCCTTTTTCCGAAATGCCTGCTTCGATAATGGCAAGATTATACTGATCAGATAAGCCCCATAAAGAAAGCGCTACCCCCAATTGAGAGTTATAGCTTTTGGGACTTCGGTAGATCTTATATTCCGGGGACATCAGTTGATATAACCATTCCTTGACTATTGTCTTCCCATTGCTGCCAGTGATCCCAATGACAGGAAAGCTAAACTTCTGCCGATGATAAGCCGCCAATACCTGCAAGGATTCGAGGCTGTCGTTGCCCCATATCAAATTTGCATCCGGAAATAACTGTTCCTGTTCTTCATCAATTTGCAGGACAAAGTTTCTTACCCCCTTATCATAGGCCTCTTTGATATAATGATGGCCATCCCTACTCTTCTGCAGCGCGAAAAACACACCGTTATCTGCCTGAACAATCTTGCGGCTATCATAAAATAAATGTTGGACTAAAGAATTGGGATCCGTGATAAACGTGCGATTAGGATGTAAAATCTGGACGATTTCCGATATTTTGTACATTCTCCTGGTATTTTGATTGGATCAAAACTGAACATTTTTTTAGTTATTTCATATTATTTTTGAAATTTTGACAATATGTTTGACGAAGATAGAAAAAACAAAAAGATACTGACCCCCGGTCAGGCTAAGTTAAAAGCTGAAAGCTATTGTGCTTATCAGGAAAGATCCCAGCAGGAAGTAAGGGACAAACTCTATAGCTGGGGGTTACACGAGGCAGACGTTGAAAATAGTATAGCGAATTTAATTGCAGAAAACTTTCTGAACGAAGAACGCTTTGCCATCGCCTATTGCAACGGTAAACTACGCATGAAAGGCTGGGGGAAAATTAAAATCAAACAAGCGTTAAAAGGAAAGCGTGTTTCAGAACAGCTGATAAAAATTGCTTTCAAACAGATCGACCCCGATGAATATGAGAACATCTTGGAAAATATTATTGACAAGAAAATTCGGGAGATCAAAGACAAAGATTCGTTCATCGTCAAGAACAAAGTCTATCAATTTGCCCTCTCCAGAGGATTTGAAAGCGATCTAATTTTTTCTATACTGAATTCAAAGGAGTTATAAAAAACAACAAAATAAAGTAAATAAATATTTTGCAATATTAATTTTTCGCTCTATATTTGCATCACCAAAAAGGAACACGAGGTTCTTTTTAAAGTTGAAATAAAAATTCCATGCGAAAATAGCTCAGTTGGTAGAGCACAACCTTGCCAAGGTTGGGGTCGCGAGTTCGAATCTCGTTTTTCGCTCACCTGCCTAGGTGGTGGAACTGGTAGACACGCAGGACTTAAAATCCTGTTCCCGTTAAGGGAGTGCGGGTTCGATTCCCGCCCTAGGTACAAGAAAGCCCATCAGTCGATGGGCTTTTCTTGTTTATGGCAACAGGTACAGTAAAAATCCGTAAACGAGGCTCAAAAGTATAAGCTGCAGCATTCCTATCCGATATCTAAATAAGAGAAAAATTGAAATAGCTACCCAAAGTAACGCCTTCCAGTCCAAATTTACCGAACCGGACGTTGTTGGAAACAAAATTCCCTGCCCTAGATAAAAAGCTAAATTAACAATCACACCTACTACAGAAGCGGTGACCAAGGAGAGTACATACTGGATGGCTTTATTTTTTTGAGAGCGTTCGATAAGCGGCGCACCGATAAAGATCAATGCAAAATTGGGCAAAAAAGTAAAGTAAGCTGTAGCCGCCAGACCTACCATAGCCATAGCATAGGAATGGTCAAAATGATTAAATCCGGCCATAAATCCCACATAGGCCAACACGATAACCAATGGCCCCGGCGTTGTTTCGGCCAATGCGAAACCGTCTATCATTTGTGTCTTTGTCAGCCAGAGAAATTTTTCCGTCACCAAATTTGCAACATAGGGAATAACGGTATAAGACCCCCCGATTGTAAAGTACGCCGATTTTGTAAACAAGAAAGAGAGATCTTTCCAAAATGCGGTGTCGGGCATAAACAGATATAGCGCAATAAATGGCCCCAACCACAACAAAAAAAACACAAAAAACTGAACGCAAATCTTACGTACGGAAATTAACGGCACCGTCTCCAGGGAATTGACATGTAAGGGTATGAGCTACCCAATTAAATCCGTTAAAGAAGCCGATCATCTTCCATTTAAGGCATAAAAAAAGCGATATATTTATAAAATATCTCGCTTTTCATTCAGGAAAAAGATCCTGATAATTTATTTTTTATCCAAGATAGTTACTTCCACTCTTCGATTTTTTTGACGTCCCTCTGGTGACTTGTTATCACCAACAGGATTTGACTGGCCAAAACCTTTTGCTGTAATACGAGACTCTTGTACACCCGAATCTACAAGGAACTTTTTTACGGAAGCAGCACGTTTATCAGAAAGCCATTGGTTATACTCGACAGTGCCGGTAGCATCTGTATAGCCGTCAACTTTAATTTTATTGTCGTTCTCTTTTAGGATTAAGGCCAGCTTACTTACTTCAGCCTTTGCTTTTTCAGATAAATAGGAAGAATTTGTTGGGAACAATAGATCCGACGAAATACTGAATTTAATTCCTTCGTCAGTCCTTTTCGCATCATTAAAGTCCTTTTTCACATTTTTCAAACCATCATCAGTTCCATCTTTTGTGACAACAGCTCCAGGATTTACTACAATAGCCTGTTGTTTACAAGAAAATAATGATAAACCTGCACATACGGCCAATAGTCCCAAATTAATTTTTCTAAGCATCGTTTTTAACGTATTTATTGTCGATTTAAACAGGGTAAATATAAGGAAAAAAGACCAGAAAAGGAGCTCCTTTCCGTTCATCGGATCGTAACAAATCTATTTCTTCAAATATACCATATCCAATGTCTTTTTAATTTCAGGAATTTGCTCATACAGCTTCCAGATCAGGCCTGAATTGGCATTTTCAATCATTACAGCTATCGTGGCCTGATTTCTCGCCCGGTAACTTTCAGAAACATCATTATTTTTGAGATCGATCCAAGCCCTGAATCCATATTGTGTAAACAGAACATCTGCATACTCCTCATAAAATTTACGCAAGGCTTTCAGACCGATTTCCTTTTCAAAGGGATAGGAGGCTATTGAAATGGCCGGATTTACAAAATATCCCTGGTCCTGGTAAGCATTATCCACTTGTTCAACACCCCAGATATCCGTAAATCTCGTCCCGATATTCAATTCATTGTCTCTCCGTTTATAGGCAAGTATATAGTCTGAGAGGTACTTTTTATAGTCCACAAAATTATCCACCTTCCCATTCGGATTCATGATCAAAAATGGCCGATAAACAGACATCAACGATTCCGTCAGATTACCTCCAGCAATACTTTTAGCAAAAATCACCTTATCGTCCGAATAAATGGAAACGGGTACATTCCCTATGCTACCGATCAGGGGATTGCTACTTATGGTTTGCGCAAGAGAATCAATCAACTTTGTCCTTATCTCCGGTACCAAAGCGCTCAATTCATCACTAAAATCTATTCCGTCTGCATGTTTAGTTGCAAATCCATTTGTGTAAGCTGAAGCAGCCAAAGGATGTGTTGGAGACGACATGGCAAGCACATAAGTACTAAGACTCTCGTTAAACCCGCCCAATTGACGGGATCTCGCCGTAGTATCTATAGGAGACCACTTGTTCCAAAGAACATCCGAGTTATTTGGATCAGTAAAATACCTCCAATTAATTCGTTCCCATAATGCCGTAATTGATTTCCGTAGGGATTGCTCCTGCGGATCATCTTTACTGAAGTATTCGCGGGCGATCAATAATGACTCCATCAGATGTGAAGTACCTCTTACATCATAGGTCGGTACAGAATCACGATAGTAAGGCACCCCCAATCTCCCATCATAGAAGGCAGTAAACACGCCCTGATGATTTTGCGCCGCGCTCAAAAATTTCACCATCCGTGTCATCCGTGCCAACAAAGCCTGTCTCGATATCAGTTGGTTTTCAGCAGCAACAAGTAAACCCAGGATAGCATAGCCAGTTTCATTGGTTGAAACTATAGCCTGACGATTTCCACGGTCAGGAAGGTACATCCCACTGTTCACATCATAATTATCAATAAAATAATTCACGTGGGCATTGCGAATAAAACTTAACATTTCCGCATCGGTTCCCTTTTTGGTCTGTATTTCCTTTACATCTGAAAATGGAGATTCTACGTAATTGTAATCCACCCAGGCTATTTTATAATAATAGCTTTTATTATACTCGTTCACCCTGTCGAGACATTTCTGCACATAAATCGGTAAGACTGCGATTGGCTGATAATTCAGCTTATCTTCGGATCTATAAATTTTCACGTAGCGAATACTCGGAGTTAATGGCAATTGCCATACAAGTTCAACCTGTTTGTCCACCGCACCTATTTTAGACAAGATAGCAGCCGATGATAGCTTAACCTTTGGGTAGTTTTTCGGGAGGAACTCGATTTGATCTATAAAAAGCTGATGCGTAGTGGTACCGGTACCATTTTGTTCAAGTAGCAACGAAGACACCGCCTTTCCCGTGACAATTCCTTCAAATTTTGACACAGGAATAGAAACATTGAGCCAGGTATCATACGCAAAGTCATCAATGTAATAACTAATATCCAATGCATTGGAGCGTACATCATTTTGTTGTAGGGCAACTTTAGGCAACTGCCCCTTTTCAGTATTACTTTGGATGAATAATTTAAATGTTAAATGATCATCCTTGGCAATCATATACTGAAATTTCTGCTTATCATTTAATATACTGGTCTCCCATTTTCCATTTGGAGAAGAGACGTAACGTAGGGAAAGTGAATTCCCCGGAGTAAAAAACAAGCTATCTGAAACCGGAAGGCTGTGATTCACATTTTGTATCCAGGACTCGCCTGTATAATGTGCCATGCTTTTCGCATAACTTCCATTAATTATACTATTATCAAACAGTACCTCCGGATAGCTTTCTGATCTGGCAAGTATGGGCGAAATCAATAGAAAAAGAAAGTAAAAGTATTTTTTCAGCATAAGTCAACATTTTTCACAGGCTTACAATCAAAAACTAAGCCACCACAATGATTATAACGCAAATGTAACAAAGGATTTCCAATGATATTGTATGCTCAAATTTTAATTTCGGAAAAAATGCGCTAAATTAGCCCCCTGAATATTTTCATAAAATAGATATATGAAAACCACTTTTGATTTTGAAAAGCCAATTGCAGATTTGCAATTGCAGATTGAAAAGGTAACACAAGTTGCCGAAAAAACTCAAGTTGATATGAGCGCAACCGTTCGTGAACTTGAGGAAAAACTTGCTTCTACGGAAAAAGAAATATACAGCAATTTAACAGGATGGCAGAATGTTCAAATGTCACGTCATCCGGATCGTCCACAGACCTATGATTATATCGAAGCAATCTGCGATGAGTTTATCGAATTGCATGGTGATCGTACGGTAAAAGACGACAAGGCGATTGTAGGCGGCATGGCCTCCATCGATGGCAATCCCGTTATGATCATTGGTCATCAAAAAGGTAAAAACACCAAAGAGCGTCAATACCATAATTTTGGCATGGCCAATCCGGAAGGTTACCGTAAAGCATTGCGCCTGATGAAAATGGCTGAAAAATTCAATAAGCCAGTCATTACATTAATCGACACCATGGGTGCTTACCCGGGTTTAGAAGCTGAGGAGCGCGGACAAGGTGAAGCTATTGCACGCAACCTAATGGAAATGGCTGTACTTAAAGTTCCTATCATCTGTGTAGTCATAGGTGAAGGTGCTTCGGGCGGGGCCTTAGGTATCGGAGTAGGCAACCGTGTATATATGATGGAACATACTTGGTATTCCGTTATTTCGCCAGAATCTTGCTCTTCGATTTTATGGAGAAGCTGGGATCACAAGGAAAAAGCAGCGGAAGCATTAAAACTAACTTCCACTGATATGTTGGGCAACGGATTAATAGATGGAATCATTCCTGAGCCATTGGGCGGTGCTCATCAAGATCCAGCACAGGCAGCAGCTCATCTGAAAGAACAATTATTGAAAGATCTAGCTGAATTGACAGCAAAAGACAGCGATACATTGATCAAAGAACGTATTGACAAATTCAGTAATATGGGCGTTGTCACGGAATAATGTGACTTGCTCTATTTCTCACAATAAAAAAAGTCGGCAGCTGTTGCCGACTTTTTTTATTTTAAAACACCCCCGTTTCTTCTAAAAAAGCGAAAAGCCTAAACAAAATCGCTCGATTCACAATCAGATTCCTGCCATTTTAAAACAAGAAGCCGTTCTTCTAAAAAAATAAAAGCGTAATTTATAAACTGTTACAAAATATTTAAACAAAAAGAACAAAAACATTTGGACACAATCACATCTTTTTATACCTTTGCATCACTTTCAAAAACAGAAAGGATTCCGTAGCTCAGCTGGTAGAGCAATACACTTTTAATGTATGGGTCCTGGGTTCGAATCCCAGCGGGATCACAAAAGAAAAGCTAATCACGAGATTAGCTTTTCTTGTTTAAGGGAATTAGGATTCGAACATGGGGCCGGCCGAGTTCCATTTTTAATCATGTGTCAGAACCACCTCCAAAAACTTAACGGCCTCCATCCCAACAATATTTTTTACATGGAGTTCCATTGACTGCTTTCCGGCCGGAATATCTATTTGTCCGAGCATAAGGGAGTTTCCATAGCTGCTTTTAGGCGATGCCGGATCAATGGTGAAGTTGATTTCTTTTCCGGCTATTTTTAAAACCATATCCCCGCCTGTATTTTCCACATCCTTGACATAGCGTACCGCGACTTTAAACCGCGCAGATTTCAACACATTAATATCCCATCCGAGATACTGATTGCTATTTTTCCATCCGGAGACATAGTAACGGTCTCTTTTTCCATCCCCGAATTTCATCGGTTCTCCATATTGTTTTGCGTAAAATGACAATAAACGATTTTCCGCAATTTGCACATCAACGTAAATCAGACCATTAGATTCAGGCGCAACGCTATCCCGCTTTAACTGAACAGCAATAACTTCGTCTGCCCAATCATCTCCTATTTGATCCAATGGAATATGGAGTCCGGCAGTATCTGAAGTATGACCTTTGATCCTTCTCTTTGAAGACAGCAGAGAAATGGATTTAACCGCCATCGTAAGTCCACCTACAGTTAATCTCTCTCCTTTCGGCTTTTTAAAGACATGCAAATACAAAGTGCTGTTTCTTTTTGTGATCACTCCCCATTGTTGACGCGGTAAGGGCGAAAGCATCACATCGACGACACTTTCCTTATTCTTTGCCATCCATGTGGCTATTCCTTCCAAAATAGTCACATCAGCTGCATCAATGCTACCATCGCCTTTCGGGCCAATATTCATTAGGATATTTCCACCCATAGCAGTGGCTTTGGCCAACAATTGGATAAAATGTGCCGCTGGTTTATGATTTTTATCCGTCGAGGAATAGCCGTATGAATCATTCGTCGTGGGAATAGCCTCCCAATAAGCTCCTGCAGGGACGGGATAAAACTCTTCCGGTCGATCAGCAGTATTCAAATAATCACCGTAATTCCGGTCACCTGTACGCGCTAATCGTCCGTTAACAACGATAGCGGGGTCAGTATCCCGGATTGCTTGCAGAATTCTTAAATTCTCGGATAACGGCAGCTTATGCGGTGTATCGAACCAGAGCAAATCGGGATGATATCTATGGATCAGCTCTTTTATTTGCGGAATCGCCTTTTCATCGACGTAGCGTTTTGCTTTAGGCAACCATTCCGGATGACTGTCAAACCAATTTGCTCCTCCCAGCAATTTGTCCCCACCCGGGTTATTATAATCCCAGTCATTTCCCGGTGCATCGGGATGCTCCCAGTCGAATGCATGAGAATAATAAAATCCGAATAACAAACCATGTTTATGGCAAGCTTGTGCCAGTTGCATCAATGGATCCTTTTTTAATGCAGTACTCTTTATCGAATAAACACTAGCATATTGTGATGGATACATGGCAAAGCCATCATGATGTTTCGCGGTGATCATAAAATACTTCATACCGGCATTTTTCGCCAAGATTACCCATTCTTCAGCGTTAAATTTTTCGGGATTAAATCTGGCGGCAGAATCCAGGTATTCCTGACGAGGGATTTGCATGACACGCATAAGATGTTCGGCATACCCTCCTCCTTTTTTCCCCTTCCAGACATTACCATATTGCGAATAAACACCCCAGTGAACAAACATGCCAAAGGTGGCCTTTTTCCATTTTTGAACACGCCGTCTTTGTCCTGTTACAGATTGCTTCCACCAGCCTGTCTCCGCAGCTGATATCGCAAGACTGTCCCTTGCAGTAGGATCATTAAACATCGCTGCTGCTTCATTTCCCCTATTGGCATTTTTAACCTGCCCAACGCCCACCATCACAGCTGCTGAAAGCACTAAAACAAGGCAATACCTAGTATTGATCATAAGTTTCGATATTATAATTGTCTCTTTAAGCCGAACGCAAGCACAGAGAGGCGTATGGTTCAACTGTAATCATGTATACTATTGCCAAAAATAACCTAAAACGAAATGAATAAGGTGTAATTTTTGTTCATTTTAGGGTAATAAGCACATAAGTCAAAAAAGATAAAACCTATCCAGCCCTGCACTGTTTATCTTATATTATAAACTTAAGGACGCATGAGCAATTCTTCAGATTATTGGCATGTTCAAACCGGGTCGAAAGGCAACACCAGTGAAATCTTTATCAAAGTCACCAAAGACGGTCAGTATATTTTACACGGACAAGTACCCTTTCATTTGCAATACATCATTCCGGATCCTCTGGGCCCCAGACCGTCAGACCCTTTGCTGTTGTGGGCAATCGGCCAACAAACCATTTTCGAGATGGTAAACATGCTTCCATGGAATTTCAGCATGGGCTCAATAGGTACGCTCAAAAATTGCATCTTGACATTTACTGTTTCTAAGATGTTGTCTCTTTGGCCTATTTTTATTCCAAGGAGATACAAGCTATCGGTATTTATATAATATTTGTTTAAAATTTATTTTAAAATCATGGAAAAGCTAACTGCAAAAGCAAGCATTCAGATTCAAAAACCCGTCCATGAAGTTTTTGAAGCCATCGTTGATCCGAATAAAATGAACCATTATTTTATTAAGTCCTCAACTGGACGATTAGAGACCGGGAAAACCGTAGAATGGACTTTCCCCGAATTCCCCGACAGTTTTCCAGTAACCGGAAAAACAATTCACCCGGACAGCTATATTTCGTTTGACTGGAGCGGTGGGATCGCCAACCAGCTGGTTGAAATCAACCTGTCTGCCTTTGGGGAAGACGCTACCGTCGTCAAAATTACGGAACATGAAATGAACAACGATCAAGATGGCATTTTGATCATGATGCGACAAACGGAAGGATGGGCAAACTTTCTGGCTTGCATGAAGGCTTATCTCGAATATAATATCAATCTTCGAAAAGGTGCGTTTGATTTTATGTTTTAACAACAATTAGGGCAATGGCGGTAAACAAAACTTCCTATACAGAAAAGGATGTAAATGACTTTATTCAAGAAATATCGGACGTGCAAAAAAGAGAAGACAGTATCCGGCTTATCCATCTGATGCATTCCGTCTCAAATGAAGCCCCAAAGATGTTTGGCGGATCCATCATTGGCTTTGGGCAGTATCATTATATATACGCGAGCGGACACGAAGGTTATGCGCCTTTGATAGGCTTCAGCCCGCGAAAAGCTGCGATCTCGCTTTATGTGTATACCGGACTTGACGAACATAGACTACTGGTGGAAAAATTGGGTAAATTCAAACAGGGAAAAGCCTGTATTTATATTAAAAAACTAACTGATATCAATACGGATCATCTGACCACATTAATGCAGGAGACTATCCAATTTTTATCAACAAAATACACAAGGATCAAGGATCAGGAATAATAGTATGACAAGCAGCATTTCAACAATCGACGCGTATATAAACCAATTTGAGGGGGATAAGAAAGCATATCTCATCCAGATCTACAAACTTATTGCCGGGATGGTCCCCACCGCGGCCACAGAAACCATTTCCTACCAGATGCCTACCTTTCGATTGAATGGCAATCTGATTCATTTTGCCATGAATAAGCAGCATCTCGGAATATACCCGGGGCCGGACGCCATTGAACATTTCGCTCCCCGGCTCAAAGCTTTCAAAACAACAAAAGGCGCCATTCAGATTCCCATAGACCAACCCATACCCGAAAAAATCATTCTGGATATTGTTGCCTTCAATATCGAAAAATTCAGAGATAAGCAAGGTCCCAACTGGCATAAAAACCGTGGGAATTGGCTGCAAGCAGAAGAAATGATGCAACAGATCGTGTTAAAAACCACACTGAAAAAAGAATTCAAATGGGGAAGTTACGTTTATACACACAAAGGAAAGAATGTTATCGGATGGGGCGGTTTCAAAAACTTTTTCTCCCTCTGGTTCTATAACGGCGTATTTTTAGAAGATAAGGAAAATGTTCTGATCAGTGCTTCAGAAGGAAAAACCAAAGCACTTCGCCAATGGCGTTTTAAGGATGTGAATGAGATGGATAGTGCCAAAATTGAAGCATACATCCAAGAATCTATTCAAACTGTTGACGAAGGAAAAGAAATTAAACCGGTTAAAAAAGAAGTTATCCCTCCATCCGGTCTGTTACAGGAAGCGCTTCGTTCAGATAAGGTATTTCATGAGCATTTCAATGCCTTAACTCCCGGAAAACAAAAAGAATATATCCAATATATTAGCGAGGCTAAACAGGAAAAAACTAAATTATCCCGCCTGGAAAAAATCAGGCCGATGATTATTGCCAATAAAGGATTAAATGATAAATATAAATAATGAATTTCAACCAAAAAATATACGCATATGGGAAATTCTATTATACCGTCGATCTGGTTTGATCAAAATGCGAAAGAGGCTTTTGATCTATACTGTCAGACCGTTTCAAACAGCCGTGTAACCGGCAACTCCCCGATCGTTGTCGAGACTTCCGGAGCCGGAGAAGCGCTGATGAAGATGAAAAAAAATCATTATAAAAGATTTAACGGGATAAACTTATCAGCCAATGGCCAAGCGCTTATGCTTATAATGTGTATAAAAAAAGGGGATAACGATCATCCCCTTTTCTGTATCAGCTAAGCATTGACCTGCAATGCCAGTGCATATAATTTCATTTGTTTGATCATCGACAATAAACCGTTAGCACGGGTCGGCGACAAATGCTCTTTTAACCCTATTTCATCAACGAAATACAGGTCTGCATCAACAATTTCTTTTGCCGTATGTCCAGACAGTACTTTGACCATCAGACTAACCAGACCTTTGGTGATAATTGCATCACTATCAGCCGTGAAATACACTTTTCCGTCTTTGACCTCAGGATACAGCCATACCTTGGACTGGCAGCCTTTAATAATATATTCTTCTGTCTTATATTGCTCATCAATTAAAGGAACCTCTTTCCCAAGCTGAATGATGTACTCATATTTTTCCATCCAATCGGTAAAGAAAGCAAAATCCTCAATTAATTCATTTTGTATTTCATTAATTGTCATAACCATTTTTATTACACCAACATATTGACAGCACGCTGAATGCCTGCCACCAAGATATCTATTTCTTCTTTTGTATTGTAAAGTGCCAATGAAGCCCGAATTGTGCCCGGAATACCAAAACGGTCCATTACAGGCTGTGCACAGTGGTGACCGGTTCGCACCGCTATTCCCAATTTATCCAAAATTACACCTACATCATAGGGGTGCGTACCTTCGATAATGAATGAAATGACGGAGCATTTTTGGTCTGCGGTGCCGATAAATTTCATTCCAGGAATCTGGGACAATTTTTCCAAGGTATAGTCCAACAGCTCGTGCTCATAAGCTTCGATATTCTTTAAGCCGATTGAATTGATATAGTCAATAGCTTCGTTTAAACAGATTCCAGCTTCGATATTCGGTGTTCCAGCTTCAAATTTAAAAGGCAATTCATTATAAGTTGTCTTTTCAAAAGTCACCTCTTTGATCATATCACCGCCACCCTGATAAGGAGGCATCGCATTCAATAACTCTTCCTTACCATACAACACACCGACGCCTGTCGGCCCGTACATTTTATGTCCAGAAAACGCCAAAAAATCAACATCAAGATCCTGCACATCCACCTGAATATGCTGAACAGCTTGTGCCGCGTCAACCAGGACAACCACTCCCTTGCCATGTGCGATCGAGATCATCTCCTTCACCGGGTTGATCGTTCCCAATGCATTGGAAACGTAGGTTACTGCAACCAGCTTGGTCCTTTCATTGAATAAATTTTGGTAAGCTTCCATATCAAGCTCCCCCTTGTCATTCATAGGGATAACACGGATTTTACATCCTTTCTCATCGCAGAGCATCTGCCAGGGAACAATATTGGAATGGTGTTCCATCGCAGAAATGATGATCTCATCTCCTGCATGTATAAATGCCCTTCCATAACAAGTTGCTACCAGATTGATGCTGTCAGTCGTACCCTTGGTAATGATCACTTGTTTATCTTCGGGGGCATTGATAAAAGATTGAAGCTTTTTACGGGTAACCTCAAAAGCATCCGTTGATATCTGGCTCAGGTAGTGAACACCTCGGTGTACATTACTGTTCATATCCGTATAATAATGTGCAATGGCATCTATTACCGCCTTGGGCTTTTGTGTCGTCGCACCATTATCCAGATAAACCAGAGGTTTGCCATTCACCTCTCTTTTTAGAATAGGAAAATCTGCCCGTATTTTATCTATGTTATATGTTTCCAAAGTCGTCTCCATAATTTATACAAAGTTAATAGTATTTTATCGAATACGGGCTGAGCAATCTGTTTTTTATGTCATTATCAATTGCCCAAGCCGGCTGTCCCCCGCAATATAACGTGGCTCAATCCGGTTAAAGAAGCTCCTTTTATCCCCTTTTACCATTTTAAACAATTCTCTCATGCTTTTATAATTTATTGACGCTATTTATTTACCTTTGTAATGATATGCAAGAATTACCTCTAAATTTACCAGAAGGCTCACGTAAAGAAGTGATGGCCTACTTGGAGCCTTTCATGTTAAATGAAATGAGCGAATACCTGAAGCCTGTAGAAGAAATGTGGCAACCCGCTGATTTCCTTCCAGACGCTTCAAGGGATACGTTTTTTGAGGAAATAAGAGATTTACAGGAAAGTGCCAAAGAACTTTCGTATGACTTGGTCGCGGTATTAATTGGCGATACAATTACCGAAGAAGCCCTTCCGACCTACGAATCGTGGTTGACTATGGTCGAGGATGTCGATAAAAATGAACAAGGTGGATGGATGAAATGGGTTCGTGCCTGGACTGCCGAAGAAAACCGCCACGGGGATCTATTGAATAAATATCTTTACTTATCCGGAAGAATAGATATGCGTCAGTTTGAGATGTCCACACAATATTTGATACAAGATGGTTTTGATATCGGGACTGGTGCTGATCCTTACCGTAACTTTATCTATACCTCATTCCAGGAACTTGCCACCAACGTATCCCACCGTCGGGTATCGGGACTTTCCAAAAAAAGTGGCGATAAGCTTCTAGCGAAGATGTGTGGTGTCATTGCATCGGATGAAGCACGTCACGCCAAGGCCTATATGTCTTTCATATCAAAAGCCCTGACTGTAGACCCTAGCGAAGTGATGATAGCTTTTGAAGATATGATGCGTAAGAAAATCGTTATGCCGGCACAGTTTTTAAGAGAAGCAGGCGAACCTCAGGGTGACGCCTTTGCCCATTTTTCAGATGCTGCACAGCGATTAGGCGTATATACCGCTTTAGATTATGTTGATATCTTGAAAGAACTTAATAATGAGTGGAAGATTGATCAAGTTTCAGGACTGAATGATCAGGGAGAAAAAGCAAGAGACTATCTCCTCAAATTACCGGATCGTCTTGCAAGATTAGCAGATCGCATGAAGGTTCCCGAAAAAGAATATAAATTCAAATGGATATATGGATAAACAAAAAAGCCTGGTTATTTCTAATCAGGCTTTTTTGTTTACTCCTTGCCTCCTTAATTTCTGCGGCAGTCTTATTCTTATACCTCGGGCCTTATATATACGTTAGGAAAATGGGAAATCTTAGCACAAGAATTACTAGACTTCTCCAAATGTCCGCAGTGCTTTGAAATTTTTATTTACACATAACACCTACGCCATTATACAACAAAATATAAATAATAAAATTTATTACATGTAAATATGTTACAAATAAGCCGATAAACACACACATACATTAATTCCCCTGAACAGAGTCCGAGTATCCCCCATGATTCGACTATCTTTCGACTATACTTCGGGACATATTTGGCCCTCCTCCGCCCCTGAGAGCAGGTAAGAGAGAGCTGTCAATGCTTTACTCGCGTGGTGAATCCGTGTTATACTCGGACTCACCACGGACTCACCACGCTCTCATCACTGTAACACCCCGAAGCTGATACGACTATATCCCGAAGCAGATACGAAACAGACACGAATCACTATCGTAGGAATAGCGGACTTTAAATAGTCAGAAATTATTTCACATTTCCCATGAGCTTCCGCACAACAGGCGACAATGCGATGAGCACCACACCTGCGATTAACGAATACAAGCCCAATTGCTTATAACTTTCGGTGTAGGTCACTAAGTTATCCGTCAGCGAACTTCCTTCTTTTGCTTCAGCCATACCCGCACCGATCAAGCCCGCCACATATTGTCCATAAGCACTCGCCAAAAACCACATTCCCATCATAATACCCTGTAACCTTGCCGGAGACAGTTTCGTCATAATGGACAGTCCAATTGGCGAAAGACAGAGCTCCCCGACGGTAATCACTAATAGGGCAAGTGTAAAGATATCCAATGAGGTCATCCCATCATGGGCAAAAAGACGTGTAGCAAAAAGCACATAGTATCCTAGCCCTAGGAAAACAAAGCCCAATCCAAACTTGATAATGGTATTCGGTTCAAGTTTACGTTTTCCCAACCAGATCCAGAATAGTCCAAATAATGGTGCTAAGGCGATAATAAATAATGCACCCCCAGAATTATTGACACCGTTTGGATCAAGTGTCACGGCCCCGAATAAAGAGTCATTCAGGTGCTTGGCAGCAAAGATGCTCAATGAACCACCACTCTGTTCATATATCCCCCAAAAGATAATGGAAAACAAAATAAATACCAGTGCAGCAATTAATTTCTTACGTTCCTCCTTGGTCACTTGTGACATTTCATAAAACAGGTATAAAAGTGTTAATGGGCCAATAGTATACATAAAGTAGTCCGTATATTGGGTTTTCGACACCATGATCTGAATTACAGGTATAAAGATCAAGGTCAGCGCGTATACCGCATATTCAACCCATTTTGGCAAGGCTTTCGTCTTTACGATAGCATCTGGGTGCCCGGGTTGAAGCCCGATAGGTCCAAGGTGTCTTTTGGTAAAGTGAAAATTAATCAAACTTGCCAGCATCCCGATTGCAGCTAAACCAAAGGCAACATTCCAACGGTGAGGTTCGGAGATAACCGAGCTCAACATATACCCTTTACCGATAGCGACACAAACATAGCCTCCTAAAAATGCACCTAGATTGATCCCGGCATAAAACAGCGAGAAACCACCATCACGACGGCTATCTCCATCACGATAGAGTTCTCCCACCATCGTAGAGATATTCGGTTTAAAAAATCCGGTACCAATAATAATAAATGAGAGACCAAAAAAGAAATATTGATGTGGATCTGCCGCCAGGAAAAGACTCCCTACAATCATTAGTATACCGCCCCAGAACAATGATTTTCTAAAACCCAAAATCTTGTCAGCGAAAAGACCACCAATAAATGTAAAAGCATAGACAAATGCCTGAGTAGCTCCATACTGTAAATTAGCCTCTTTCTCTGCAAAATTCAGTTGTGTGATCATAAAAAACACCAACATGCCCCGCATGCCATAAAAACAAAACCGCTCCCACATTTCTGAGAAAAATAGGCTCCAGATTTGCCGTGGGTACTTGCCCTTAAAATTTTGAATCTCCTCTAATGACTCGTGTTTACTCGCCTCCATACTGTATTTATATTAATCAAAAAAGCTTCTTTCGCAAAAGAAGCTTATATAGTTATTATTTAATTCCGTGCATCAATCTTTTGATCAAAGGATTGAACAGCATGACAAGCAATCCGGCCAAAGCTGGAATCGCTGTAAATAAAAAGAAAAAGTGACTCAACGAATATTCCTGTTGAATTGTTTCCACCTGTCCGCCCAATACCGCTGCAACCTTTTGTGCAATAGCGATCGCTAGATACCAGATACCGAACATAAAAGCCAACATCCGTGCTGGAACCAATTTAGAAACATAAGACAAACCCACTGGTGAAATAAACAATTCACCCAAAGTATGGAATAGGTAAGTCAGGACAAGAAATACCATGGAGATTTTTACTCCAGGAGCTATCCCCCATGATCCCAATCCGATAATCAGGAATCCGATGGCAACCAGAATCAGACCAAATCCATATTTAAATGCTGCCGAAGGATTATATTTCGATTCCCAGATCTTGGAAACTGTGGACGCTAATGCAATAATAAAAAAGGAGTTAAGAATTGAGAACCAAGAGACTTTGATTTCTGAAGCCTCTTTGTTAAACTCCTGATAAAGCATCCAGATTGCTGCACCCCAGATCAGTCCAAAACAGACAAATAAAACGATATTGGATATTGCGATCTTGTTCCAGGTAACCCTAGCCAATTTAATTAAGACCCAACTGATAATTGACAGCGGTACAATGGTTAATAAACCATTGACCACATTAAATGTCATCAATGCAGTGCCTGTAAGCGCTCTGTCGATATTATCTCTTGCGACAATAACCAGTGAAGTTGCGCCCTGTTCAAAGCTCATGAAAAAGAAAATAAGAAAAAATGCCAAAAGCACCACGGCAAACATCCTGTCCCGAACAGTCTTGTCATAACGCAAAATCCGGGAAACGATCAAATAAATAAACAAGATCAATGCAATAATGACCATGATATATTGGCCTCTCAAAAAGGAAGTATCCAGCCTCTCGAAAACATCAATAATGTCATTTTTCGACAATGGGTCATTAAAAGCATATAAAAAACCTATAATGGATACGATAGCGATCAGCACATAATCTCTTAATGTAAACGGATTTTTGGTATCCGTATCGCTAACCTTGACTTCTTTCTTTTCACCGGTCACAGACTTGTCCAAAATACCGAGGTTGCCCATGAGCGGTTTTGCGAAAACAAACTGAAGTGTACCTAAGAGCATAAAAATACCGGCTAATCCAAAACCCCAATGCCATCCATACGTTTCAGCGATATAACCGCAGAGCATCATCCCAAAGAAAGCGCCCGCATTAACCCCCATATAGAATATGGTATATGCGCCATCCTTCTTTTCAGGAAGGTCTTTATACATCTCACCAAGGATTGAAGGCATATTCGGCTTGAAAAAGCCCGTTCCGATAACCAGACAGATCAACCCCAAGAAAAACATAATGGCGGTATCAAAAGCCATTGCAGCATGCCCTAAAGTCATGATCGCCGAACCTATAATAACGGCTTTCCGGGATCCGATATATTTATCAGCAATGATTCCTCCGAGGATCGGTGTCAAATAAAGCATCATGGCATAAGTCCCATACAATGCGCCTGCCTGTTGAGCAGTCCATGCCCAGCCAGAGAATGGACTCCCTTGGATAACCGCAGCAGTTAAAAATTGCATCAATAGGACCCGCATTCCATAGAACGAGAATCGTTCCCACATTTCTGTAAAGAAAAGTACAAACAGCCCTGAGCGCTGCCCTAGTACATTTGATTTAAAAAAATCATTCGACGGGCTTGTAGTGATTTCCCCGTTTTGTCTCCCCATAAGTAATCAACCTTTATTTTTATAAAATACTTACAAAGAAACAAAAACAAAATCACTTTTGACCAAAATAAAGTTGCATAAACAAAAAAAGGTAACCCTTTTGGATTACCTTTTCAGTAACATTTTTAATATGCCCTATCTTTTGTGCAATTGTTCGTAAAGATCAATGACCTTTTTTTGAAGTTCGATAACTTCGCCATCGCGTTGTTGCAACTTTTGCGTTAACGCATTGACCTCATTAACATACTCTTTATCCTCTTCTGAATCAGAAGTAGATAATAGTTGGACAACTGTCAAATTGAATAATTTTGAGATCTGATTCAGGCGAGACAGATTCACATCTGTAATTCCTGTTTCAATTTTTGAAAATGCCGGGATTGAGATATCCAATCGCTTTGCAACATCCTCTTGACTCCACCCTTTTTGGTGTCTAAGTAATCTAATTTTTTTTCCTAATGCATTCATCTGGTAGATATTTTAAACAAAAATAGCAAATAAAAATTAATTTACATTAAATTATAATTTTTTCTTTAAAAATCCCTAAAAAAACGATCGGCAAGAACGGACAGATTAACCCCGTTATAATTATTTAAACTCATAAGTAGTAAATTATAACCTCTGGATTTTACTCCATCTAAAAAAGAATATAAGCCATCCAAACTCACAACAACCTCTAAATCAGTATTATTAAAACTCTTCTTGATATTCTCAGGAACACTTTCAATATTTTTGTTCATTTCCTTACAGGAGTTGATATTCACGTAGACAACAGAGAGATCCGACTCACGCATGGAGTCAGCATATTGTAACAAAAAGCTTGAATCCAAACTATCATACGAGTTTAATTCGATAATTGTGACCAATTTCTGATTAGGAAATTGTTCTTTTACGGCGTGAATACTTGATTTAACCTTATCTGCATTACAAGCATAATCCTGGTAAACCACAGATCCCTCAGAACTGGCTACAAATTCCAGATAGCGGATGGAGGTATTGAAACTCTTAATCGCGTCAAAGAACTCTTTCTTTTTAATACCAAGCCATTCACATACTGTATAGGCGCCGGCAATGTTAGACAGATTATGCTTTCCGAATATTTGTAAAGGGACATCTCCATCTGCTGTATTCAGATAAGTAACCCCCTTGTTAATGGTATAATCAGGTATTTTATAACCATGTCTATTGATCTTACAGTCTTTGGTGTCCTGTAAAACACCCTGAAGGACAGCATCTTCTTTATTATAGATCAGCGTACCTTTAGGGGGTATGGAGTCAATAAAATCTTCAAACTGTTTAATATATTCCTCTTTGGATATTTTGGAATTAAATTCATTCCATACAATACCCGAAATTAAGGCAATATTGGGCTTATAATACAAAAATTTGGACTTAGGATCAATTTTGGACGAAACATATTCATCTCCCTCGATAATAATAATCTTATTATTTTTTGTAATATCTACTAATTTATCAAAGCCTCTCAACTGAGCCCCTACTAAATAGTCAAAATCTTTACCTAAGAATCGCATCACATGCATGACCATGCTCGTGATCGTTGTCTTCCCATAGCTACCTGCGATAACTACACGGATCTTATCCTGCGAGAGTTCTTGTATAAACTCAGGAAAAGAATAGATCTTTAAACCTAGTTCCTGTGCTTTTTTTAATTCGGGATTATTTGCTTCCGCATGTGCTCCCAAAATAACAGCATCAATATCATCCGTCACCTTGTCGGAAAACCATCCCAATTGATCTGGCAATAATCCAGCTTCGATAAGATGGGAACGGGAAGGTTCCACAATCTGATCATCAGATCCAGTAATCTGATGCCCTTGTTTTGCCAATGAAATGGCAAGGTTATGCATCACACTACCACCTATCGCTATAAAATGAATACGCATCGCTCTATTACCGTTTCACAAACTTGGCTGCACACCAATTATTTAAAACTTTTTTGGAGATAAATTCAAACCCCAAAGACTCAGCGGCATCAAGCAACATCGCCAAATCTTCCTGTTCATAAAATCCACTTAAGTACAACTCTCCATTTTTATTGATACTTAATGCATACTGCGGCAACTGCTCCAGCAGGATATTTCGATTAATATTTGCTAATATCGTATCGAAAAGACGATCTTTTAACACCTCAAAGGAACCACATATAGCCTCTATGTTGCCAACTTGATTAAGCCCGTTATTTTCAGCGACACTTTCTACGCAGATTTCGTCATAGTCCACTGCCAATACGGCCTTAGCACCTTTTTTTGACGCCAGAATCGCCAGGATACCTGTACCACAGCCCATATCCAATACGTGCTTGCCTTCAAAATCATTTTCCAGGATATATTGAAGCATCATTGATGTAGTCTGATGGTGCCCTGTTCCAAAAGACATTTTAGGATCTATGATGATTTCATAAGGGAAATCAGGTTTTGACTCATGAAATGTAGCCCGCACATAACACTGTCCACCGACTTCTATGGGATTAAAGTTACTTTCCCAAAGTTTATTCCAGTTCTGGTTTTCTATTTCCTGAACCTTATAGTCCACTTCAAGTCCAGCATTAAGATTTAGCATTAACGTTTCTAATGCTTGCAAATCAAGGTTTGCAGCCGGTATATAGGCTGCAAATCCGAATTCGGTATCTTCAAAAGTATCAAAACCAATGTCTGCCAAATCAGATACCAATAGATCCTTTTGCCACTCCTCCCCTGATAGCATTTGAAAGATAACCTCTGTGTATTTCATTTCTAAAAATTAGCCGTTAAACACCTTGGCAATATCAATAAAATCTCTCGATTTCAAAGAAGCTCCTCCGATCAAACCACCGTCGATATCCGCTTGCGCAAACAAATCCTTTGCATTGCCCGGATTACAGGATCCACCGTAAAGGATACTTGTATTATCAGCTATTTCCTGCCCATATTTCTCGGCCACAACCTGACGAATAAACTGATGTACCTCCTGTGCTTGTTCCGGACTTGCAGTAAGTCCTGTACCAATTGCCCAAACTGGCTCATAGGCCAATACCACAGCTGCAAAAGCTTCATTGGATAGATGGAACAATCCATCAGTCAATTGTGTTTTAATTATTTCAAAGAAATCACCGGACTCGCGTTCTTCTTTCGTTTCTCCAATACAAAATATCGGTGTCAAGCCATGTTTCAAAGCGATATCTACCTTTGCAGCCAACAAAGCATCTGTTTCACCAAAATAAGCACGTCTTTCAGAGTGTCCCAAAATAACATGTGAAGCACCGACCGATTTTACCTGAACTGCTGAAATCTCACCTGTGTATGCTCCAGATTCTACCTGATGAATATTTTGTGCACCAATATTTACATTTGTCACATTCTTGGATAGTTGTCCAAGACTTGACAAATGGATAAAAGGGCTACAAACAACCAATTCTTGATTTCCGATTACCTCATCTTTGGCCATATTGATAATTTCAGAGAATAAACTTAGTCCCGATTGATAGTCTAAATTCATTTTCCAGTTACCAGCTACGATTTTCTTGCGCATGATTTTTACGATTTAATTATATTTTTTGTTAAGTTGATTCAATTCCCTCTTGTGCCGTTCGGGCAGTTCTTCATTTTTTGACATATATAGCGTTTCCAGATACTCCATAAACTTATCAAAGTTATAGTGTTGCGTATCCCCATTAAACACCCAAGCAAACGACGGTACAAATTTAGCATAAAAACTTGTATCTGCCAGCATACTTGCAATTCCAATTACCGTTCCGGTGTTTAAAGAAGAATTAATACCCGTTCGCGTATAATCTCCCATGAAAACGCCGCACTTTAATAAACCGGTATCTCTAAACCCTTCCAGCTTATAATCATAAATTGAGACTGTTTTCAGATTATTTTTAAGGTTCGAATTGGATGTTCCTGCACCGAGGTTACACCAATCGCCAATAACTGAGCAGCCCAGATAGCCGTGATGACCTTTTGCCGAAAAATCACCGATAACCGCATTGCCCACCTCGCCGCCAACGACACTCTTCCTGCCAACTGATACATTTCCATAGATGGTTGCCCCCATTTTTACGACGGCCCCTTTTCCTAAGTATAAAGGCCCGCGTAAATGTGCTCCCTCCATGATGGTGACGCCTTCATCAATGTAAATAGGTCCGGAAGTCGAATTGAGCGTCGCGCATTCCATCGTGACCTGTTCCGCAATATAAAACGCCGTCCCTATCAGCTGATTTGTCGGGGAAACATTGGTAATAGATGTCTTAGCTGCCAAAAGCTTGAAATCATGCTCAATTTCAGCGCCTGTCAATAAAAATAAATCCTCCACCCCTTTCAACAGCGCAATTCCTTCGGTTATATCTTTCAACTTAAGCGCACAGCTTCTGTTATACCGCAAGGCAATAATCATTCCGCCGCACCGCAAGACATCTCCTTCCTCCATGGCCAACACAGCCCGTAAAAACGTCTCAGAAGGAACAACATGTTTGGTCACCCAAACGGCTCCGTCCTCCAGCACTTCGCCTTCAGCAAGTTCCAAATCGAATACTGAGGTCAACCTATGCCATTTCTCCCTTAGCGTCAGAATACCGACACGTAAGTCAAGACAGGATTTAATAAAAGTAAAAGGATATAAGCTCTTTTTATTAAAAGAAGTCAACGGGAAAGTAAGCTTATCCAACGGTCGGACAGCATCAAAACAATCTACAAAAAAGATTTTCACAAAATAAAAATAACAAAAAAAACCCGACAAATAACATTTATCGAGTTCTTAATATTGTAATATACAGATCTGCTACAATTATTTTTTGTTGTAACGGCTACGGAATTTGTCAATACGTCCAGCAGTATCAACCAATTTCATTTTACCTGTATAGAAAGGGTGTGATGTATGAGAAATCTCTAATTTTACAACTGGATACTCATTACCATCTTCCCACTGAATAGTCTCTTTCGTGTCAACACAAGATTTAGTAATAAAAGCATAGTCGTTTGACATATCTTTAAATACAACTAATCTGTAATTTGAAGGATGCAAATCTTTTTTCATTATTATTATGATTACGTATATTCAATTATTGAGGTGCAAAGATAATTTATAAAAATGTAATTTGCAACAATTGCAAAGAATAATTCACTGAATTTTTCCACACTTTCAGTTACCGGCACTTAAACGATTACAAATGTAACAATCTTTATTTATCCCTCAAGAATTATTTTGTTTTCCAACTTTTTTCTCCTAACTTAACTTACTACAATTAAATCATTTACATAATTATGAGCAAATTAGATGAAAAAATTGCTGCATATACTGCAGAATCAAAAAAACTAGGTCTTTCACTGGATGATGCATTTATCGCCAAAGTGACCAAAGGGATGGGACCTTCCATTTACAATGCAGATTCAGAAACTATTGCAGCATCAGATCCCGAGGAGCTTAAACGTGTCAAGCAAAATTTCCTGATCAAAAAATTAGGTCTTAAAGATGGCCCTGATTTAGACAAAGCATTAGAAGAAGTCATTACCACTATTGGTAAATCCAATAAAAATAAATACCGTGTTTTGGTGTATGCTTTATTGGCAAAAAAATTCAAAAAAGAATCCGTTTACCAATAAGCATCAACAATTTGTAATCCAACTTCTATCCAAAGACCAATTCTCCAAAGAATTGAGGCAAATGGAAATTAGGAGTTGGATTATCTATTTTATTCCATGACAAAAAATGCGGATTTTTCAGGTTATCCCCACATTTATAGAAGTTTCCGTGTATTTTTTTCCCCTTCAGCTCACTTGTATCATCAAATTTAAACACAGCTAGCGGAATAACCTGAATCATGCTCCACCGCTTATCAGTGCCGCTATGGCGCTCAATCATGGAAAATGCCTTTACCGTCTCTATTTCAGCTGCACTGAGTCTGTTTCTCGTTGATTTATCAGGTGATCCATAGCCGATCAAACCAGTTCCTATTAGATTAAATTCGATGTTATAATAATGTTTACGATCGTCAAACGAAATAAAAAATTCCACACAACTATCCTCCCAAACATTTTGATTGACATCCGAGTAATTCCCACGCAATTGCTCCTCTGCGACATCAAACTGCAATAACAGCTCATTTTTTGTATAACCGATCTTAAACTGTACCTGTGGTCTATAAGGATACAGCTCACTCCAATTACAATGGTCTAACGTATGCCATTCGAAATCGCCGACAAGGTCCGAAAGCTGATTAAAATTGAGACTGCCTGTCAAATTTGATGCGATGGGCAGCATGGTTAGTTTCTTCATATGCAATAAAGTTAAGAAAAAGAAGCTTCATCATCCGATGGAAGCTTCTCAACATATTAAAGGTATAAAATCACTAAATACAATCAAAAATTACCTTTCTCATAAATACCTCATTCTTTTCCATCTCCTCCACCAATTTCAACTGTGTATTTGTGCGCACCAAATTATGATCGTCATATTTGGTCTTATAATAATGGTCACCTTCGATGTAATCAGTCAGGAAACGTACCCCTTGCATATAAGGCAATAAAAAGGCACCGTCGACCAAGGTTTCTTTTTCCAGTGTCGTCAAAAATTCGTTTGCCTCTTCCAAATAGCCCTCTGCATAGGCTTTATACAACGAAAGGTTCAGTACGATCTTCGACACATCTTTCTCATCTTCGGCAACAGGGTTAATAATGGTACGGATAGCATCCCCAAAATCATAGGCAACATATCCAGGCATTACTGTATCCAGATCGATCACACATTGCATTTTATCATGGACATCAAGTAATACATTATTAAATTTTGTATCGTTATGTGTAATACGCAAGGGCAATGCACCTTTATTTCCCAAATCCAGGATTGTCTTCATACGGTCTTCACGGCTAAAGATAAAATCCAGTTTATCCTTTATCTGTTCCACACGTTGGCAAACGTCCAGTGCGATAGCTTTCCGAAGATTATCAAGCCGAAATTCGATATTATGAAAATTAGGAAGTACTTCAACAATCCGGGAAGCATCGAGGTCAGAAAGCTGCTTCTGAAACAGTCCAAAGGCACGTCCACCTTCGGCTGCCTGCACCTCAGTCTCCACGATATCATAACTCTTAGTACCCTCAATCAGGATAAACATACGCCAGTAATTCCCCTGACTGTCCTTTGTATATAACTTACCCTCCAGTGTAGGAATGATCGTCAGGACATGATCACTGACCCGTTTTCCTTCAGCAACTTTTACTTTCTTACTAAGATGTTTTGTTACAATTTCTATATTATGCATTAAACCGTCCACATTTGGGAAAACGTGATGGTTAATGCGTTGCAATAAATGCGATATTCCACTATTTATGGAAGTAATTACGCGGTAAGTATCATTGATATGACCAGAACCAAAAGGCTGCACTGAAATGATATCTCCTTCTAATGTGAATTGTTTTGCTGCGTTCTCTACTACTAATTGGTTAAAATCAGACATTAAACTATGTTTTTTAAATCATCAATGTGCTTGCAATATCACAAATTGAATTAATAAATGAGAATTTTTATTTCAATCAAACGATTGCATGAAATTTAATAAATTTAAACAATCGTTTGCACTTTCATTTATAGCAAATGAAATAATATATTTGTTGATAAGAGCCAGTCTCATAGATGGTTCTTATCAAGAAGAAATAACTAATATACAAACTCCTCATATCTCAAAACAATGGATAGAAGAAATTTCATTAAATCAACTGCCATCACTACCGCTGGAATAGGCGTTCTTTCAAGCACAGACTTATTCGCCCAAACAAATGGGAAAATAAAAATCGGCTTTATCGGAGTTGGCCTACGCGGCCGTAACCATGTTCAGATTGCCTTAAACAGAGACGATTTAGAAATTGTTGCTGTATGCGACACACAAGAAGAATCTCTTGCACAATGCCGCAAACAGTTCAATGCCAAAGGCACCAAACTTCCAAAAGAGTATACAGGAGGAGTAGATGCTTATAAAAAAATGCTGAGCAGTGAAAAATTAGATGCCATAATCATCGCAACACCTTGGCAGTTTCACAAAGACCAGGCTATTGATGCCATGAAAGCTGGTTTATATGTAGGCTGTGAGGTTATCGCGGGCCTAACCGTTCAAGACCACTGGGATGTCGTAAAAGCATCTGAAGAAACTGGCAAGCCTTACATGACATTGGAAAATGTTGCTTTCCGTCGCGATGTACTTGCAGTTTTAAATATGCACAGACAGGGCTTATTCGGTGAATTGTTACACCTTGAAGGGGGGTATCAACATGATTTACGTGAAGTTCTTTTCAATGACGGAAAAAATTATTACGGACACGGTGTTGAATACGGAACGAAAGCAATTTCGGAAGCGCAATGGCGTACGCAATTCAACATTGACCAAGATGGTGACCTATACCCAACACACGGTTTAGGCCCGATCATGCAATTTGTTGACATCAACAAAGGCAATAGATTTACTCACATTACATCTTACTCAAGCAAAGCGCGTGGCTTGGCAGCATATGTCAATAAAGTATCACCGGGACATCCAAATAGTAAATTAAACTATAAAAACGGCGATATTACACAAACCATGTTGCAATGTGCAAATGGGGAAACGATGTTATTGACACACGATACGCACTTACCAAGACCTTATTCTATCGGCTTCCGTGTACAGGGTACTGAAGGCATCTGGATGGACGTCGCTAAAGGCATTCACATTGAAGGGAAATCCAAACCGCATACCTGGGATTCAGCAGACGAATGGGTTAAAAAATATGACCACCCGATCTGGAAAAAATATGAAGAATTAGCGACTGGTTCAGGCCATGGGGGGATGGACTGGTTTGTGTTCAACGCGTTTATCCAAGCTGTAAAACAAAAAGTCCAAACGCCGATCGACGTTTATGATTCGGTGACCATGAGCGCAGTATTCCCACTCTCTACGGAGTCCATCGAAAAAGGTAATAAAACCTTAGCGTTCCCAGATTTTACAAAAGGAAAATGGAGAACAAAGAAAAATACCTTTATGCTTGATGATAGCGGTATGTAAAACCCCAAAAATAATATAAACGAAAGAAGCTGTATCTTTTCGAGATACAGCTTCTTTCGTTGTACCCTTTAATATAATCCCGATAGTTCTACCATTTAGCCTTCCTTTTTCTTAAATTAGCCTTCACAAACAATTTTTCGATAACATTATGCTCACTGAAGCAATTATAATCTTAGTATTAATCATCTTAAATGGAATCCTGTCTGCCTCTGAGATTTCAATCGTATCCAGCAGAAAAGCGCGTTTACAGGCCGAGAGCGACAAGGATAATCCTGCCGCCAAAATTGCATTGCATCTCAAGGAGTCTCCCAATAGTTTCCTTTCAACAGTGCAGATTGGGATCACCTTGATCGGTATCTTAACAGGTTTCTTTTCTGGAGGCAGCATCTCTGCGTACCTGATCGAAGTTTTTAATAAATCGAGCATACTCGCCCCCTACAGTCAGCAGCTGGCAGTTATTCTGGTGGTGCTGATCATTACCTATTTTTCATTAGTTCTTGGTGAACTGGTGCCAAAGCGTATCGGGATGGCTATTCCTGAAAAATATGCCATGCTCATTGCCTACCCCATGAATTTGCTCAGCAAGATCGTAAAGCCTTTTGTCTGGCTATTAAGTGCCTCTACTGAATTTATTGTCAAGATCCTCAATATCAAGAGTACGGGAAACAGTGTCACCGAAGAGGAGATCAAAGCATTGGTGGATGAAGGGGTCGATAGTGGCGTAATTGAAGGTATTGAGCATGATATTGTAGATCGTCTCCTAAGTTTAGGCGACAAAAAGGCCATCAACCTGATGACTCACCGTAAACACATTGTATTTTTGGATCTGGAGGACAGCTTCGAGGAAAATAGACAGATTATCCTTGATAATGACCATTCTATCTATCCCGTCTGCGAAGGTGGGCTTGACAATATCAAAGGGGTAGTCCATGTCAAATCCCTGCTTAGGCAATGTTTTCAGAATAAGCCTTTTAATCTCCGGGAGCTCCTGCTTCCGATCAAATTTGTCAATGAATTCAGCTCTTCCTACAGCATCATGAATACCTTACGGACATCTCGGGTACATCAGGCTGTTGTAATCGACGAATACGGCTCGCTACAGGGTATCATAACACTACGCGATATCGTAGGCGATCTCGTTGGTAACATCACCGAAAGCGATATCAGTGTACGCCCGACCATCCGTCAACTGGACAACGGGGATTATGTCGTGGACGGGCAGTATCAGATTGAGGACCTCCTGGATGAATTTGAAATAGGACTTTCCGAAGAAGATGAAGATGACATCAATAACGTCACTACAGTCGGCGGATTGGTTTTCCTGCTACTGGACCACGTCCCAGAAGAAGGCGAACGCGTACGTTTCAAAAATATGATATTTGAAGTATTGGATATGGATGGCAACCGTATAGATAAATTATTGTTAAAAATCGAGGAATAAAAAGAGGATTATCCCTTTCAGTAACAACAGAGGGCCGATCATAAATGATCGGCCCTCTGTTGTTATTATAATATTATGACAGCCATCTTAGTTAATGCCATGCATCATCTTTTTCAGAATAGGATTGAAAACAATCAGTAATAGCGCGGTCACCCCTGGAACAATGGCAAAAATCATAAAGAAATAAGACATCGAATGTTCCGCTGTAATTTTATCGATATAGGAACCTAAAAATCCACCAATGAAATTAGCGATAGCTGAGGCACAAAACCAGCAGCCAAAAAGTAAACCTAAAAACTTCTTTGGAGAGAGTTTACTGACATAGGAGAGTCCTACCGGAGATAGACAAAGTTCTCCAGCTGAATGGAAAAAATAGGCGATAACAAGCCAGATCATGCTAACTGAGGCAGTTTTCGCTCCCTGTGGGATATCACTTGCGCCATAAGCCAGCGCAGCGAAGCCAATACCGACCAAGATCAGGCCCAAAGCAAATTTGACCGGTCCAGAAGGGTTCCAGATTTTTTCCCAGAATTTACTGAAGGAGGAGGCCAACGAAATAATAAAAAATGCATTCAATATCTGGAACCAGGAAGCGCCAACCTCGGAACCGGTTATACCAATCTCACGAAATACTTTCCATAAGCCCAGGCACCAGATAATACCAAAGGAAATCGCTGTAAACAAAATCGTCAATGGATATTGTTTATAGATCTTTCTGGCAAGAGCAGTCAATACAATAGTTACAATAACAATAGGAACAATCGTTAGGATAGTATCAATCCATTTAAAGGCTACTGCTGAGTCACCTGAAAGTATACGCTGTGTATAATCTTTGGCAAAAATAGACATGGAACCTCCGGCTTGCTCAAAAGATAAAAAGAATACCACACTGGCAAGCATGAATATTGTAACGACAATAAGGCGGTCTCTAACGACATTACCGGGAATAACCTCATCAACCTCTTCTTTATTTTTGACTTTCTCGTCATGATGAGCCTGTAGAGCTTTGGGAGTATCGCCAATAATTCCGAATATTTTCTGTCCAAAATAGAATTGTAACATTCCAAAGAACATAAAAACCCCTGCTAAACCAAATCCATAGTGCCAACCTATCTTCTCACCGATATAGCCACACAAAAGCATTCCTAAAAATGAACCAGCATTGATACCCATATAGAAAATCGTATAACCTGCATCTTTCTTCGCACTTTTATCTGGGTATAGGTTTCCAACCATTGAGGAGATATTTGGTTTAAACATCCCATTTCCCAAGATCATCAAGAGTAGACCTAAGAAAAAGAAGCCTGAATTGACAGCCTCAAATGCCATGGATAGGTGACCCAGCGTCATAATCAACGCACCGATCAAGATAGCCTTTTTAAAACCGGTCAATTTATCAGCAATCATACCACCAATCAGTGGGGTCAAATAAACAAACCCTGTATATAAACCATATAACTTCATTGCGCGTTCATTGCTCCATTCCCATCCCCCATCAGCGATCGTACTGATTAAAAATAAAGTCAACAGCGCCCGCATTCCATAATAACTAAAACGCTCCCACATTTCCGTAAAGAACAGCACAAATAATCCGGCAGGATGCCCATTTACCATCTTGTCATCTATCCCCTGCTTGGCCAGATGTGCTACAAGAACTTGATCTTTTTCTTGATTCATATAATTTCAATAATTGTTTTATAACTCAGGTTTTGTTTTTAATTTGATAAAAATCGCATGAAGATACACTATTTTTCTATGAATTAGTCAATTCCATGCATCATCTTTTTTATTTTTTTATTACCAAGCAGCAGAAATACAGCTGCTATCATGGGTATCAGGGTAAACACCGCAAAGAAAAATGACATGGAATGGGACTCGGTTATCTTATCAATGTAAGAACCAATAAATCCACCGATAAAATTAGCGATGGCATTGGCACAAAACCAGAAGCCAAATAGCAGTCCTAAGAATTTCTTTGGCGACAATTTACTTACATAAGACAAGCCCACCGGGCCAATGCACAGCTCACCAACGGTATGAAAAAAATAGGCCGATACCAACCAGATCATACTGACCGAAGCCGTCTTCGCTCCCGTTGGAATCTCGGCGCTTCCTATGGAAAGGGCAGCAAATCCAACTCCCACCAAGGTCAAGCCCATGGCGAACTTAATCGGTCCCGATGGGTTCCAGACGCGCTCCCATATTTTGCTAAAAGAAGTGGCCAGTGTAATAATAAAGAAAGAATTGAGCATGGGAAACCAGGAAACTGTCACTTCTGAATTCATACCATGGTATTCGCGATAAACCTTCCATAGGCACAAAGACCAAATAATCACAAATGAAATGCTGGAGAAGAGTATAATTAAGGGATATTTACGAATTATCTTTTTCGCCAAGACAAGCAATACAACAGTAATCACGATAATGGGCACAATCGTTAATGCAAAATCCGCCCATTTAAAAATAGTAGCAGCCTCTCCGCTCAATACCCGCTGGGTGTAATTTTTAGCGAATATGGTCATTGAGCCACCTGCCTGTTCAAAAGCCAAATGGAATACAATACTTGAAAACATGAAAATCGCAATGACTAACAGGCGGTCACGTACAATATGTTTTGGATGTTCATCATCGGAATTCAGCTCCTCCGACACAGTGTTTTCTTTTTCCGGTGTATCGCCTATTTTTCCAAAAATGCGTTGTGCAAAATAAAACTGCAACATCCCCAGAAACATAAATATCCCGGCAAGTCCAAAGCCATAATGCCAGCCTATCTTCTCCCCAATATAACCGCACAGCATCATTCCCAGAAAAGCACCACCATTGATCCCCATGTAGAAGATCGTATATCCGGCATCTTTTTTCCCGCCTCTATCGGGATAAAGTTTACCCACCATAGAAGAAATATTGGGTTTGAACAGACCATTTCCCAGAACGATAAGTACCAATCCTGCGAGAAAGAAATTTTTGTTGAATCCCTCCATGGCCATCGAAATATGGCCGAGAGTCATGATGATCGCGCCTACCATAATGGACTTTTTATAGCCAGTCAGCCGATCCGCAATAATTCCACCAAACAACGGTGTTAAAAACACCATCCCTGTATATAGACCATACAGTTTCATTGCTTCCGAATTTGTCCAGCCCCAGCCATGTTGAGCAATGGTGGAAACCAAAAAGTTTACCAATAGCGCTCGCATGCCATAGTAACTAAAACGTTCCCACATCTCCGTAAAAAACAAGACAAATAATCCTGCTGGATGTCCTTTCACCAACACTTGTTCAGCGCCCACTTTATTTAAATGAGATTCCAGAACAGCATCTTTTTCAAAATTCATGTTTTCTAATCGTTATTTTTCAATATCAGGTAGTGCGATTTCAGCTTATCCATTTTTAGCCAGCCAAATTACGCTATGTTAAGTTATCAAGGCTGTTACAACACATCCGACAACCGAATCAGTTTACAAGTTAAATATGGACAAAAATCTAGATTTAATTTAAAAGGGTCCATCCGTTCAAAGGAAAGACTTTTTTAAAAGCAAAGTTCTTTTCAATCGCATGAAAAGAACTTTGTGTTTTTATATTAGATCAATGGACGCAATCGTTCCAATAATTTTTTAGTTGCGAAGATTCCTTCTTCTTCACTTAATTTACTTCCTTCATATTCAATGCCCACATATCCTTTGAATTTTGCCTTTTTCACGATCTTTAGCATGCGTTCATAATCGATTTGGGTTTCATTACCATTAGCATCAAAATCATGTGTTTTGGCACTGACCCCATGCGCATAAGGCATCAAGTCAGTCACACCCTGGTAACGGTCATATTCATAGAAATTACCCAAATCAGGTAAGCTTCCGCAATATTTGCTTCCTACAGCTTTTAAAGTTTTGGCCAACCAGTCACCATGTGAAGAAATACCGCCGTGATTTTCCACGATAATACTAATACCTGCTTTTTTTCCGATATCAGATAAGGTTGTCAGGCTCTCCACCACACGCTTGCTGACCTCATCGGGAGTTCCCTTGCCGGCAGCATTTACACGGATGGCATGACAACCCAAAAAGTTCGCTGCAGAAATCCATTTATAGTGATTTTGTACCGCCTGCTTTCTTTTCGTTTCATCTTCATCACCTAGATTTCCCTCACCATCAATCATAATCAAGACGTTTCTTACACCATTATCTTTTGCGCGCATGTTGAGTTCAGTCAGATAATTGTTGTCATTAGCCTTGTCTTTAAAGAACTGATTGACATACTCTACACCATAGATACCATATTTTTTTGCCGCTACGACCGGAAAGTCCAAATTGTTCAAATCACCTTTAAACAATGTTTTATGCAATGACCATTCTGCTAAGGAAATGTCAAACCAATCTTTCTTTGCTGCGGAAAAACTCTCCAGCGATGGCGCCAATGCTATACCGGCAGAGGCTAATGCAAGGTTTTTAAGAAAATCTCTTCTAGAATTCATGTGTTTAGATTTAAAGTGTGTTATTTATATATTCCCCCAGCCAGTGGTCAGTACATCCACAAGGTGCATGGTCTGGATAGGTAATTTATGTTTATCAATATAAGCTTGCAGCTGCAACAAGCAGGACGAATCCGTCGAAATAATATAGTCAGCATTCAATGCCATGGCATTTCTGACTTTTTGTTCTGCCATGGCGGCCGATATCCCTTCAAACTTAACAGCAAAACTTCCACCAAAACCACAACAGGTTTCACTATCCTTTACCTCCAGCATTTCCAATCCCAGCACCTTACTCAGCAACTTCCGGGGTTCATCCTTGATCTTGCATTCACGCAGGGCCGAGCAAGAGTCATGATATACCCCAACACCCTCCAACTCAGCTCCGAAATAATCCTTTTTCAGTACATTGACCAAAAAATCGGAAATCTCCATGACCTGTTGTTGTATTTTATGACATTGGTGAGAATCGGCCGAATTCGCGAACAGGTCGCTATAACTATTTCTGACCATACCGGTACAGGAAGCCGAAGGAGAAATAATGACATGATCGCCCGAAAAATCTTCTAGAAACTTCTTTCCTACCTGCTTTGCATCGTCCCAAAAACCAGCATTATAAGCAGGCTGTCCACAACAGGTCTGACCGGGGTTATAAAGCACTTCACAACCTACTTTTTCCAATAAACGAATCGTATTAAAAGCAGTCTCCGGATAAAGCTGATCTATAAAACAAGGAACAAAAAGTTCTACCTTCATATTTAATTCAATCAATAAAATTAAGATTTATTGGATATTAATATCCGCACCAAAAGTAACAATCCAATTACAAAAAATAAAGAAAGTACCAGTGCAGAATAACGAATATTGTGCGTGATCTGTTCAATCAGGCCAAAGGAGAACAGGCCGATGACGATTGCCACTTTTTCTGTAACATCATAAAAAGAGAAAAAGGCCGTCGTGTCCTTAATATCTGTTGGGATCAGTTTAGAGTATGTCGATCTCGATAAGGACTGTATTCCCCCCATGACCAGACCGACCAATGCAGCAATAATATAAAATTGCATCGGAGTGGACAGATAAAATGCAGCAATACAAATTGAGATCCAAATCATCACAACGACGATCAACACCTTAATATTTCCAAAAAGCTTCGATAAATAAGACATCAAAAAAGCTCCTAAAATTGCGACAAGCTGGATTAAAAGAATGGTTGCAATGAGCCGCTCGGCACCAAGATGAAGAATTTTTTCACCAAATGATGAGGCGACAATCATCAGTGTCTGTACCCCGATCGCATAAAAGAAAAAAGCGGGCAAAAACTGTTTAATCTCAGGGATGCCTTTGATTTCATGGATCACGTGGTTAAATTCGTCCCGTACATTCTGTATAAAGCTTTTCCCTAAATTATTGCCCGTGGGTTCAATTTTAGGTAAATATTTAAATGGGATCATGGAGAATCCCAGCCACCACAGCCCTACCATCAGAAAAGATATTCGGGCCGGCAACGATGGATCTGTAATTCCAAACCATTCCGGCTTCAGAACCACGATAAAACAAAGAATCTGTAAAGTTACACAACCGATATAGCCAAAAGCAAAGCCCTGTGCGCTCACACGGTCCTGCTGATCTACCGTCGCTAACAGGGGCAGGTATGAATTATTGAACAAAACACCACCAATATAGCCCATTGCAGCCAAAGCAAAACATACAATACCGATCTCCAAGGTTTCCAGTTTAAAGAAAAACAGGCACATACATGCGATCGCACCAACATAGGTAAAGAGTTTCATGATCTGTTTCTTTAAACCCTTCGCATCAGCGTAGGATGATATAAAAGGCAAAGAAAATGACATCAGCAAGTAAGCTGCAGCCAGTGAAAAATTGGAAAGCGCTGTATTGACAATCTCAATACCAAAAAATTTAACGACATCACCATGCTCTTTTGTCGTTGTTATTGCTGTATAATATACAGGAAAGATGGTTGAGGTAATTACGAGGTTATAAGCAGAATTGGCCCAATCAAACATCGCCCAGGAACGAATGAGTTTTTTATTGTTTTTTGCAATTGCTTCCATTTAAATTGGCTTAATAAGTTTGACGAATATAAGTAATTATTTTAGCCATTTCTTTACGAATTACAGCTGCGCGATCATCAATATAATTATTATTCATAAAAGAGAAAGCAAGCCGTCTTCCGGATCGTGTGATCAGATAACCGCTCTGATTATACACTGAGGTAATTGTTCCGGTTTTTGCAAATACAAAAGGCTCCCCTTGGTCTTTACTATAGGTCCGTTTCAAGGTACCATCTACTCCGCCGGCAGGAAACAGCCGAAACAGCACCTTTTCATCGGGTATCTTATTTTTCAGAAGCACCAGAAGGTCAACGTTATTCTGTGGTGTAACCTTGTTATAGGAAGACAGCCCCGACCCATCAAAAATTGCCACTTCATCTGAAAAAAAGCTATAGACCTTATTTTTCATCCAATCCCGCACAAGATAAGTATCGAACTGTCCAAATTGTTTCCGGGTACACATCATCAAAAATTGCTCAGCAATAAAATTATCACTGGGCAACATCATTTCACGTAGGAGATTTTTGGTTTCTCCTGAATACAATATTTTTGTATCATTTGGTTTTTTATAGGCCAACAGATTTACCTTCTTGCCCAGCGTATCCGACAACAATTTCACAAATAAACTATCGGAATAGATAAAAGGTACCTCATTGACATAATCATTTGGTACGGGTCGTTTTGACATCCAGAAAGTATTGCTCCGAAACGAGCGTGAAAGTTCAAAGTCACCCAATTTAGGTTGCGGTAAAAAATCCAGATCCTTTTGAAAATACCCCGGAGAAGTGTTTAAATGGTTGTATCCCTTTTGACGAAAAGTAACCACATTTCCATAGATCGGGAAGGTACTTATTTCAGGCTGATAATATGCCTCAAAATCCTCCATTGCCCAACCATGTGCGTAGAACTTATTCTTCATTGTTCCGGGCACCATATAGATCGTTTTGTTCGTTCTTTTCAGAAAATTATAGACCACCCGCGTATCCAGCCGATTGTGCAAAAAAGTCGGATCACCTGTTCCCCAGATCAGTAAAGAATCGCCGCGTTCGACGTACTCCAACCCGGGTATGGAGTCTCCCAGAAGCTCCAGTGCGGCATAAGTCGTATACATTTTAGTATTCGAAGCCGGTGTAAAATGTTTATTGCCATTGACGTCCATGACAAACTTATTTGCCGTTAAATCATATAATGAAAATCCATAAAAATGGTCATTCAATATTTTGGATTCCTGAAGCATCCGATAGACGTCTTCAAAATCCTGGGACTTTACAATACGGGTAGAAAATAGGGCAAGCCAAAGCAGTAATATTGTACGCAGGGAATTTTTCATTGGTTCAAACATACAAAAAAGAGCACTAACTCCATTTCTCCCATTGCCAAAATTCAGATACAAATCAGTTAAAACAGCAAAAGGAGGATTAATTTCCTCCTTTTGCATTTATTACATCAGTTATTAGTAGCCTGGGTTCTGTGTGAGGCTACCGTTACTTTTATTGATTTCCTCCTGTGGAATTGGGAAATAAGCATTTTTATCCGCATATGTTTTGCTTTTAAAGACGGGGAGAATACCGCCTTCAAACTTTGCATAATTTGCGATAACCTCTTTTGCTATACCCCAGCGCACCAAGTCAAAGAAACGGTGACCTTCCATGGCAAGTTCCAATCTTCTTTCAAATCGGACAGCTTTGCGCGCCTGATCTGGACTCGAAAACGCTGGATAGGGTTTAACCAGATACTGCGCTGCGACGGCCCCGCTTCCAGTTCTTTTTGCAGGCAGTTTTGCGGCACGCAACCGAATAGAGTTAACATATTGTAAAGCATTTGGGAGATTCCCCAGTTCAATCTCGCATTCCGCAGCCATGAGAATGACGTCCGCCAAACGCATGATATTCACATCTAAATCGGTTACATAAGCTGCACCGGCCTGAGTATGGGCAGCATGTTGACTTTTTGGAATCATCGTCTTTATACCTGTAAATGGACCTCCATGCGGGCGACGACCTTCTTCAGGCCGCAACCAAGCATCACCGGGAAACTCCCCATAATCCAGGAAGTTGACACCCCGACGGCCGACCGTATAATCAAGACGTGGATCAAATCGCAAATTCAGATTTAATTCGTATTTTTTGATCGCTGCTGTATCAGTCAGCAGGATATCGGATGTATAAGGGTTATCACGGTATGAATCATCTAACATTGGAAGTCCATCTGCACCTACCTTATAAGCGTTAACAAGATCTATGGACGGTTGGTAAAAACCACAACAACCGACAGGATTCGTTCCATTCAATCCGCTCAACATATCGCCCACATTGGCATTGTCACCCCCACCATCAGGATTGATGGCATGCTTGGCCACCAAAAGCGCTTCAGGGCCATTTTCCTTATTCACGTCATAATTATCCTGAAAAGGCATTGTTGTGATGTCCCGACTGCCAATGACCTCCTTAAATAAAACCAAAGCTTCAGCATATTTTTTCTGATAGAGATATAATTTTCCCAAATAGGCTTTTGCAATACGCTGATCCATGCGTCCCCCTTCATCATTGATCTTCTTATCTGGTAGATTTGCTATAGCAATTTTCAGATCGCTTTCAATCATCGGTTGTACATCCTTGTCATTTTTAACAACCTTTGCATCATCAATGCTTGTATTTTCATCTATATAGGGAATATTTTTAAATACACGCCACAGAAAAAAGTAGTAGTGCGCACGCAACAATTTCGCTTCACCTTCGATTTCTTTTGCACGCTCGGCTTTAACTGTTTTGCCACCATCTTGATCTTGCTTCAACAAGCGAAGAGTGGTATTCGCACGAAGTACCCCTTCATAATACACCTGCCACATGGTGCTCAGGTTGTCGTTGGAGGAAATGGTAGTAAAAGATTCGATCATATTCATGTTCGGCTGGTCGGTGATCACCGATCCTTTGTGCGCATTATCGGATGTAATTTCTCCGAAAATCCATTGACTTGGCGCCGACCCATAGTTCCCCCAGGTCCCATTTATATTACCGTTCATAATTCCATAAGCGCCGATCAGAGTGGCTTCTACCCCTTTTTTTCCCTCTATTTGCTCTTCGATCAATTCCCCTTGGGGATTTTTTTCCAAAAACCCTTTACTGCATCCAAACATGCCAAAAGTTGTCAGTCCCAACAGACTGTATAATAGAATAGTTCTCTTTTTCATTTTAATTGCTTTATAATTTCGTTAAAAACCTAAACTTACACCCAACATATACTGCCTAGATTGCGGATATACCCCAAAATCAACCCCCAATGCTGGATAATCCGATGGCGTTGCCGATACTTCCGGATCAAGACCTTCGTATTTTGTAATGGTGAATAGATTTGTTACTCCGACATAAGCCCTTAATCTTTTCACGCCTGTATTTGCGCCAAAGAGTTTATCTGTAGAGAAATTATAACCGATCTGTAAGTTTTTCATCTTAAAGAAGCTTGCATCCTGTACGAAATAGCTAGAAGATGCATACTCATTGGCCGATACCTCTTCTTTCGTTTGCGATGGAATTAAACTTGATGTATTGCTTGGACTCCATGCATCCAATACGCGTACGCTCTTTTGACCATCAAACACGCCAAAATCCGTAAAGTAACGTGTTGCCTCATAGTTCTCATTTCCCTTCGAGCCATAGAAATACATCATGATATCGAAGTTTTTGTAATTGGCATTGAAATTAAGTGAATACGTAAAATCCGGATGTGGGCTTCCGATAACGGTATTATCTTTTGCATCAATGATCCCATCACCATTCACATCTTCAAATCTAAAACCTCCCACACGGGCTTTTTCGTAAGAAGGGTATTGTGTCAGCTCAGCTTCGTTTTGATAAATTCCTGCTACTTTGAATCCATAAAATGCACCAAAAGGTTGCCCTGTTCTCAAAATCGAGGTTTCCATGCTTCGGAAAGCACCGTATACCACGTCATTGATACCCGGTGCCAAACCAACAATTGTATTTTTGTTTCTTGAGATGTTTGCTCCAATATCGAAGTTGAATTTGTTCGGATCAGTTTGTTTATGGTGATAATTCAACGAAAACTCCACCCCTTTGTTTTGCATATCGCCAATATTCACATAAGGTGACGCAGCACGCCCCACAGCAGTAGCAGGCAGCGGCAATGCAAATAACATGTCTGAAGTTTTCTTATTATACCAGTCAAAAGCACCATCAATTTTACCTCCCAAAATCGAGAAGTCCACTCCTAAGTTTAAGGAAGCAACCTGTTCCCATTTTACATTTTCATTTTGGTAGTTGTTTACCCATAACCCGCTTACTAATTCATTATTTATTGGATAAGAAGCCGAATTAATAGAAGTCGCATAACGCTTTAAATATTGATAAGACGGAATACGTTGGTTCCCCGTAATACCGTAACCTGCTCTCAATTTCAGGTCACTTAACCAGCTTACATTTTTCATAAACTCCTCTTGGGATATCCGCCATGCCCCACTCACCCCAGGAAAAGTACCATATTTGTTTTTGGAGCCAAAGTTTGACGATCCGTCCCTTCTGACTGTTCCACTTAAGATATAGCGATCTTTATAGGAATAATCTACTTTTCCAAAAATGGAGAACAACGATCCCAAAGCACCTTCACTTGATGCCGAATTTTTGGAAGCCTGACTCACGTAAAAGAAATCCGTGCTATTGGTAATGAAGTAACCATTTCCATTTCCTTGAACCTGACGATAGGTATTATCGATCGCCTCTGTTCCCAATAACACATTTAAGCTATGGGCATCATTAAAGTTAGCCTTATAGTTCAATGTATTTGTCCAAGTCCATTCCGTATTATAACCTGAGGTCTCTGACGATGCACTATTTGCGCTACCCTCTGTAAACTCCAGATTTGGATAGGTATAACTTAAATTGTAATAATTTTCATATTTGATACCAAAGCTTGTCCTAAATGTTAACCCTTTTAATATGTCATACTCTCCAAAAGCATTCCCGAAGAAGAAATTGCTTTTGTTCACATTATCTTTCGCGCGGTAAGCGATCGCCACGGGATTCTCACCATTTCCCCAGCCGCCTCTGGAACCAGCGAAATTACCGCCTTCATCGTATACAGGAATAATATTCTTGATACGGTATGCAAATCCGATCGCACTGCCCTCACCGATATAATCGCCGGCCGTATTTGTATTTACACCGATACCATGCCCTTTGGTCATGCTATACTGCATATTTTCACCAAAACGCAGTTTTTTATTAAAAGCGGAAAAATTCGTATTCGAACGTACATTAAAGCGTTCAAATCCCGTATGGACCACCGTTCCTTTTTGGCCCAAATATCCTCCAGAAACCGCATAAGAAGCATTTTCGCCACCTCCAACAGTATTTAATTGATAAGATTGTGTCGGCGCATTCTGGCTCAATTCTTTGAACCAATCCGTTCCCGCTTTGTTCGCTTTGGTAATTTGAAAAAATTCTTCTTTGTTGTCCGCATAGTTATATTTGGACATATCAACACTCTTAGGATCAATTTTATTTCCAGAAAGTGAACCATAAAGGAGATAATCAGGAAGAGGATCTTTATTCCCATTCAAATCATAGATCTGTTGCGGACTCAGCATCTTGGGGAAACGGCCACTATTAGGCACCTGAACACCGTAATACGCATCAAAATTAATCTGTGGTTTGCCAGATTTGCCAGATTTTGTTGTAATGATAACGACACCATTGTTGGCACGTGAACCATAGATAGAAGCTGCCGATGCATCTTTCAGCACCTGCATTGTTTCAATGTCATTCTGATTTAGCCAGCTCAATTTACCTTCAAATGGCACGCCATCAATCACATATAGTGGTTCGTTATTATTAATGGTACTATAGCCCCGGATTTTAATCTGTGGTGTAGAGCCCGGAGCTCCATCTGTGACAACTTGAACACCCGTGGCGCGACCTTGCAGGGACTCCACCGCACTTGCTGCCGGTGTTGTTTTCAATTGGTCCGTATTGACTACAGCAACAGATCCCGTCAGATCTTTCTTGCGTTGCGTTGAATAGCCTGTCACGACAACCTCTTCCAATGCATCTTCTGAAGAGTTTAAGGAAATTGTCAAATCAGCCTTTCCCGTGACCGTAACTTCGGAGCTTGTGTAACCGATGTAGCTCACAACCAATACATCACCTACCTTCCCCTGGATCGTAAATGCGCCGTCCCCATCTGTTGATGTACCTTTGTTGGTTCCCTTGATCTTAACGGAGACACCCGTGATGGTCTGCCCCGTAGTAGCATCCTTCACCACACCTTTAATGGGTATTTCTTGTAACCCTTTGGATTTCGTTAACGAAACGACTTCAATTCTGCCATGGGCAACTACCCCATTGGCTGACACTTGAGCGTTCATTCCTCCTGCAATGAGAAGAGAACTCATAAGCAGAAAACTCTTATTGAACTTTTGGCCCAATATGAGATCAAAACAGCGTTTTTGGTCCGTTTTTTTCATCATAATTTTATAAATAGGTGGTTTAAAAAAATTTATGTTTATTTCTCTGTTTGTTTTTAATTTGATATTGGTTGTTCAGTTATTGGTCATTCTGCTCTAGCAGGAACAATATGCATTGTTTCAGGCAGCGAGCCCTTTGGTTATCATTTTTTCCTTTAGTTTGGTTATTCGTAGAAATGTTAAAATCTGTTAAATAAATGTAAAGAATAATAAATATAAAAAAAAAGAAAAATCATAATTAAATTACAAACCACTATAAATCAAGTTATTGTAATTAATACACTAAGTCTTATCGCTATACTTTTGTTACAAAAGACAATTCACGGATTTTCTTTGATCCGGTTTCTTCTTATAGCAAGCCTGAATGTCAAATATTCGCCAAATACATTTAAATACGCTAAAAGGTACTTATATTTGTTCTGATGAATGTAAGTAGTTTATTAGAACGGGCGCTCCGATTTGAGTTCCTTTCCAAGGAAGAAGGTGTTTTTTTATATCAAAATGCACCGACAGCTGATTTGACTTTCGTAGCCAATGAATTGCGTAAGATACAAGTACCACACGGCAAGGTAACCTGGCAGATCGACAGGAATGTCAATACGACCAACGTCTGTGTTGCAAATTGCAAATTTTGCAATTTCTTTCGTCGTCCGGGCCACGAAGACAGTTACATCACCGATATCGAGAGCTACAAACAGAAGATTGAAGAGACCTTTAAGTATGGCGGAGATCAACTCCTTTTACAGGGCGGTCATCACCCTGATTTGGGCATTGAATTTTACAAAAATTTATATAGGCAATTAAAGGAGCTTTACCCTAACTTAAAACTACATTCACTCGGTCCCCCTGAAATCGCACATATTTCCAAGTTAGAACATATGAGTCATATCGAGGTATTGACGCAGCTGAAAGAGGCGGGGTTAGATTCGTTGCCCGGAGCCGGAGCAGAAATTCTAAATGACCGGGTCCGGCGTTTGATATCCAAAGGAAAATGTGGCGGCAAAGAATGGCTTGATGTGATGCGTGCCGCACATAAAATCAATTTGCCTACTTCTGCCACAATGATGTTTGGCCATATCGAAACCATCGAAGAGCGATTCGAGCATTTGGTCTGGATCAGAGAAGTACAGGATGAAAAACCGCAGGATTCCTACGGCTTTATTGCATTTATTCCATGGCCTTTCCAAGATGACGGTACATTATTGAAAAGACTGCGCGGCATTACCAATGATGTGACGGGAGAAGAGTATATCCGTATGATTGCCTTGAGCAGAATTATGCTGCCCAATATTAAAAATATTCAAGCATCTTGGCTTACAGTTGGAAAACGTACAGCGCAGTTGTGCCTGCATGCCGGAGCCAACGATTTTGGATCCATCATGATTGAAGAAAATGTTGTTTCAGCAGCCGGTGCTCCCCATCGATTCACTTCTAAATCTATACAGGAAGCGATTTTGGAAGCGGGCTTTGACCCCCAGCTGAGAACACAAAAATATGATTTTAGAGAACTGCCTGCTCACATGGTCGAGCAAGTCATTAACTATTAATACCCGACATTGAAAGACGTTATCAGAAATATTGAAGCAATTATTTTTGCTTCTGCAGAAGGAATAGATCTTGCGGATATCAAACACATCTTGCAGGAGGCGCTTGCTATTGAAGTATCCAGAGAGGAACTGCGTGAATTGATTAAAAAGATCGAAGATAAATATCGGGATGAAGAGCATGTTCTGGAATTACGGTATATCAATAATGCTTATCAGTTTTTGACCAAAGCAGTTTATCATGAGGCAATACAGCAATTACAAAATCACAACAATAAACGTAAGCTCAGTCAGTCGGCACTCGAAACACTTGCCATCATCGCCTACAGACAGCCGATTACAAAGCTTGAGATCGAACAGATCAGAGGGGTCAGCTGCGATTATTCTGTCCAGAGACTTTTAGAAAAGAAACTGATCAAAATAGCCGGAAAAGCCGATACAATTGGTAAACCATTGTTGTATGCGACCAGCCAACAGTTTATGGATCATTTCGGAATCAATGGCGTTCGCGATCTTCCACAGCTAAAAGATATCGTCACAGAGGACAACGCAATTGGCGAAACAAATGAGTAAATAAAATAAAATAAATTTTTATTTTCAAAAAACAATCCAACATACTGATTAACAGAAAAATAAAGACTAATATTTTTTTTAAAAAAAGTTTTAAAAAATAGTTTTCTTCTCTAATTTTACAACATTGAATAAGAAACAATAAAGTATTATTTTATGAACACGGCAATATTAGCTACCGAAGATCTTGAAGAAGTAAAATTCGCATCTTTCAATGGACCTGATGACGATGACGATGATTTCGATAACGATGATTTCGAAATCCCTGAAATTGAAGGATTGGATGACTTCGATGATGATGATGAATTTTAATATTTAGTGCGATATAACACTACCTATTAAAACCAGCGAATCATTAAAAAAATAAGGCGTTCAATTTGATTGAACGCCTTATTTTTTTAAGCCTTCCGATCTACTTCGCCTGGTCTATCAACTTATGCAATTCCATTTTTGGGATCATCCCGCTTTGGCGCCACACTTGTTGACCATTTTTAAATAAGATAAATGTAGGCACACCACTTACTTTATAAATGGAAGCGATTTTCGGATTTTTATCCACATCAATCTTTATGATGGAAAGATCTTCCTGATAAAATTCCTTCACATCCTGTAATACCGGTGCCATCGTCTGGCATGGACCGCACCACGTCGCAAAAAAATCCACTAAAACCAGCGAATTTGATTGAATAATCTGGTCAAAAGTTGCCATTATTAATTCTCCTTTATTTCATCTTTCAATGCCTTATATCCACCCTGAATATTGCACACATTTTTAAATCCCTTTGCACGCAAGATAGACACGGCGACCGCGCTGCGATAGCCCGATTGACAATGCACATACAACTGTGTACCATCTTTTTCCAGCGTGTTACCAAAATTAGCGAAATCCGACAACGGAATGTTCATTGCATTGTCAATATGTCCTTTATCAAATTCTTTCTCCGTCCGTACGTCAACAATATGACCTGCATCTGATCTTTCTCCAAATTTCTGTACTGTCAGGTTAACAACCGAATCTACTGATTCTCGCTCTTTCCAGCGCCCCATGCCTCCGTCCAATACACCAATCGCCGCAGTATACCCCAATTGTATCAAACGTTCCCCCACTGCCGTATGATTCCCCTGCTCTATCACAAGCAAAAGTTTTTGATTTCTATTCGGAATGACTTCTGCCAAAAAGGTATCAAAAGGGCCTTTAAAACCAATATTAATCGCTCCCGGAATAAATCCTTTTAAGAAGTCATCAGCAGATCGTGTGTCCAAAACAAATACATCGCCCTGAGCACGTAATTTTTTAAATTGCTTCAGGGAAAGTACAGGCAATCCTGTTACCGTATATTGCGGCACTCCCTGTCCTGGATGTGATTTTGTTTGGGCGGGCAGCACACTATGACATGTCAAGATACCCCATATAAGCGTGGTTATAAAAACTTTGTTCATCTTATTTACTATTTAAAGGGAATAAGCAATTTTTCCAATTCCGTTATTTTTCCGTTGTAAATATTCAGATCGACATTTCCACGGATACCGGTTACTGTTCCTTTTTCCGAAAATTGCCAAAATGCCCAATGCTCTTTTGGGTTTTCGATCCAGAAATTATAGTTCGCGATCCATAGGGTATAGTTCGCAAATTCATTCTCTAAAAAATCACTATAGAATTTATCTCCGGAATACAGGATGGGCTTGACTTTATAATGCATTTCCACCTCTTCTAGCCAACGTTTCAATCCTACTTTAAGGCTATCCATGGACTGTTGCTTCGGATGTTCCTCGATATCCAGTACCGGCGGAAGATCCCCCGGATGAAGCTGTACCTTACGGATGAAATTTTTGGCTTGTTTAACCGAATTTTCATTTGGTCGAAAGTAATGATATGCTCCCCTTAGGATGGCACGATTTTGTATTTTGGACCAATTCCGGCTAAATTTATCGTCTATCCCCTTCTCCCCCATTGTCGCACGGATAAACACGAAATCTATTGGAAATTGATCGTTGATCGTATTCACTTTCTGCCAGTCGATATCTTCCTGATAAGTCGAAACATCAATACCAAACACCTTATCATCATGCTTACTCATGATTTCGATATTACGGATATCATATTTAGCATCCTTTGTTAACGCTTTATTTTTTGATGTTGCCACGCGGAAGTAATACATGATTCCAGCCTTATAGTGCCATGCAACAAGACATAAGAGAAACATAAGCATCCCTGCCATCACCCAGATCCATCTGATCTCTCGAGACTGCTGCTGCTTCCTGCCAGTTTTTGTTCGTTTTGTTTGCCGTTGCCCCATACGATGATGAAGTTACGGGAATCACAATTAACTCGCAAAATTTTCGCAACAATTTATATTTTTGTATATGATCGTATACAATCCTAAAGACTGGCTGTCAGCAACTTTCAAATTGCATAAATCAGACACCTTCAAAAAGCTGTTTCCCTTTCTTATTTTTATCGCTATCTATTCTTGGGGTATTGCTTACCTCGAATTGGAATACCTCAAATTGAGTGAAAGGAGCTGGGTCAAAAATATCACTATCGTCCATAATCTCTTAGGTTTCGTTATCTCCTTACTGTTGGTCTTTAGAACCAACTCGGCTTATGACCGTTGGTGGGAGGCGCGCAAACAATGGGGTACATTGACCAATGTCAGCCGTGCTTTTGCCTATAAGCTTAATGCGATTCTTGATGAGGGAGACAAGGTCAATCGCAGCTTCTTCCGAAAAAGTATCCCGCTTTTTGCGGAGACTCTGTATGACTTTTTACGGTCTGACTATACCAAGTTTATGCTGGATGAAAATGAACATCCTGAGCTTAAATCATTGGATAGCAAAAAGCATGGTCCAAATCAGGTTTCCAATATGATTTTTCAGAAGATAAACCAGCTCTATAAGGAACGTATAGTCAGCGGAGACCAATTGATTATACTCAACGAGGAGATCGTGTCAATGACCAATGTCTGTGGCGCATGTGAACGGATTAAAAATACACCGATTCCCTTGGCGTACAGTGCTTTTATCAAGAAGTTCATTATCTTCTATACGATGACACTGCCTGTAGGCTATGTTTTCTCGATCGGATACTTTGTCGTTGTTGCCGTTCCGTTCATCCTATATGTACTTGCATCACTGGAATTAATCGGGGAGTCCATCGAGGAGCCTTTTGGTATAGACCAGGACGACCTACCGATTGACAAAATCGCGGCTAATATAAAAAAACACTGCCACGAGATTATTATGGCATAGAGTTTTGAAAATAATCTAGCTCATTTTCAAACCATAAGACATCATTACAAAAATAAGTTTTGCAAATCTATACAGAATTTCTACTTTTGTCGCGGAGAGTTGGCAGAGTGGTCGAATGCGGCGGTCTTGAAAACCGTTAACTGTCACAGGTTCGGGGGTTCGAATCCCTCACTCTCCGCAGAAAAAGCCTTTCAGAAATGAAAGGCTTTTTGCATGCTATCGGCTTCGGAAAAAAGGGCCGGCCGGAGGCCGAAAAATGAACCGCATTCCTTATCAGAACTATAAATCCCAACTGGAATTTCTTTCACTAACTTTTTTTATCGTTGATATCCGGCTGAAAAGGACTGATTCGTATGACAAAGTTTTAATGATCTAAATAAGACATTGAAATAAAAACCTGATACACAATCACATCCCTAGAACAAGCCATTCATATAGCACATTAAACAGAGAAAAATGCAAAATAAGTTTTGTAAATCTGTTCAGAATTTCTACTTTTGTCGCGGAGAGTTGGCAGAGTGGTCGAATGCGGCGGTCTTGAAAACCGTTAACTGTCACAGGTTCGGGGGTTCGAATCCCTCACTCTCCGCAGAAAAAGCCTTTCAGAAATGAAAGGCTTTTTGCATGTTATCGGGCTTCGAAACAAACGGAAACGGGATTTGAATGCTCTCTTCGATGAAAATTTTAAGGGGTACTTAAATAAGGACTGGTCGATTTGTTTTCAATCAAAAAGCGTAGGTGTCCGATCTTTGCTCTCCAGATCAATAAGAATAGATTTGTTTTTCAGACCACCAGCAAAACCAACAAGTTTACCAGATCCACCAATGATCCGATGACAAGGTACAATAATAGATATTGGATTTTTATTCAATGCACCTCCGACTGCCCGCACAGCTTTTATATCACCTAGCTGGCGCGCCAAATCTCCATAAGTTGTTGTGTGACCGTATGGAATAGCCAATAAAGCTTTCCAAACTTTAAGCTGAAAAGCTGTGCCCTGCATATCCAGCGGCAGATCAAAAATAGTGCGTTTGCGTTCAAAATACTCAAAAAGTTGTTGCGCTGCAAGCAATAATATTTGCGCACCATCATCTCTATGAGGTATTGATATCTTTGCACGGGTATAATCTTCTCCTTCCCACAATACGGCAGTAAGACCACGAATGGTAGCTACAAGCCTTATTTTCCCTAAAGGTGATGCAATATCCGTATAGACAAGTCCATTATCCTGTGCCATATTTTTTTACCAAGTTACTAATCTTTTTTATTCCATTTCCGAAAAAGGAAACATTGCTTCTCTTTTTATAATGCCATTCCTATCTTACCTTAATCCTAAATTACTTCTAAAAATAACTAAGAAAAAAATGGATTTTGTTATAAAAAATATGGAATTCACGCACGTTGAACATCATATCCATAAGAATGAACAATAGTTGTTACCTAAAAAATAAAGATCATGGCAGAATTAAACCAAAAAACACAGGAAAGCGGAAAGAAAAAAATTAGAAGCCGGAAAATGGCACCAAAGGTGGATCTGACAGCAATGGTAGATCTTGCCTTCCTTCTGATTACCTTCTTCATGCTGACCACGACCCTAAACAAACCTGCGGCGATGGATATTGCCATGCCAGACAAAACAAAAGACGATGTGGATAGCCCGGTCTTTATTGATGAAAACCGGACAGCAACCCTGATCCTTGGCGATGGAAAATTTATGTGGTATCATGGTGACTTTAAGAAACCCATTGCTTCATCTGAAAAACCGGCCGATATAGAAAAGACATTGGCACAGGTGGTCGCACAGCTCAAAGGCAAGATCAGTACCATGCCCAATACGAAAGATATGATTGTCCTGATCAAACCGAGCAAAGAAGCACGGACGAAAGATGTCATTCGAACGATTGACGAGCTCAAACATCAGAACATTACCCGTTATGTCATAGGTAAAACTCAAAACGAAGAGGAAAAGCAATTATTGGCATCCATTCAATAAAGGCTCTCAGCGATCAAAAGTTTATATCCGCAACAATAACCAGTCCGAGCAATCTTTATCTTTTAAAGCAGAATTGCAGGTATATGGACAATGAAATAAAACAGGGTTATCCAAAAAATGGGCAGCCCTGTTCAACATTATTCCAACAATAATAAATTATCTTTTGTCCAGGTTTTGCCAGTAACGTTCCGCATTTTCTTTTACTTCCGCGGGCAAAGAAGCATAATTATCCGAGTACGTCGTTTTTTCGTACCCGTCCTCCGCCTCTGCTCGCATACGATAAAATTGTCCTTTGTATAAAATCAGGGCAATACAGCTCAACTGCTTTTCGACATTATCCTTCGGATGTCGGGAATAAATAAACACCGCATCCAATTTTCCGTCTTTGTCTGCATCAAAAAAAGCTTTTCGGGATTCCCAGACGGAAGTAATGATACCATCTTCCTGAATAGTTTCTTCCACTATCGGCACCCACATACCATCGATTCGTTGAAATTGCTGCGCATACAGTTTATCCGGATCTGCTCCACGTTCCTCTTTTGAAAAAATGATATAATTATCTTCCTTTGGGGTCTGAATACGCTCAACTTGCAACACCCGTTTGCCTTTAAACGGAAAGCCCGAAGATTGAAAGTTTTCTTTATTGACCGTAATATCGGTAATCTGTGCCTGCGCGACGGAGCATCCCAGCAGCAGCAGGGCAAAAAAAGTGTATTTTCCCATCTGTTTTTCCCTAAATGTGCATTCAAATTACTGACAATAAAAGAAAAATCCAATATTTTTAACAGGCTTCTTTACATCAGCCTGATTCATTTCTCCATTATTCTACTTAAATTTAACTTTATTATATACTGTGGGGCAGCTATAGTTAATTCGTATCCGCTTCACAAAACTTTACACGTATTCCCATGAAGCAGGATATTCAGACCATTGCGGACATTAAAATATTAGTCGATCAGTTTTATGGCACTGTCCGTCAGGACAGTCTTCTTGGACCAATTTTTCAGGAACGTATCCAGGACAGATGGGCCCAACACTTGGAAAAGATGTATCGCTTTTGGCAGACCATACTTCTGGATGAACACACCTACTTCGGCAGCCCATTTCCGCCTCATATTCCCCTGCCGATCGAAGCAAAGCATTTCGACCACTGGCTTCTGTTATTTGAAGCGACTGTGGACCGTCTGTACAAGGGTGAAAAAGCCGAAGAAGCTAAGTGGCGTGCACAAAAAATGGCGCAAATGTTCCAGTTTAAAAAAGAATATTTCAATACCAATCCTAAAAAGAAACCTTTATTATAAAAAAGTCTTCGCGATATTGAGGTTCTCTCCCGCCCAATTTTTGCCACTAAAAAGGTTATCCGCGACTAACAAGCACGAATAAAACATTCAAAATCAATAAAATAAATAGCAAAATAGATTTTTAACACTTTTTAATTCTACATAATGTAGAATATATTCTATATTTGTAGTATGAATAAATTATCAGCGACCGAGGAACAATTGATGGGGTATATCTGGGACATGAAAAAGGCCTTTATGAAGGATCTTATGGAAGCCTATCCTGAACCCAAACCTGCTCCGACAACAATTGCGACATTATTAAAGCGAATGACTGAAAAAGGCGCCATATCTTATGTGCTATACGGCAATTCAAGAGAGTACTACCCTTTGTTTGACAAGGACAGTTATTATCTCGCGCACGTCAATGATATCGTTGAAACGTATTTTGATAATTCGGCTTTAAAATTTGCTTCTTTTTTCACCAAACAATCGCAGTTGAACAGGGAGCAACTGGAAGAGCTAAAAAAAATAATTGATTCGGAAATTAAAAACAAAGCGACATGATTATCTATTTGGGAAAGTTGATCGCCTGTTCAGGCTTACTGTATCTTGTATACATCTTTCTTTTGCAAGGACAAAAGCTCCTGGTGTTTAATCGGTTTTATCTGCTTGCCATTATACCGATTGCCCTTTTTGCTCCGCTGATACAAACTGCCTTGCCGTCTTTTATTCCTGATTTTTTTCATTTTGGTGCCGATCTGGCTTCCAGGCTGCCTGAAACTACGGAGCCCACCGTCGAACCGGCGCTAGTAGATCGACAGAAACCGATAATGGACACGGATACATCCATTGTTCTGATCTATCTGTTGGTTACGACGCTACTACTGGTCAAACATGTCTTGAATTATAGAAAGTTCTCTTCTTACATTGATCTCGGATCTGTTACGGCTATTCCCGCTGTTTATACTATTCAAGGACTCAAAACGCCTTTTTCATTCTTCGGACGTATATATGTGCCCCGTGAAGCCTTTACAAGGGGAGAAATTGATTCTTCCATTATCGCACATGAACAGGCACATGTAAATCAAAGGCATTCCATCGACGTGATGGCCATGCAGTTTATCCGCGTGATATTATGGTTCAACCCCTTCGTCTACCTGATCGATAAAGCCATTCGACAAAACCACGAGTACTTGGCAGACGATGCTGTTGTTCAGGTTTATGAACGCACGAATTACCAACATCTGATAATCCAGTGGAGCATGTCTTCACCCGATATAAACGCATTACCGGCCAGTAATTTTAATTTTTTAACAACAAAAAAACGATTAATTATGTTACAGAAAAGAACACCCAGCGGTAAGCTCCTGCTGATGCCTGCGCTTACCCTATTGCTGACAACAGCAATTAGTCTACTGTTCTCGACACATGTCGAAGCACAGAAAACAACTCCGGCCAAAACAGAAAAGACTGAGCCCGCCAAACCAGCCGCAGTACCTCCGGCGGCTAAACGCCCCGGTGCCCCTAAAGCCGAAGAAATGCCGCCCAAACCTCCTAAAAGAGAAATGGCACCGCCAATGAAGCCAAAGAAAAACGCTGCTTCCAAAAAAGAAGAATCAGCATATGCTCCAGCTAAAATAGAAGAAGTATATGTAGAAAGCAGCAGTACAAGCAGAAATTCAAAGTTTCAGGAACCTAAGCGGATCAAGCTAAGCGGAACTGCGGATGTGAGCGCCACTACATCATTGAATTCAAATGTTCAAGTGAATGATCCCAATACCGCAGCAACGGTGAAAACAGGTACTGCACCCTCTGGATCAGCAAAGGTAACAGAAATAAGGTCGGCAGAACCAAATACGATAACAAAAGTAAACGTGCGTTCCGCTGGCACCAACGTCTCAGAAGCCAGAGAAAACAGCGGAACACAGGCTGCAAGGATTGTACTTAAAGGTCAACCTGCAAAAGAGACAGCCATGGATTCCGATAAAAAAAATGCGCCGGTTCTTCAGGGGGTCAGAACCCAGTATCGAGGTGAAATACCTAAAAATCCCCCTTTGTCCAAGTAATCAAAACTTAGGTCAGACAGCATAAAACTTTCTTTTCAAAAGACAAAAAATAACCGGAGGAACGATCGTTCCTCCGGTTTTCCAATCAACCAGCATGTATATGTGAAAATCGCTAAATCAAACATGTTGTATTATATTCCAACAGTTCATTGCATACGTAAACTGAGAATAAATTATTAAATTTCCATATCAATAGTAAGACGTTCAACTAAGCCGGTTGTCCAAAAAAATAAAAAACTTTTTTACTACCTTAGATTGATAAAATAAACAAGAAAAACCAGCTTGTTTCATTAACTATAGGAATACAGATATGAAATCGTATGCACTTGTTTTAGCGGCAGGCCTGCTCCCCTTTGGCGCATTAAGCCAAAAGATGGTTGCCCCCGGAAGCCCTGATATCAATACTAAATATATAAAGCCAGAGAAATCGCTTTATACCGTATATTATGTCAAAGATAATAACTGGGATAAGCAGGGATCATTGGTCTATGATATCACATCTACAGGCAATCAATTGACCTTAAAAAACTCCTACACACCCAAGGACAGTTCCTGGATCAATATCAGGACAAGTGTTGTGGATCCCCAAACATTAAAATCCATCAGCTATACCAGTGACGGCAAAAAAACAAAATTAAATCTCAGCTTTGGTGAGACCATCACCGGTAATTATTATTCCAAAGAAACTAAAAAAGATAAAAAACTGAGTTTTCGTCCAACCGAGCCATTTATTGATTTTAATTGGACGGATTTAATGATTGGGACACTTCCGCTTGATGTAGGCTATAAAGCTCGGATCCCGCAATTCTATTATAATGACGAATCCAATACACAGGTTGAATACTATACTATCAAGGAAGTTAAAAGTTATAGCTATGGTTCACCGAAAACCGGGAAGCATGATACCTGGCTGATCACCTTATTGGAAGAAAACACAGGAGCTATCTACAATTATGTGGTGGACAAGAAAGACCGGCGGCTTTGGCAGCGGGAGATGTCCATGGGCAACGGCAAGTGGGAAATTACGGTCAATGAGGAACTGGACTATCAGCCGATCAAAAATCGGTTCGACAAGGAACTGGCCATCCGACAGATCTCCAACGGCAATAGCGTCATCATCGGGACCGCTTATGCACGCTCAAGTTCAGGTAAAAGATTAGGCGGTCTTGTCAATACGGCGAAAAAACAATATGCTCCAAAAGGAACCGAGATTATGCTTTTTCCAAATTCAGCATACTACGAAGAATGGCTTGAGGTCAATAAGAAAATCCGTAAACAGAAAAAAGTTGCCGAGGTTCCACTGGATTTAGATTTTGGACACGCTATCAAGCGCACTAAAGTGTATGATGATGAGGGACACTTTGAATTTGCAGAGCTAATGCCGGGCAACTATATTATTATGACCAGCTTTGACTTTACCAATTCGTACAACTATTCGTATGTATCCGGTTATACCAATTATTACAATTATTGGGGATATACCGGTTCTACAACAAATTATGGGACCGGAAGGTCATCTTATACTGATAAAGCGACTATCGAAAAACGGATCAGCATTGATAAAGACGGCGAAAAGAAAGAGGTGAATTTAAAGGAAATGTAGGAAAAATAAAGACATATTTATTTCTTTTGATTTTTTTTCATCAGTCGATCAAAGCTAAATGGAAAATCCCGATAGCTCCCTAAGAGAAAACAGGCACTTGCCCCTACCCAAACCGAATAGTTAAACGTGACTTTGATACCAAAAGACAGTGTCATCGTCAACGCGAAAACGGTTAATAGAATCCCTGAAGACAGCGCTGCGAAACGTGTCCGATAACCGATCAATAACAACAGGGCCAAAACGACCTCGAGTATGGTCGCTCCGATAGCGAGCATACTTCCTATTGACGCCGGCACAAAAAAATTGAGCTGATTGGAATAAGCGACAAAATTGGCCCAACTTCCCCAAGAAGCATTCGCCGTACCTGGGGCTCCCCAAAAACCCAAACGATCCGCCACAGCAGATAAAAAGGCTGTTGCCACAGCTACGCGTACAAAAAATTGACTATATATCATTTCTAAATTTTTAAGATCAAATATAAGGCAACAGTATCCGGATTAACTTAAACCAGTTTAAGAAATCAAGTGACAGACAACAATAAGGCCGCCAGCATTTTAAATACTGAACGGCCTTATAACATCAATTAATATGAATAAGAATTTATATGATGTACACATCCATTAAACTGTGATACACCATATAAACGACAATCGAATTGTCGAATAGTCCCAATAAAAAGTGAGAATATATATTTTTTTCCTTAAGCCAGAACAGCTGTTTTAACCATACATGCTTTCATCAGTTGATAAGTACGTTCAATATCATGATCCAAGCCAATAGAAAAACGGATCAGTCCGTCGGAGATTCCCATGCTCACCCGTTCCTCTTCGGGAATTTCAGATGACGTCGAACTGCCCGAACAGGAAAATAGCGTTTTATAGAAGCCAAGACTTACGGCCAAATAGCCAAGGTTCTCCTTTTGCATTAGCTCCATGAGCGCGTTGGCACGATCTGTCGTTCCGGCATCCAAAGTCAATATCCCGCCGAAACCATACTCTGCATGCATTATCTTTTTCATCAGCTCATGATGCTTATGTGAAGGCAATCCGGGATAGGAAACTTTCAGCCCATCCTTTTCAAAGCGTTCGGCCAGGTAATGCGCATTATAACTATGTTGCTTTATGCGGATATGGAGTGTACGGAGATTTTTCAGGATACTGGCCGAGCGGAGACTGTCCATCGTCGGACCAAGCAGCATGCAGGCACCGGAATTGACATTTTTTGTATCGTTGATAAACTCTTTTGTACCACAATAAACACCACCGACAGTATCGCTGCTACCATTGATAAATTTTGTCAGGCTATGGATCACGATATCCGCACCTAACAGCCCCGGTGAGATAGATAACGGCGAAAAGGTGTTGTCTACCACAAGTGTGAGCTTATATTTCTTGCAGATGGCAGACAGTCTTCTTAAATCAGCTACCTCCAGTAAGGGATTGCTGACGCTTTCACAATAAATTATTTTTGTCCCCGGACGTATCGCGGCTTCGATCGCTTCAAAATTACCGATATCAACAAAACTCGTTTCAATATGGAACGGCGGTAAAAAATTTTTCAGGAAAGCGTAGGTACCGCCGTAGATCGTTCGACTGGAAATAATATGGTCGCCACTTTTACAGAGTTGCAAAAGAACTGTTGTTATCGCTCCCATTCCCGAAGCCGTTACATTGGCAGCAGCCGTATTTTCCAGCCTGGCCAGCGCCTGCGCAAGATATAGATTCATCGGAGATGAATGCCGCGAATATAGGTAACAGCCATCCGCATTGCCCTCAAAGGTATCAAACATGGTTTTAGCGGATAGAAAGGTATAGGTCGAGCTATCCGAAATAGAAGGATTTACACCGCCGAACTCTCCAAAATATTGCAAATCCTGTATTTCATTTGCTGCATTAAAATCTTCCATCTGTGTATAATATTATTTTTAAATTTTGCTAATTTTTTATACATAAAATTGGGTTATTTTACATTTTATTACAACATTTTATCAGTATATTAGATTATAAATCTGATATATCTGTAAATTTTAGAAAATATATCCACAACAACTACATATAACTGCTTTAAACCAAAAAATAATCTATGCACTTCGACGAAACTGATAAAAAATTACTCAAACTTCTGCAGGAAGACGCCAAACAGACCACCAAGGAGCTTGCTCATAAGCTCGGATTATCCGTAACGGCTGCTTATGAACGTGTACGTAAACTTGAAAACACCGGGGTGATCTCTAAATATGTCGCTCTACTTGATAAACAAAAGATCGCAAAAGATTTTATGGTGCTCTGTCATGTCAAGCTCACACAGCATAAAAAAGAATATATACAGCAGTTTGAAAGGGAGGTAATGGATTTACAGGAAGTCACCGAATGCTTCCATGTCAGTGGCGATTACGATTATATTTTAAAGATCTGTGTTCGGGACATGGAAGATTATCGACATTTTATGTTGGCCAAGTTGACCTCCCTACAGCACATTGCGAGCACCCACAGTTCTTTTATGATCGCTGAGGTAAAGAATACCATAACTGTTCTTATTTAACCCCTGCCAAACAAGAATAGCTCATTAGACCAGAACACCATTTTTCGAAGCAATCGGATCAGGCAGATTTTCCTCACCTGTCATCTGCAATAAATCGATTTCTATCGTTCGGCAGATGGACAACATCGGAATATCAAACATCAGTCCCCCAAAAGGATTTTCAGTATAGTCACCCACCAGTTCCATCACAATATAGATCCAGCCAATGACCACACAAAAAGGAATACTAGTCCAAATTCCCCAGTGGCCCAGTTTAGCAAATTCATTGACCAGCCCCAAAGGCAGTAACATGATCAGAATAACATTAAAAACAAATGCCGTGCTGGCAAACTGCCTTGGCGAGGGGAACTTTTTGATTCGTTCTGCCTGTCCCTGAAAATCATAAAACTGATTGAGGCAGGTCTGCAATTGCATCTGATTGAAATCCGAGATAAGCCCATCGTTTTTTAAATCATTGACATCTTTTGCCTGTTGGGAATTCAGATAAGTTGCAAAGTTTTTATAGACCGACTGTAGCGCATATTCTTCTCTCGAAAGATATTTATTCAAGAATATAGGCGTCCGGCTATAATCCGGAAAACCGGCTTTGATCAGCCGATGTCGCTTGACATTCAGTGCACCGATATGCCTCTTCAGACTGATGTGTTCCCACTCGGTCGGAACGAGCAGCTGCTCACGAAATTGGTATAACCAGGCAATATGGCGGTAGGTTAATTTCTTCCTGACTTCTTCCAGATATTGCTGATCGCCCTGTCCGGTATTAAAGGCATAAAGCATAGATACAAATGAGCGGCTGGAGTTGACGATCCCGCCCCATATCTTTCTGGCCTCCCATAATCTATCATAAGCCTGGTTATTTTTAAATCCCACGTAAAATGCTTCTGCTGTACCAATCAATGCCAAGGGAACCCAAGGAATAATCATCCATTCCCACTGAAAGAAATAATAGACGAGGGTAACAAGAGAACACCATGCCGTCAACCAGATTAAATGGACACCAGCAAGATTGAAGATCTGTTTGTAATTAAAATACTTTGTTGTAATCATAAAAGCATCCGTTTTTAACATTCCCGCTCCAGCAATATCTGGTATGAGAAACAAATTTATCCACAGCTGAATGTACCATTTAAATTTCTACAGTCCAATATCACCTGTCATTTTATTTCAAAATCAATCTATCCTAATACATAACCTTATTGCAGTCATTATTTTGCTGGCAAAACACGTAAAAAATCATCCTCTGCCTATTGTATCTATCTCAAAAAAAGAATAGACCGAAGTATTAAGCCGCCGGTGTGCTACTAGAAAAAGTGATATTGGCGTAATCTAAAAGTGAATGCCTCTTAAAATTATCGGCTCATCAGTTAGATCAAAAAACCTTGTTTTTCAAATTGTTTCACCAATTTTTCAGCATCTTTTTCAGCCACACTTTCTTCTACCTGGTAATTATCCAATAAAACTGCAGTGACACTTTCAACATTAAATTCCTTTCCTTGCAGTTCTAGCCAGATCTGCACAGCAGTCTCATTAAAAGTATAAACCTTGGATGCATCCAATTGATCTTGCCCGGGATAGACTAAGATATGGTCATCGCCCAATTTGCGTAATTGTAAATCTCCTCTAAGTTTCATCTGGCTATTCCTCTATTTATTTCTATGACATTCAAACAATTCATTTGGTTTGTCCTATTACGAAAAAGTATATACATTATACAATAGGTCCGAACGGCAGCCTCTTCTCTACTGCGGCTTGTTATCAAAAATACAAAAGACACTCGAAAAATTAACTAAAAAAATCAACAGAGATAAAGAAAAATAACTACGGAGTTTAAAAAAACTTTTCTCTCCTTAACTTCCTTGCAACTGCTCGAAAGTAAATAGTTGCGGATAGTTTTTGGGCAGTTCATAACGCCAGTTATGCATCGGGAAATTGTCATTCCGGATCTTGCCGTCGGGATCCATTAGAATATATCGCGGTATGCCATTAAATTTAAATAACTCCCGCAACGCCAGATACTCATCCGGCGAAACGATATAGCTTTCGAACATGTGGTTTTTGACCACATAATCGTTGTAGAAATTCATATCAGGGGTACCGCTGCTGTCCGTCACAAAAACAAATACCAGGTTGGGATTATCCTTTAGTTTTAAGCGCTTTTCTTTCATGGCCTCAATCCCAGCACGGCAGGGCCCGCAGGATTCTGACCAAAAGTCAACAAGAACGACCTTACCACGATATTTATCGGTCAGTTTTTTAAATACAGCGGCAGATGTCGTCTGTGGCAACATGTAACCTCCCATGGATTTTTTCACTCTTTCGTTCAACGCCATGGCTTCTTTTTTCAAGTCCTTATTGGTCAGAACCTGCAACAGGTCATTTGAAATCTCTGCCATCTGTACCGTGTCTTTTGCATTTGAAATCCTGAATTTCAATGTTCGGAGTATTGCTGCTTCAGTAACCAGCGTACCGGCTATCGGCCCGTTCGCTTTTCGATTTAAGGAGTCTAATACCTGGTAGAAGTTTAATTTCCGCTGGCTGTTCATTAACCTATAAAGACTGGTAATAGGAAATAATGGTGAGTACTCAAAGCGGTTGATAAGTGTCGAGAACTGCCGCGGGACAAATAGGGCAGGATCATTCAGGTCCAAGCGTTTTATAAAATCAAAGTAATCTTCCGGAAGGGGAGATTTAAGGTAGGGATTTAGGCTGTCATTTTTTGAAATCCCTTCGCGATACATCTGGAGATCCAACAGTTGCGCGGCGTAATTGACATCCACATCACTTCGGATCAAATGTTTTACCTTAGGGGTATAGGCAGCGCTCTTCAGACGGTCATTTACATCCTGCCGGACAGAATCCCATGTAGCGATAACTCCTTCTTTGGTCTGCTGTGTCGGTCTTTCCTTCAACAGCTGTTCAACATGATCATAAAATTTCCTCCGGTTGCTTTCCCATTTAAAATCCGCAAGCTGTTGATTTTCCTGAGCAAGCGGTCCACCATACTGCAACAGTTCCAATTGACCGTCCAGCGAAGCTTTCAATGTCATAGCCAAGGTATGGCCGGGTTCGATATAATAATAGTAATTACGCTCATTGATGGATAGATAAGACATTTCCGGATTGACCGCCAGGTAACTGGCCTCAAAACGGCCATCAGGATATATCCGGATTGTGGCCGGATAGTCCTCTCTGGTCAGTTGGTTGCCACAATAAATAATGCCGCTATTAAAACCGAGCTTTGGGCTATAGCCTTCAATAAAACCGATAATACGGACAGAATCTGGTCCAAAAAAATTTTTATCATAGTTTTTAAACACGGTTTTGACCTTCGCCGCGGCGAGTTTCTGTTTTATCCAACTGTTAGGATCAACAGCGCCTGTTTGTTTTGATACGGTTTGAGCTGAGGCAAACGAAAAATTCAAAAAAATAAAAAAGGCGATAATTGGCAATTTCATAACTTTTAGCTTTTAATCCCTTTAAGTTAAGTATTTTACACCAAATAAAGAATAGATTTCAAAAAACTAATCCCTATATTAAGTTTAGAATGATCGTACATTTTTAGGCAAAAATAAGTTTACTCGGCCCGAACCCGACTTAAACAGAAAAAGAGACTGTCTAAAGCCTCTTTCTATTTCTATTAAACTATTGATCTTGCAGCATATCATATGTTATAATTGCAAAATCAGTTCCGCCTGTTGCTGGTTTCTAAAAACAACAACTGTTGGCTGATCGGCATGAATATGCTTTTTAATAGCTTGCTGTAGGTCCGTTAACTGATCTATTTTCTCGCCTTGATAGTCCAAGATCACATCATTGGCCCGTAGTCCGCTTTTATAAAGCGCGCTCTTTTCTTCCAGCTGGAGCACCAATACACCGGCAATCGATGGAAGTCCAGCGGCTGACTGTTCGCCCAATGTTTCGACAGACTTAAATTGTCCGCCTTTCCAAGCCCACTTCACGTCCTGCTCTTTTGTGTCTTTTTGGATCAGCCGCGGTATCTCCGGGCTGGCAGCGAGGCTTTTCAGTCTTTTGCTCGTCACACCAAAATGCAGCATATCAAAATTTTTGAAACCTTGATCTTTCCAGTTCTTCAACCGGAAATCGCCCTGGACCGGATCGACAAAATTCAGCGGAACAACACGTCCATATTTTTCCACTCCCTTCGTTTGATCTTTTAGTAAGTCTTCCTTTCTTGTGTAAATATTATGGTCCACCTCATCCCCCCAGTACTTAACCTGAATATCCTGATGGCTATGCATCAAAAGATTATCCCGAAAGATATCATGGCTGTCCTTAAACCACACATGTGGATGGAAACCATTGTTGAGCATAACATTGTTATATACTTTGCGATAAAAGCCTTCCCGCAATTTTAATCCGCCGCCTAAACAGAGGTTATTGTAGATTTCATAGTTGGAAGATCCATCATCGAGGTCAATATCCCAGCCATGGTCGCAACGAAAGCGGTTGTCGTGAATTTTTGTTGTTCTGACCGCATCCAGTAAAATTAAGTTGGGATGGGCTGCTGTCATCTGATCCATTTCTTTACGGTCGGGATGCCAAAAACGGTCACGTCCCCAAGAATTAAAAGCGCCATGATCACTGGTTTCCAACACGGTATTGAATACGTCGTTGTAGGCGATCTCATGTCCGCCCCAGGTACCGTCACCGACATTGATACCCGCACGGGGCACATTGTAAATCGTGTTATGCAAGATGAGTAGAGACTCAGCCATCGAGATCTGAACACCAGCGACCTGCTTTTCGATCAGACCAATGCTGTGAATCAAATTGTCACTGGCCTCACAATCCATAGGGTAATTCTTAGACTTGGGACCTTTGACAGTGTCCATCTGATCGAGTGGAACAAATTGCTCATAGTGAAACGCTGGTGAGCGCACAGCCTCGGGATCGCCTACAAAGTTGATGGCACCGGCACCGATCTGTTCAATACGGTTGCTGCTGATCTTTACGCCACGATTGTAATTGCTCACAAAGACAGCATTCCCGCCCAATTCGACAAAATCATTGGCACGAAGGGTGCAATTTTCAGCCCCCTCAATCTTTACCGCTCCCTGCCGATAGATAGTCCAGTCGCTGCGCAACAGTGGTTCCGCAGTTTTCATAAAGGTAGGTGCCGTATGCGTAAAACGCAGGCCGCTGATTTCAATATCATGTACCGGACCTGAAGCGGAACCCGAAATAGTGATTAAATTTTCAAGTTGGGGAGCCACAAACTTAAGCTGATTAGGATCCTTACCATTGGCTGGCATGTAATATAGAGTCGCTTTAGCCTCATCCAGATACCATTCCTGGGCAGTATCAAGTTCTTCAAAAATATTCTCGACAAAGCGATAGGTCTCGTGCATTTTGCTTGGGCGGTTATTTTGCTCTCCGCCTTCAAGCGTAACTTTTGACACCCCCTCTTTTCCTGTGATGCGGTAGTGGAACCCACCCCAACGGCCTGCGTGCAGCGCATGCACAATACCTCCGGTCGGGTTTTTCCAGGTCGCGATACGTGCTGGGCTCAGTGCATCTGCCGCATACCCCTGAAAGGGTAATATAGAGGCATCATAATTTGGATACCTTGCACGGATCAGGTGTGCATCATTGGCATACAAACACTGGAAACTCAATCCTGCAGGAACTTTAGCTTTCCAGATCCCTTTATCGCCTTGTTCCCATTTTAGATCAAGGGTTTTGCCCCCACTGAGGATGACCTGCTTTCCATCGGCGGCTTTAATCCTTAAAGGCTGTTTCTTATTACCAGAGTGATTTGCCAAGAGCTGTATCGGTTTGTCGAGGTAATACGTTCCGCCGTTAAAAATAATTTCGATGCCGGAACCGACCTTTCCCTTTTTATATTTTTCTGCGGCACGAAGGGCTGCATCAGCTGTGGCAAAAGGTTTTACCGATGTTCCCGCATTCTGGTCGCTGCCTTTTGGACTGATATATATACGCCTGACGGTGCTGGACTGCTGAGCCTGTGCAGCAGGGATCGCCAAGCAGCTCATTCCAATAAAAAATAGCCCCACAGCTTGGCTCGATTGTATTTTCATCATATTAGTATTTCATGTTGGTTATTTTTCTGATCAATTTATGATTCAGTTTCCTTGTATTAAAGATATCTTTAATACAAGAATCTACCCTAAAATTCCGTTTATTTTGTCCGTTTATTTTCTAGCTGTTGCCCCAAAAGCCGACTTCCTCTCATATACATCTATTAAGCACTTATTACACTATAATCTAACTATCAAATATTCGATTCGCGGCGTGTTACTTCTATTTTACTGTCCCCTCTTCATGCAATTCCCAACTAAAAGGCTTCCCAATCATCGTCTAATCTGTATGGAATATTCCATACTTGATCTAAATATCGTAAATCTGTATGGAAAGATATTTATATTTACCTAAAGATGTAAAAACAATCAACCCAAAATTATGAGCTTAAAAACATTGGACTATATCTGGCAGACACAGGAGTATTGGTGGAGCCATATTTCAGAACACAATGATTTTGATTTTGAAAAAACTTTAGTGAAAAAGCGGATATTTTCAGCGCCATTAAAGAGAGTTCACAAAAGCTTCAGAATTATGTAAAAGGTCTTTCGGAAGAAGATTTAAAAAAATGTAAAAGTTGAATCGCCTTGGCTGCAACGTAATTTTTCAATGTATGAATATATTCGGCATCTGATGATCCACGGAACTTATCACCGCAGGCAGATCGTCAACATAGGCGAAATATCGGAATAACAGACGCACCAATGACAGATTACAATTTTTGGAACTTCTATAAGGACCAAAAATAAAGAAAGAGGTTACTACGATGGAAAAAAACACAAGTAAAGTCCATGTCAGGGAAATCCTAGAGCAGGCTAAGCTGGGCTGGAAACAGCGGGGGCCGGACACTTCTCTTATAGCTATACAAGTGGGACTTCTAAAAAAGAAAGTGAGTTTTCCGCTTCTGGAATATGCTGCAAAGGAAATGGTAACGTGGATACCCGAACATGAACAGACAGTTTTTACGGATGCACTGATCGCTACCGATGAAATGGGAAGTTATGTCATAGCGGGGATGATCTTACAACTACAGCTCCCCATACATCTGGAGCAGTCGATCGAGAAAGCATGCTGGTATATGATAAAAGGAGACCAATGGTATGTATGTGACATGATAGGTGAACGTGTACTTGGACATGCTCTCCTTACTTTTCCAGAAAAAACAATCCCATTACTCGAGCAGCTTACTAAAGATCCTAATAAATGGATTGTGCGCTCGGTCGGTGTCGCCACACATTATGCCGTAAAGAAAGGACTGACAACAAAATTTGCTGAAACCATGTTCAAACTGATGCTGTCACTATCCGGTGCAACGGATTTCCATATCAAAAAGGGAATCGGTTGGGGTGCTAAAACCATCGCCAAATTCCACCCTATCATCATCGCGCGTCATATAGATACGATTGAATCTTCAGAAACCAGACAATGGTTTCGAACAAAAATTACCATCGGTCTGAATCGGAACAAGGTCGCTACGTCATTATAGATAGCATTGAGAAAGGCTGGTAAATAGGCAAACGAATGTAACCTCTTAAAGGACTAATGCAATTGGATCAGAGAAAAATATCCTAATCTGAAAAAACAGCCGCTGGTTTAGTAATTATAGTCGTAAAATGAGACAGTGAGAGAAATATGTGCATCCTCAAAAGCGGTCCAACAGTCAAAGGTGCCGCCCGAGAATAGAATATTTGAAACGATACGCGAAAAAACAAGCACGAAATTATAAAAGAATAGGGCTACCGAGCAGATTCGGCTAGCCCTATTCTTTTTCAGCCAGTAGCGATATATTTGGCTAGTTTTTTTTCATGGTTCCTGTTTCTCTCAAATTGATATGCCAACTGAAAGCCTCCTCCAGTAAATGTGGCGTATGCCCCCCCCTTTCGCAGGCACGATTGTAATAATCCAACAGTTGTGATTTGTAATCAGGATGTACGCAATTTTCAATAATAACTTTCGCACGCTCACGAGGAGCCAATCCGCGCAGATCAGCCAAACCATAATCTGTCACCAAGATATCAACATCATGTTCCGTATGATCTACATGGGATACCATCGGGACTATATGGGAAATCGCATCCCCTTTGGAAGCCGCCTGTGTGACGAAGATACTTAAGTAAGCATTTCGGGCGAAATCTCCAGAACCACCTATACCATTCATGATGTTGGTGCCTGAAGTATGGGTGGAGTTTACATTGCCATATATATCAAATTCTATCGCTGTATTGATCGCAATGATACCCAACCGTTTGATTAATCCCGGTGTATTCGATATATTTTGAGGACGCAACACGATCTTGTCCCGGTATTTGTCTAAATGATCGAATACACGGGAGTAACATTCTTCTGATACGGTAATGGAAGAGGCTGACGCAAAATCCAGTTTACCCGCATCAATTAAGTCAAATGTACTATCCTGTAATACCTCCGAAAACATCGTTAAATTATGAAATTTACTATGGATAAAGCCTGTAAGTACCGCATTCGCCACTTTTCCAATTCCCGCCTGGAGCGGCATCAGACTCTCAGACAGATGCCCAAGTTCAACTTCATTTTCAAAAAAAGCCAATATATGCTTCGCTATTGCTGTTGTTTTGTCATCTGGCTCGGCAATATCGGCCGGACTATCTAGTTCATTTGTAAAAACGATACCCACAATCTTGCCGGGATCCAATGGGATTGTCTTTCGACCGATTTTATTTTCAGGCGCTACAATAGGGATAACATTACGACGCGGATAGTCTTCGGCCTGGTAGATATCATGTATTCCTTTAATAGTAGTCGGAATAGCCGTATTTACTTCCAGTATAACCTGTTTAGCCAATGCAGCAAAGGTTGCCGAATTACCTACGGAGGTCGTTGGAACGATACTGCCATCTGATTCGATCGCAGCGACTTCCAAAACGGCAATATCAACTTGCGGAAGATTCTTATTGTGCAACAGTTCAGCGGTCTCGCTTAAATGCTGGTCAATAAAAAGTACATCTCCGGCATTGATCTTATTGCGGAGGGTACGATCTACCTGAAATGGCATCCGTTTGGACAGGGCTCCGGCCTCAGCCAATTTACCGTCTGTACCATGTCCTAAGGAAGCACCCGTAATCAATGTTATTTTCAAAGGATCCTCTTTAGCCCTTTCCGCCAAAGCCGGTAATACGGCTTTACTATCGCCAGCTTTGGTAAAACCGCTTGAACCAACGACCATACCATCCTGAAATAATTTCGCAGCTTCGGCAGCTGTAATAACCTTATCGTGTAAGCTCTGAATTTTTATCCTTTCGTAAGCCATATCCTTATAATTTTATTTATGTACGCTATTCATGTAAACTTAAGAAATTGAAACCTATTTACATCCGCTATTTTAAAAGATATTAGACCCCGGTGTACATTTCTCAAACAAACAATTTTAGTGTTTTTTTCTACAGTGAATTTATTCCCATTCGACACAAAATTATTCAATGGAGACGAAATAAAATTAAACAACTGTATATCAATAAAATAAACAAAAATATAGTTCCAATTATTTTATAAAAAAAAGAGAGTAACTTCGTATAAAACTGATTTTCAACAAATTAAAAATAATAAATTTAAATCACGGTAAGTAAACACTAACTCTCCAGTGTTTTATTTGCAATTTTAATGTAAGCATACACTCACTTTACGGGCAACAAGGTCAGGTCTAGTAAAAAAGTCTTACCTTTGCAGCGTAGTTTTATAGGAAAAAATGAACACAAAAGATACAACGAGCGATGCAAAATATGTCAACCGCTATTACATGACGGAGGTCGACTCATTTGAAGATAGCATTTATTGTCACCATGCCATCATAGCGGAGAACCATATCACTGAGCACGCTCATGATAAGGATCAATTTTTATACACCGAGGGTGGTGTCGTTTTTATCAAAACGGATGAAAAATCATATTTCTTGCCAGCTCGGCACTACCTGTGGATTCCTGCGGGTGTAAAGCATAGTATCCATCCGAGTACCCCGGAGGTTGTGATGCGTAATCTATATTTTCCAAAGACGAACAGCGATACTGCATTCTACAGTAAAATGGGGATCTATCCGGTAAACGATCTGCTGATTGAATTGATTATGTTTACCAACCGTTGGAATGGCAATATATTTCCCGTCGAGGAACCAAAATATAGCTTAGCGACTGCATTTAAGCTTATCCTCCCTGAGTTGTCCTTGAACGAACTCCCGCTGGCATTGCCCTATCCAAGCCACCAAAAATTAAAAGATATCGTTACTTATCTGGAAGAAAATATTGAAGAAAATGTGAGTTTTAAAAAACTTGCGAGCTTATTTAATATCAGCGAACGTACATTGGCCAGATTGTTTCAGAAGGAATTAAACATGTCTTTTATTCAATATTATACGATCCTCAGAATGCTAACTGCCCTTAAATTGCTACTGGATGAAAAACTCAGTGTCAATGAGGTCGCATTGAAAGTCGGTTATAACAGTTTACCTACATTCAGCAATACGTTCAATAAGGTCGTAGGTATTCGCCCCAGCGAGTATGTCAAACAAAAAGAATTGCTAATTTAAAAATGTTTCCCTAAATTAGGTCAATAAACCTAATTTAGGATGAAATTCAAACATATTATCTATAGTGCTGGAATTCTATTACTCAGCACTTCCGTATTTGGCAATTCTCAAGACAAAAAACCCAAGCCCATTCAATTGTTCAATGGGAAAGATTTAAAAAACTGGACCCCAAAAATCCGAAACCATAAGGTTGGAGATAACTATAAAAACACATTCCGTGTCGAAGATGGTTTATTGAAAGTCAGATATGATGGCTACGATAATTTCAATTTTCAATATGGCCATCTATTCTACGATAAAGAATTTTCTGCTTATTTATTACGTGTCACTTATCGTTTTGTAGGCGAGCAGGCTCCCGGTGGTGAAGGCTGGGCCTGGCGCAATAGCGGTGCCATGCTACATGGACAAGACCCCAAGACGATGGGCGTAGATCAAGATTTCCCCATATCCATCGAAGGACAACTCTTGGGTGGAAATGGCAAGGACGAACGTACCACGAGCAATCTCTGTACACCGGGAACAAATGTTGTCATCGATAACAAACTATTTACCCCACATTGTATCAGCTCCACATCAAAGACCTATGCTGGAGACCAATGGGTAACAGCAGATTTTCTGGTATTGGGTGATTCACTTGTACAGCATATCCTTGAAGACAAGGTGGTATTACAATATACCAAACCTCAAATAGGGGGTGGGAATGTAACTGACTTTGACCCTGCCGTAAAAAAAGATGGACAACTATTAAAGAAAGGAAGCATTTCATTGCAGAGTGAGAGTCATCCCATCGACTTCAAAAAGGTAGAGCTATATGATTTGGAACCCTATATGAAAGATCCCAATAAGTTGAGAAAAGTCATTGCGGAGTTATTGCCCAATTTAAAGCAATAGTTTATCGTAACAACATAAAAAAAGCATCAGTACTGATGCTTTTTTTATTACTATTCGCTTGGAAAGAGAAATCCAAAGTATATAACATAAAGAAAAGGGATACAGCGAGCTGTACCCCTCAATATCTATACAGGAAGCTTACGCTAAACCGTTAACGAATTTAGTTAACTTAGATTTGTTGTTAGAAGCTTTTTTCTTGTGGATCACATTTTTCTTTGCCAAACGATCAAGCATAGAAATTACGCGTGGTAACAATGTTTTTGCCTCTTCTGCAGAAGTTGTATGACGTAATTTTTTGATTGCGTTACGCGTTGTTTTTGCTTGGTAACGGTTTCTTAAACGTTTAGTAGCGTTTGCTCTAATTCTTTTGATCGCTGATTTATGATTTGCCATTTTTTTTAGCTAATTTTTATTCAATTTTTTCTTGTAATTCGGACTGCAAAAATAACACCTTATTTTCAATATTCAAAATCTATTTTGTTTTTTAGGTTTAGTATATTTGCGGCATGCAAAAATTATCGATGGATGAACTTCAACGTACAGATGTTGAATCGTTTAAAAAACAAGAAAAAACGCCTATCGCAATCGTTTTGGACAATGTTCGTAGCATGCACAATGTCGGCTCTGCCTTCCGTACAGCGGACGGATTTGCTATTGAAAAAATATACTTATGTGGCATTACCGGAACGCCACCACACCGGGAAATCGAAAAAACGGCTTTGGGAGCAACACAATCTGTCTCTTGGGAATACCACAAAGAAACGATCGATGTTGTAGCCCAGCTAAAAATGGAAGGTTATACAATCATTGCCATTGAACAGGCCGATGATAGTGTCATGTTACATCAATTTGAGCCAAAGTCCGATAAAAAATATGCTTTAATTTTTGGAAACGAGGTCAATGGTGTCGATGAAGAAGTCATGGAAAAAATCGATACTTGTATCGAAATCCCCCAATATGGCACCAAGCACTCACTTAACGTATCTGTCGCAATTGGCATTATCCTTTGGGATTTTATCCAAAAACGCAATCTGAACTAAAAATTTATCAATAAAGGTCATATTCCTATCCACATTGCTTCCATTTTAGAAAGCAAAATAGTAGATTTGTGTGCAAAATTTAAAGAAGAAATGAGTGTATTAGTTAATAAAGATTCAAAAGTAATCGTTCAAGGTTTCACTGGAAACGAAGGTACTTACCATGCGACTCAAATGATTGAGTACGGAACAAATGTAGTTGGTGGTGTGACTCCTGGTAAAGGTGGTCAACAACACTTAGACCGTCCTGTATTCAACACTGTTCAAGATGCAGTAGACGCTACAGGAGCTAATGTTTCTATTATCTTTGTACCTCCAGCATTTGCTGCGGATGCAATCATGGAAGCTGCCGCTGCGGGTATCGAAGTGATTGTATGTATCACTGAGGGTATCCCTACGAAAGACATGATCCAGGTAAAATCTTACCTGAGCGACAAAAAATCTCGTTTAATCGGTCCAAACTGCCCTGGTATCATCACTGCAGGTGAAGCTAAAATCGGTATTATGCCAGGATTTATCTTCAAAAAAGGTAACGTAGGTGTAGTTTCTAAATCAGGAACTTTAACTTACGAAGCAGTAGATCAAACTGTAAAAGCTGGATTAGGAATCACGACAGCTATCGGAATCGGTGGTGACCCAATTATCGGTACAACAACTAAAGAAGCTGTTGAATTATTAATGAACGACCCAGAAACTGAAGCGATCATCATGATCGGTGAGATCGGTGGTGGAATGGAAGCTGAAGCTGCGCGTTGGATCAAAGAGCACGGGACTAAACCTGTTGTTGGATTTATCGCTGGTCAAACAGCGCCTCCGGGACGTCGTATGGGCCACGCCGGTGCAATCGTTGGTGGTGCTGATGATACTGCTGCAGCAAAAATGAAAATTATGCGTGAGTGTGGTATCCGTGTAGTTGAATCTCCAGCTGAAATTGGAAAAGCAATCGCTGAAGAGTTGGCTAAATAATTAGACAATTCCACATATAAAAATAAAGGGGATCAATTTGATCCCCTTTATTTTTATATCTATTTTTCTATACCATATCCAAATGATACTACATACTGGGCATCGGTTCATCCGCCGAAGGCCCATATAAACCCGGTACTGGAATACCGAGTAACCGTAAATATACAGTCAACTGTCCGCGATGGTGAACGATATGGTTGTTAACAATAAAACGTATAGCGCCAGCGCGTGGTAAACGTGCTATTTCATAGTCTCCAGATTTTAACACCCAGTCCTTAAACCAGTCTTCTTCTGCTATGTTTTCTATGGCAGCTTTGTTCTTTTCCAACCCCTCGGAAAGAATCAATTTAAGCTCTTCTACTGAAGATACTTTGAGTGGATGATAATCTACCTTAAAATCAAATGTATCTTTTGGTATCGCTTTAGACACCCAACTATGTAACTCCACAACATGGGATGCAAGCTCTCCTAGAGTCATCGATTTTTCATGCGGACGCCAATCCAATTTTTCGTCTGGTATCCGATCCAAAATACGTTTGGTATTTTTTGTTTCATGATCCAATTCGACCAAATAGCTTTTTTTGATACTCATATAAATATATTATTTCATTAATTGAAAATCCTTCAATACAGTAACCCCATAAGGAGATTCCACCGCTTGATGTGCGGCCGCCCGTGCTATCTGCCCTTCAATATAGGTTACTTTAAGTGGCAAAAACGTATTATTGATAACATTCTCTTTAAACAGTGCTTCGTACCAGGTACAAGCCGCGACAAAACGTCCATAATCCAAGTTAAGATGATAGCCGTCCCTTGTGAATTGATCGCCTAGATAGCTTGACCGTGCATTTTGTATAGCTGTTCCCGAAGGCACCAATAGATCAAAATTACCCCAATTAAAGACTTCTTGACAAGTGTTTACGATGGCCGTGTACATTGTATTCTGATTACGGTTATAGCGGACAAAACCTTCATGGGGCGAACCATTTTGATAAGCCCATGTTTGATGCAAGATATAGTTTGTCTCGGGATACTTGACATGTTTTGTGACGTAATCATATAAGAGCGGTAGATCCTTTGCATAGGATTCATAATCTCCCGACAAAGGGCTTGCTTGCTGGAAACTGATATAATCCCAGGCTTCGTCAACCAGAGCCTCCGAAAGCCGTTCGTTTGTTTTCTCGGACATATGGCCTTCCAGATTGATCTTCCTATAGCGATAAGCAGGCTTATCCTCTTTTGCATTGTTTACATGCAGGCTTAATGGCGCACCGCCAATATAGAGGTTACCAATTACGATTTTTTTCTTTCCCGCTTTTGCCAATTCATAAAGATTCTGCTCAATCGCGTCCTCGGAAAAGCTGTTTCCAATAGCCAATATACGCAAAACACCATCATCCAAGGATTGTTCTTGTGCGTTTAATCTCCTGCCACTAAGGAAAAATAGTAATAAAATACTAAGTAAGAATATCTGTTTCGCTTTCATCATAAATTGCGTTGCTGTAATGACTAAATTAGAGAATATCTCGTAGAAATACAATGATAACGCAAGAAAGACAAGTTTTCTCCGGCCGGGTGATTATAAACATAATTCAATACATAGTCTCTTTTGCTCCACAGTAGTATACAATAAGGTGGCCGGGACTGCTTTGCGGGTCCCTAGTTGCGTACCCCTTTCCCGGAGTTTGCTCGGCCCGCCGCTTCTTGATAGCGAACATGGAGCGGGGCATAGTACCGGCAAAGGGAGGAAATGGACCGGAGGATAAATAAAGGTCCTTGGGGAGCACCCAAACGAAAGAAGCCCTTGACTGTTTCCAGCAAGGGCTTCCGTGTAAAAAAAGGCACCGACCTACTCTCCCACCTGTTACGGCAATACCATCGGCTCTGGCGGGCTTGACTGCTCTGTTCGGAATG
>Ga0222427_100195_pt1 | contig 152994 bp, 139 predicted proteins | sample 2B20Ametagenome_FD_182890 | JGI IMG/M metagenome (GOLD analysis project Ga0222427, IMG submission 182890) | Enriched microbial communities from leaf-cutter ant dump, University of Wisconsin, Madison, United States - 2B20A (version 2) | ecosystem: Environmental > Terrestrial > Nest > Insects... | reverse complement strand
TTGACGGCGCCGTAGCTGACCGCCAGGTTCTTGATGTCCAGTAATCGGCTCATTGCCGTCTCCTATGCGGGCGCGCCCAGGTAGGCCTCGATGACTTTCGGGTTCTCCTGGATGTGGTTCGGCAAGCCGGAGGCGATCTTCACCCCGTAGTCCAGCACGACGATGTGGTCGGAAATCGCCATGACCAGGTCCATGTGGTGCTCGATCAGCAGGATGGTCAGGCCCATGTCCTTGAGCTTCACGATCAGATCGGTGAGCTGGTCCGTCTCGGCCGGGTTCAGGCCGGCGGCGGGCTCGTCCAGCAACAGCAGGTCGGGCATGGCCGCCACGGCGCGGGCGATCTCCAGGCGGCGCTGCAGGCCGTAGGGCAGGCTGTTGGCGGCGTCGTCGGCATAACGGTCCAGTTCGAAGAACTTCAGGATGCCGAAGGCCTGCCGGCGGATGCGCCGCTCTTCCTCAAGGCTGCCGGGCAGGCCCAGCAGGTTGGACACGAAGCTCGACTTCTGCACCCGGTAGAAACCCACCATCACGTTCTCCAGCGCGCTCAGGCCGTCGAACAGCTTGAGGTTCTGGAACGTGCGGCCGATGCCGGAGGCGGCGATCTCGTTGGGCGACTGGCCCACCAGCTGCCGGCCCTTGAAGCGGATGCTGCCGGCGTCCGGCACCACCAGGCCCGACAGCAGGTTCAGCGTGGTGGTCTTGCCGGCGCCGTTGGGCCCGATCAACGACACGACGGATCCCTGCTCCAGCGCGAACGACACCTTGTTGGTGGGAACGACGCCGCCGAATGCCTTGTACAGGTCCTTCACTTCCACGAACCCGGCCGCCCCGCGGGCGCCGCGCGCGGCGGGAGGCGCCGGCTTCCAGTCGTCGGGGCGCGCCTCGGCGGCCAGGGCCGCGCGCAGGCCGCGCTTGGGCAGCACCTTCGCCAGCAGGCCCGCCAGCCCTTCGGGCATGGCGTACAGCGCGAACAGGAGGATCAGGCCGTAGGCGAAATGCTGCACCTCGGGCCAGCGCGCCAGCATGGCGTCGATTACCGTCAGCACCACGGCGCCCAGGAACGAGCCGCCCGGCGTGCGGCCGCCGAACAGCACCAGCACCAGGAAGAACACCGACAGGTTGAAGTTCACGAAGTCGGAGTTGATGTACTGGTTCTGCTGCGCCACCAGGCCGCCTGCGATGCCGCAGGTGATGGCGCTGATGGCGAAGGCCAGGATCTTGAAGCGGTAGACGCTGATGCCCACGCTCTCGGCCGCGATTTCCGATGTGCGCACGGCGGCGAAGCCGCGGCCGAAACGCCCATTCAGCAGCAGGGAGGTCATGGCGTGCAGCGCCAGGCCGATCGCCACCACCACCACGACCCATTGGCGGCCGTCCAGCGTGGCGCCGTTGAAAGTCAGGCCGGTGATGCCGTAGAAGCCTTCCTGCCCTTTGAACACCTCGGTCCATTCGGATACGATTTTCTCGATCAGCAGGCCGAAGGCGATCGTCACCATGGCCAGGCTCGGCCCCTTCACCTTGAGCGCGGGGATCGCGATCACCACGCCGAAAATGGCCGACACCACCGCCGCGCAGGCCAGCGCCAGCCAGGGATCGACCTGGTAGTTCACGGTCAGCAGCGCCACCGTATAGGCGCCCACGCCGAACAGGCCGGCATGGCCCAGCGACTTCTGGCCGGTCTGCCCGACCAGGATGTTGAAGCCGGTCGCGGCGATGTAATAGACCCCGATGTTGAACAGGATCAGCAGATAGAAGTCATTCAGGCCGGAATAGGCGAAGCCCACCACCAGCGCGGCGATGACGAGGGGAACGAGGATTTTGGAGAGCTTCATACTTTCTCCGCATGCACGCGGCCGAGGATGCCGGCCGGGCGGAAATACAGCACCACGATGATCAGCGCGAACACCGCGATCTCGCGCAGGTTCGAATACCAGAGGCCGATCAGCGACTCCAGCAGCCCGATCAGGAAGCCGCCGAAGATGCAGCCGCGCGGGTTTTCCAGGCCGCCCAGGATGGCGGCCGAGAAGGCCTTGAGCGACAGCAGCGTTCCGACGAACACGGAAGCGGTCGCGATCGGCGCCACCATCACGCCGGCGATCGCGGCCAGGGCCGAACTGATGGCGAAGACCGCCACCGCCACGGCGTTGGCGTTGATGCCCATCAGGCTGGCGGTGGTCTTGCTGAACGCCACCGCGCGCACGGCCTTGCCCATCTTCGTCTTGTGCAGCGCCCAGTCGAAAACAATCATCAGCGCCAGCGTAGTCCCGAATACCAGGATCTCCTGGGGCCGGACGCCCGTGCCGAAGATCGTGATGATGCCCTCGCCCAGCGGCGAAGCCAGCGCGATGGGCGCGGGGCCCCAGATCAGCAGCGCCAGGTTCTGGATGATGATGCCGAAGCCGATCGTGCTCATGACCCACGACAGGCCCGCCTCGCCGACGAAATGGCGGATGGCGGTGATGTAGAGCACGTAGCCCAGCAGGCTCAGTACCAGCATGGCGGCCAGCAGGGCGAACAGGAAGGTGCCCCAGGTGACGTCCTCGGGATTGGGAAACCCGATGAGCTTGCCCTGGGTGACCAGCAGGATGGCGCTGATGCCGATCAGGCCGGCCAGCGCCAGGAACGCGCCCTGTCCGAAGTTGAACGTCTTGGTCGTGGTGTAGGTAATGCTGAACCCGAACGCGACCAGGGCGTAGACGCTGCCCATGGCCAATCCGCTCAAGATGGCTTGTAGTATTTGCATGCTGGATGCCCCCTTTTGACGACTCCCCGAAGGCGTCGCGACGCCCCGGGGAGAGATCCTTATCGATGCTCGGCGCTGGCCGGCTGATTTACAGCTTCAGGTCGTCCGGCGTAATCGCGCGAGTGAACTCGTCGTCCACCGACACCACCTTGCCGTCGATCCAGCGCACCAGCCGGAAGTCCTTCACCGACAGCGCTTCGTGGTTGTCGGCCGAGAACGGCTGCTGGTAGGTCTTGATCACGCCCTTGGCCTGCGCCAGGGTCTGCAGCGCGCCCTGCACGGCCTCGCCGTCGGTCGACTTGGCCTGTTCCATGGCGGCGGCGATCAGCTTGACCGAGTCGTAGGCCTGGGCGGCCATCACGTAGGTCGGCAGGCGGCCGTCGCGCTTCATCAGGGTGTCGTACAGGGCCTTGGATTCCGGCGACGAGTCTTCCGTGATGGACGCCGTGAAGATCATCTTCTTGGCGAGTTCCGGACCGGCGATGCGCAGGAACGGCGAGCTCAGGTTCGCCCAGGACGCCAGCGTGGTCGGGAAGTAGTTGATCTTCTCCAGGCTGCGCATGACGTGCGCGTTGGAGTCGGCCAGCGCGTACACGATCAGCGTATCGGCGCCCGAACTCTTGATCTTGTTCAGCTGCGACGACATGTCCGTGTCCTTCGGACCGAACTTCTCGTTGGCCACCGGCGTGATCTTGTGCAGGCCCAGGATCTCGACCGCGTCCTTGGCGCCCTGCTGCCCATAGCCGGTGGTATCGGCGATGATGGCGATCTTGCCGGTCTTGCTGGCGCGGGCGGCGTAGGCCGCCAGCAGCGCGATCTGGTCGCGGTCGCGCATGGACACGCGGAACACGTAGTTCGGCGGCGACTTGGCGTAGCGGCCGGTGATGTCGGTGGCGGTGGCCACGGGCGAGATCGTCGGGATCTTCTTCTGCTGCACGATGTGCAGCCAGGCCAGCATATTGCCCGAGTTCACGCCGCCCAGCATGGCGTTGACCTTGACGTTGTCGACCAGTTCGTTGGTGTTCTGGATGGCCTTGGGCGGCGCGCCCACGTCGTCGCGCTCGACGATGACGACCTTCTTGCCCAGCACCCCGCCCGCCGCGTTCAATTCGTCGGCGGCCTGCCGCGCGCCGGCCAGCGCCGAAATGCCGAAGTCCGCCGAGCCGGTGGCCGACATGTCGCTGTTGAAGCCGATCTTGATGTCGTCGGCCAGCGCCGCGCCGCTGGCGCCCGCCAGCGCCGCCGCCACCAGCAGGGCCTTCATCGTCTTGGGGAAGTGTTTGATGCTCACGTTGTCTCCTTCTGGATCACTGGAGTGATCGCTGACTGGTTTTTCAGGATTGCTTGATCAGGTCGGCGGCCTTGTTGCCGATCATCATCGTGGCCGCGCAGATATTGGCCGAGGGCATGGCCGGCATCACCGACGAATCGATGACGCGCAGGTTCTGGATACCGTGCACCCGCAGCTGGGGATCGACCACCGCGTACTTGTCGTCGGCCTGGCCCATGCGGGCCGTGCCGTTGACGTGATAGGAGGACACGCCGTAGCGGCGCGCGAAATCCAGCAGCTCGGAATCGGATTCGCACAACGGGCCCGGCAGGACCTCGCTGTCGAAGTACGGCGCCAGGGCCTGGGAACGCAGCAGCTGCCGCGCCAGGCGGATGCCGCGCACCAGGGTCTGCTGGTCGCCCTCGTGCTCCAGGTAGTTGGCCAGGATGAGGGGATCCTGCAGCGGATCGGTCGACCGGATGCGAACCTGGCCGCGGCTTTCGGGGCGGTGCTGCCACACGCCGGCCGTCATGCCCGGAAAGTCGTCCAGCATGCCCACGTAGCCTTCCTTGTAGCTGGCGGGGGTGAACACGCCTTGCAGGTCGGGCGCCGTCAGGTCGGGCGTGGATTTCCAGAAGTAGTGCAGCAGCGACGGGCTCAGCGCCATGATGCTGGGGCGCTTCATCAGCCAGCGGCTGATCTGGCCGGCCAGGCTCAGGCCCTTGACCAGCTGGTTCATGGTCTGGCTGTTCTTGACCCGGGCCACGACGCGCACCGAATAGTGGTCGCTCAGGTTCTCGCCCACGCCGGCCAGGTCGCGCACGACCTCGATGTTGTGCTGACGCAGGAGGTCGGCCGGCCCCAGGCCCGACAACTGCAGCAGCTTGGGCGTATTGATGGCGCCGCAGGACACGATCACTTCGCGGCGCGCGCGCACGGCGCGCGCCTGCGACGGATGCGCGGGGTGGCAGTACGCCACGCCCACCGCCTTGGCGCCCTCGAACAGGATGCGGGTGGCCTGGGCATAGGTGCGCACTTCCAGGTTCTTGCGGGCCATGGCGGGCTTGAGGAAGCACTTGGCCGTGCTCATCCGCCAGCCGCGGTCGATGGTCCGCTGGAAATAGCCCACCCCGGCCTGATCGGCGCCGTTGTAGTCGGGATTGCGGGGAATGCCCTGCTCCACCGCGCCGGCGATGAAGGCCTCGCACAGCGGATGAATCCAATCGATGTCCGTGACGGGCAGCTCGCCCTTGCGGCCGCGGTAGCGGTCGTCGCCGCCCACGCGGCGCTCCATGGACTTGAAGTACGGCAGCACCTCGGCATAGGACCAGCCCGTGTTGCCCAGGGCTGCCCAATGGTCGAAATCCGCCACCTGGCCGCGGTTGTAGACCAGGCCGTTGATGGAGGTGGAACCGCCCAGCGTGCGGCCCTGCGGAATGGGCACGCGCCGGCCGTTGGTCTGCGCCGTGCCCTCGCTGGAGAACTGCCAGGCGTACTTCTTGTTGAACACGGCCTTGATGAAGCCGGCCGGAATATGCAGGAAGGGGCTGTTGTCCGGCGGGCCGGCTTCCAGCACGCATACCGTCGAACCGTCGGCGCTCAGGCGATTGGCCAGGATGGAGCCGGCGGCGCCGGATCCCACGATTACATAGTCGAACGTATCCGCGTCGCGGACGGAAGGCTGCGTGGCTTGGCTCATGTCGGGGTCCGCGAGGCGTCAGGAGAGCGCGTTGAACGACTTGCCGGCGAGGCAGACGTACTTGATTTCGAGGAATTCTTCGATGCCGTACTTGGAACCTTCGCGGCCCACGCCCGACTCCTTGATCCCGCCGAACGGCCCGACCTCGTTGGACACGGCGCCGGTGTTGACGCCGACGATGCCGTACTCCAGCCCTTCCATCATGCGCCACACCCGCTCCAGGTTGGCGGTGTAGAAGTAGGCGGCCAGCCCCGAGGCGCTGTCGTTGGCGCGCGCCAGCACGGCCGCTTCGGACTCGAACGTGCTGATGCCCACGACCGGGCCGAAGATCTCTTCGTGCGCCAGTTCCATGGCATCGGTGATGCCGGTCAGCAGCGTGGGCTCGTACAGCAGCGTGCCCGGCACGCGCAGCTTGCCGCCCGCCAGCAGCGTGGCGCCATGCGCCGTGGCATCGGCCACCAGGCGCGTCACCTTGTCGACGGCGCGCTGGTCGATCAGCGGCCCCTGCGTCACGCCCGCTTCCAGGCCGCCGCCCACCTTCATGCGGCGGATTTCCGCCAATAGCCTGTCGTTGAAGGCCTCGGCCACGCTGGCATGGACGTAGACGCGGTTGGCGCAGACGCAGGTCTGGCCGGCGTTGCGGAACTTGGACAGCACCAGCCCCTGCACGGCCTCGTCCAGGTCGGCGTCCTCGAACACGATGAACGGCGCGTTGCCGCCCAGTTCCAGCGACAGCTTCTTGATGTTGGAGGCGCTTTGCTCCATCAGCAGGCGGCCGGTCTGCGTGGACCCGGTGAAGGTCAGCTTGCGCACCGTCGGATTGCGGGTGAGCTCCGTGCCGATGGGCGCGGGGTCGCCGATGACGACGTTGAGCACGCCCGGCGGAATGCCGGCCTGCTCGCCCAGCCAGGCCAGGGCCAGCGCGGTGAAGGGCGTCAGCTCGGACGGCTTGAGCACCACCGTGCAGCCGGCGGCCAGCGCCGGGCTGACCTTGCGCGTGACCAGGGCCGAGGGGAAGTTCCAGGCGATGATCGCGGCGCACACGCCCACGGGCTGGCGGATGGCCAGCATGCGCTGGTCGCCGCGGGTGGGGGGAAGCACGTCGCCATAGACGCGCTTGGCTTCTTCCGCGAACCACTCCACGAAGGAAAGCGCGTAGTTCAGTTCGCCGCGGGCTTCCGCCAGCGGCTTGCCCTGTTCCATGGTCAGCAGCAGGGCCAGGTCGTCGGCGTGGGCCTCGATCAGGGCATGCCACTTGCGCAGGATGGCGCCGCGTTCCTTGCCCGTCTTGGCGCGCCAGGCCGGCAGGGCGTCATCGGCTGCGGCGATGGCGCGCGCGGTCTCGGCCTGGCCCAGGTTGGGCACCGTGCCCAGCACGCTCGCGTCGTAGGGGTTGCGCACCGTGATGGTGGCCCGGTCATCGGCATCGCACCAGGTGCCGCCGATATACGCCTGCTGCCGCAGCAGCTGGCTGTTCTGCAGATTCATTGTCTCGCGCTCCATCCATCGTCTTCCGCACCGTCCGCGCCGGAGCGGGGGAAATTTTTTGGGGAGGATAGCCCTGGCGGCCGCCTCCGCAACAGCAGTCATTAGCGATGCCGCCATCGCCGTTCGCGATGACAAAACCTCGCTTCGCTACAATGGGCCGTCTCGTCCGCTTTTTCCGCCCGCCCCGCCATGCGTCTCGATCCCACCTCCCTCAAGCTCTTCATCAGCGTGGTCGAGCAGGGCACCATCGCCGCCGCGGCCGAACACGAGCACATCGCCGCGGCCGCGATCAGCAAGCGCATCAGCGAGCTGGAAGAGAACCTCAAGATCCGGCTGCTGATCCGCACCAACAAGGGCATCCGCCCCACTCCCGCCGGCATCGCCCTGTCCACCATGGCGCGTCGCGCCCTGCACGAACTGGACGAAATCTCCGTGCACATGCGCGACTATTCGCGCGGCCTGCGCGGGTTCATCCGGGTGCACGCCAATATCTCCGCCATCACCCAGTTCCTGCCCCAGGACATCAAGCTCTTCCTGAACGACTACCCGAACGTCCAGGTGGACCTGGAAGAGAAGATCACCTCGACCATCATCAAGTCGGTGGCCGAGAACGCCGCGGACGTGGGCATTTTCTCGGGCACCGCGCCCGACCACGACGTGGAGATCTACCCCTACCGCGAAGACACCCTGGCGCTGGTGGTGCCCGCCGACCATCCCTTGCAGGACAGGCCCGGCTTCCGCTTCGCCGACGCCCTCGAACACGACTTCGTCGGGCTGCACCGGGGCAGCGCCATCAACCGCATCCTGTCCAACGCCGCCAGCGACGAAAAGCGCAACATCCAGCTCAAGGTGCAGGTCACCGGCTTCGATGCGCTGTGCTTCATGGTGAATTCCGGGCTGGGCATCGGCGTGCTGCCGCTGGACATCGCCCGCCGCTACTCGGTCATGTTCGACATCCGCATCATCCCGCTGTCGGAACCGTGGGCCCGGCGCCAGATCCAGATCTGCGTGCGCGCCTTCGACGCCCTGCCCACGGCGGCCAAGCTCTTCGTCAACCACCTCAGCAAGCGCCAGCCCTGACCGCCGGGCGGGCGCCCGCCGCGCGGCTTATTGCTTGAGTTCGTCCGGCTTGATGCCGCGGCTGACCTCGTCGTCCACCGTCACCACCTTGCCGTCGATCCAGCGCACCAGGCGGAAGTCGCGGTACGACAGGGCCTCGTGGTTCTCCTTGGTGAAGGCCGGCGCGTAGGTCTTGATCACGCCGTCGACCTTGCCCAGCTTGTCCAGCGCCTGCTGCACCTTTTCGCCGTCCGTGGACTGGGCCTGGGTCATCGCGGCCGCGAGGATCTTGACCGAGTCATAGGCATGCGCCGCGAACACGTAGGTGGGCAGCTTGCCTTCCTTTTTCATGATCGCGTCGTAGAGCGCGCGCGACTGCGGCGTGGAATCTTCGGTGATGGACGCCGTGAAGATCATTTTCCTGGCCAGTTCCGGCCCCGCGATGCGCAGGAACGGAGGGCTGAGATTGGCCCAGGAACCCAGCGTGACCGGGAAGTAGTTGATCTTCTCCTGGCTGCGCATCAGGTGGCCGTTGGCGTCGGCCAGCGCGTAGACGATGACGGTATCCGCGCCGGCGGCCTTGATCTTGTTCAGCTGCGAGGACATGTCCGTGTCCTTCGGGCCGAACTTCTCGTTGGCCACCGGCGTGATGCCATACAGGCCCAGCACGTGCGCGGCATCCTTCGCGCCCTGCTGCCCGTAGCCGGTGGTGTCGGCGATGATGGCGATCTTCTTGTTCTTGGTCGCCTTGGCCGCGTAGGCGGCAAGCAGCGTGATCTGGTCCAGGTCGCGCATGGACACGCGGAAGATGTAGTTCGCGGGTTCCTTGCTGTAGCGGTTGGTGATCTCGGTGGCGGTGGCCGACGGGGAAATCGTGGGCACCTTCTTCTGCTGCACGATGTGCAGCCAGGCCAGCATATTGCCCGAGTTCACCCCGCCCAGCATGGCGACGACCTTCTCGTTGTCCACCAGCTCGTTGGCGTTCTGGATGGACTTGGGCGGCGAACCCACGTCATCGCGCGCCACGATGACCAGCTTGCGTCCCAGGACGCCTCCTGCGGCGTTGATCTCCTCGGCGGCCTGCCTGGCCCCCGACAGCGCCGACACGCCGAAGTCGGCCGAGCCGCTGGCGGACATGTCGCTGTTGTAGCCGATCTTGATGTCGGCCTGCGCCCACGCGCCCTGGGCCATGGCCACGAACGCGGCCGCGCAGGCGATGCGGGAAAGCTGCTTCTGCATTTTCATTCCTTTGTCTCCAGACTTGATGTAATGGTGCTTCGTCTTGCCGCCGCCATCGGTCTGTACGCCGTTCGCGGTCCACCTTGCCCTGATGCCGTGGACGCTGCCTGGGTCCCGCCCAGGACGCTAGAGAATCAGTTCGATCGGATTCTCCAGCAGCTGCTTCACTGCCTTCAGGAACTGCGCGCCCACCGCGCCGTCCACCACCCGGTGGTCGGCCGACAGGGTCAGGCTCATGACGTGGCCGATCCGGATCTCGTCTCCGTCGACCACCGGCTGCCGGGTGACCGCGCCGGCGGCCAGGATGGCGCTTTGCGGCGGGTTGATGATGGCGGCGAATTCACGCACGCCATGCATGCCCAGGTTCGACAGCGTCAGGCTTGCGCCTTCATATTGTTCGGGCCGCAGGCGGCCCCGGCGCGCCTGCTCGGCCAATTGCGCGATTTCAGCCGAAAGCTCGCGCAGGGACTTCTTGTCGGCATCGCGCACGATGGGCGTGATGAGGCCGGATTCCAGCGCGACGGCGATGCTCAGGTCCACCCGGTCCAGCCGGGCGATGCCCTCGTCCGTCCACTGCGAATTGACGGCCGGCGTCTGCCTCAGCGCGCGCGCCACCGCCATCGCCAGCAGGTCGTTCAACGAATGGCGCCAGGGTTGGGGCGCGGCCTCGCCGCGCGCGTTCAATGCGGCGCGGGCGGCCATCATCGCGTCCATGCGGCAATCCACCGTCAGGTAGAAATGCGGGATCTGCTGCTTGGACTGGACGAGACGGCGCGCGATGGTGCTGCGCATCGGCGTGTGCGGCTCCAGTTCCGCGCCGGCCGCGCGCGGCGCGATGGCGGCCGGAGCCGCCTGCGCCATCGCCGGCCGCGACGCCGCCGCGTTTTCGATATCCACCCTGACGATGCGGCCGTTCGGTCCGCTGCCGGCGAGCGCATGCAGGTCCACGCCCAGCGTGCGCGCCAGGCGCCGCGCGGAAGGGCTGGCGAAGAGGCGGTGCTCGTCCAGCGCTGGCGCTGCCTGCCGCGTCGCGCCCGCGGCCGCAATCGCCGGCGCGGGTGGCGCCGCCGGAGCGGGCTCGGCGGCCTGGGCCGCGACGGCGCCCTCGGGCAGCAGCGTCGCGATCACGTCGCCCACCGGCACCTCGGTGTCTCCGGCGGGCACATGGATGCGGTGCAGGACGCCGCTGTCCAGCGCCTCCAGTTCGATGACGGCCTTGTCGGTCTCGATTTCGGCCAGGATATCGCCGGCCTTGACCGCGTCGCCGGACTGCTTCAACCATTGCAGGATCTTGCCTTGCGTCGTGCCCGCGCCGATGGCGGGCATCACGACCTCGATATCCATGTCTGACTCGCTTTATGTTTCGGCCAAATTGCCGGTCTTCTCGATGTACAGGGCGGCGTCCGAGATGTCCGCCACGATGGCGGCGCGCGCCCCCTCGGCGTCGCGCCGCTCCAATGCGTCCAGCAGCGCCGCGTGGTGGCTGAACGACTCCCAGCTTTCGGACTTCCGGTCCTTGCTGCCCATGCTCAGCGAGAACAGCGGCGCGATCTGCAGCCAGATGTTCTCGATCATGCTCACCAGCAGCGGCATGCCCGCCGCCTCATACAGCGTGAAGTGCAGGTTGCGATTGGCTTCGATCGTCTTCAACGTGTCGATCCTGGGCTTGTGCCCCAGCTTGTCGAATTCGTCCGCGTACTGCCGTATGCGCGCCATCGTCGCGTCGGTCATGATCTTCGTGGCCTCCGCGGCCGCGAAACCCTCCACGCAGCAACGGATGCGCACAATCTCCCGGAACTTCGGCAGGCTGGGCTTGGGCACTCGCAGGCCCCGGCTCGGCAGCATTTCCAACGCGCCTTCGGCGACCAGTTTGTTCACGGCTTCGCGCACCGGCATCGGACTGGTGTTGAGCACGGCCGCCAGGCCGCGCAGGGTCACCTTTTCGCCAGGAGGAACGGCGCCGCTCATCAGGAGCTGGCGGGTCTTCTGGTAGATCTGGTCCGCGACCGTAATGCGTTCCTGCTTGTTGAGCAGGCCTTCCAGGATGCTGTTGTCCATATCGTCTCAATTCATATAGACGCCACCGTTCACATCCAGGGTGGCGCCGCAGATGTAGCTCGCGCCATCGGAACAGAGAAAGGCGATGGGCAAGGCGATTTCGCGCGGCTGCGCCATGCGCCGCAGCGGAATTCTATTCGCATCGAATGCCTGCCCCTGGGTCATGCCCGTTTCGGTCGCGCCGGGCGCGACGCTGTTCACGGTCACGCCCGAATCGGCCGCGCGACGCGCCAGCCATTTGACGAATGCGTGGGTGCCGCCCTTGGCCGCGACATAGTGCGGGCTGGCCGCCAGGCCGCCCATGCGCGCCGCGACGGAAGACACCAGGACCATGCGGCCGGCGCCCTGCGCGCTCATCTTCGCCAGCGCGGCGCGCGTCAGGTGCATGAGGCCCAGCAGGTTGATGTCGATGACCCGGTGGAATACCTCGTCCCAGCCCGCCTCGTTCCAGTCGTCCCAGGGGCAGTAGCCGGCGTTGGCCACCAGCGCGTCCAGCCGGTCGATGCCGGCCACGGCGGCTTCGGCCGCCGCCCGGTCGGTGACGTCGAAGGCAATGGCGCGGGCCTGCGCGCCGCCGGCGAGCAGTTGTTCGGCCAACTCCCGCGGCGCCTGCCGGTCGGCCAGCACCAGCGAAGCGCCCTGTTCCGCGCAGACTTCGGCGGTCGCCCGGCCGATGCCGCCGGCGGCGCCGGTGATCAGGACGGTCTTGCCTTCAAGCGCGCGCGGCATGGGCGTCTCCCGAGGGGGTTGCGGACAGGGCGCTGTCGGCCAGCATGTCCTGGATCAGCGCGCGCACGTCTTCCTCGCCCGCCAGCGCGGCGAGCTCCAGCGCCTGCGACACCACCGGCGGCGCCCAGCGGCCGGTGACGCGCTTGACCGGCTGGTCCAGGTAATCGAAGTAGCGGCGCTGGATCTCGTCGGCGATCAGCGCCCCCAGGCTCGCGCCCCGGGTGGTCTGTTCCACGATCGCCACCCGGCCCGTCTTCATGACGGAGCGGCCGATGGTGTCGTAGTCGATATCGCGCTGGGACAGCGTGCGCAGATCGATCACGTCGGCGCGAACGCCCGCCTCGTCCACCAGGCGGCAGCATTCGTCCACCATGGTCAAGGTCGTGAGCAGCGTGATCTGGTCGCCTTCGCGCACGCGCTTGGCGCGGCCGATGGGGATGTAGTAGTCCAGGTCCTTGGGCACCGGCGCCTTGCGCTTGTGCAACTGCTGAGGCTCTATGACCAGAACCGGGTCCTTGCAGCGCAGCGCCGAGTTCATCAGGCCCACGTAATCGAAGGCATTGGACGGCGCCACGATGCGCCAGCCGGGAAACAGGGCGAACACGCCCGCGGGGTCCATCGAATGCTGCGAACCGTAGCCCTCCGGCCCGGGGATCCGCGTGCGCAGCACCAGCGGCACGCTGGCCGTGCCATTGAACAGGTGGCGGATCTTGCCCGCCTGGTTCAGCAGCTGGTCGCCCGCCACCAGGAAGAAATCGCTGTACATCAGCTCGACCACGGGCTTCAGGCCCGACAGCGCCGCGCCCGTGGCCAGTCCGCAAAAGCCGTTCTCGGTGATGGGCGTGTTGACCAGCCTGCCGGCGAAGCGCTCGGTCAGGCCGCGGGTGGCGCCCACCGTGCCGCCGCCCATGTTGGCCACGTCCTCGCCGAATACGTAGATATCCTCGTCCTCGGCCATCCGCGCCCCCATGGCCCGGGCGATGGCCTCGATGTAGGTCATGGGCTCCATGTCCTCTGCGGCGTAGTCCTCCGCTTCGGCGTAGCGCACGCCCTCGAATTCCGTCAGGTCGCTCGCGAGATGCCGGTCCACGGTGGCGGCGGCGGGCCAGAGTTCGGCGCGGATGCGTGTCGAGGAGCCGGAGCCCTCGACGCAAGACGCCGCGGCGGCCTCGACCGCGTCGGTCACGGCGGCGTCGATGGCGGCCAGTTCGTCGGCATCGAGAATGCCGCGCGCCGGCAGCTCGCGCTGCAGGAACAGCCAGGGATCGCGCGCCTTCCAGGCGTTCTCTTCGTCGCGCGTGCGGTAGCCGAACGCGCTGCCGGGGATCGACGAACTCTGGTGGTAGTAGCGATAGACCTCGGCCAGGATGAAGGCCGGGCGTCCTTCGCGGGCGATGTGCTCGCGCGCCCAGCGGGCGGCGAGCCAGACCGCGAACGGATTCATCCCGTCCACCTTGACCGCGGCGATGCCGTGGCCTTGCGGCCGCGTCAGCAGTTCGGTCTCGAAGGTGGATTGCTCCACGCTCATGGAGACCGCGTACTTGTTGTTTTCGAGAAAGAAGATCATGGGCAGGCCGTACAGCGCCGCCAGGTTCATGGCTTCATGCGTGGCGCCCTGATGCACCGCGCCGTCGCCGAAAAACGTGACCATGGCCTTGCCCGAGCCGCGCTGCTTCTCCGCGAACGCATGCCCGCAGGCGATGGGAATGCCGCCCGCCACGATGGCGTTGGTGCCCATGATGCCCAGGTCCGCGCGCCGCAGGTGCATGGAGCCGCCTCGCCCGCCGGTCCAGCCGTCCTTCAGGCCCAGGATCTCGTGCATCAGTCCCTGGATCTCCTGACGCATGCGCAGGGTCAGCCCGGCCGCGGACGGATCCAGGTCTTCGTCGTACAGCGCGTTGACCGCCTTGGCGATGCACTGGTGGTGCGCGCGGTGCGTGCCGTTCATCAGCGTATCGACGGGCAGGGCCGCGATGCAGCCGGCGGCCGCGCCTTCCTGCCCGATGCTGGAGTGCGCCGGCCCGTGGACCAGGTTCAGCTTGTCGAGCTGCAGGATTTTCTCTTCGAAGCGGCGCGCCACCAGGAACAGCGTCGTCAGCCGCAGCGCCTCCGCGCGCGTCAACAGGGCCCAATCGCTTTCCTGCACGGCCAGCGTGTGCACCGGCGTCTTCTGTTCGACTACTTCGAGTTGCATGCGGTCCTCTCGGCTCAGATGTGCGCGGTCACGCCGCCGTCCACGACCAGGCTCGCGCCCGTCACGAAGTCGGAAGCGGGGCTGGACAGGAACAGGGCCGGGCCGACCAGGTCTTCCGGCTCGCCCCAGCGCCCCATGGGCGTGGTGGCCACCACGCGTTCCGCGTGGCCCGGGATGTCCACCCGGGCCTGGCGCGACAGCGCGGTATCGATCCAGCCGGGCTGGATCACGTTGACCGCGATGCCGTCGGCCGCCCAGGCGCAGGCCAGCGAACGCGTCAGCTGCAGGACTCCGCCCTTGCTGGCCGAGTACGCCGCCGTCACGGCGTTGGAGGCAAGCGCCAGGATGGAGCCGATATTGATGATCTTGCCCTTGCCGCGCGCCCGCATGGTCGCGTGCACGGCCTGGCACATGTTGAAGCTGCCCTTCAGGTTGATGTCGATGATGCGGTCCCAGACGTCTTCCGCGTACAGCTCCGGCCGCATGCGGGTGTTGACCCCGGCGCAATTCACCAGCACGTCCACCCTGCCATAGGCGGCGACCGCGTCGGCCACCACGGCCTCGCAGGCGGCGCGGTCTTCCACTTGCAGCGCGTAGCTTCCGGTCTTGGCGCCGGATCCGCGCAGCTCGGACGCCAGCGCGTCCAGCCTTTCCCCCGCCAGGTCGGTCAGTACCAGCGTCGCGCCCGCGCGGGCATAGGCCCGGCTGAGCGCGGCGCCGATGCCGCCTGCTGCACCGGTGATCAAAACGACCTTGTCTCGGATATCGAAGTGTTCTTGTTGGGCCATGCTGCGTCCGTCGATGCTATTTTTGATATGTGATCACAAATTTGATTCTAGGAAGCGGATTGGCCAACGTCAACGACGACAGCATCGGGGTCTACCCGTAGACGGGGAAATCCCCCACGCTGCGCAGGGCTTCGCCTGCTTGCTGCTCCCAGGCGCCGACGGCCCCGCGACAAAAAAAGGCGGGACGGGAATTCCCGTCCCGCCATGGCGGATCGCGGCGGGCCGCCCGAGGCGGCCGGGGCCGTCAGTACGTCATCCGCACGCCCAGCAGCACGCTGCGTCCGGGCAGCGGCGCCACCGAGGAAATGAAGGAGGCGTGGTTGTACGCCAGCTTGTTCAACAGGTTGGTGCCGCGCAGGTAGACCTCGTAACCCGTGGCGCCGTACTGGCCCCGGTAGGCCACCACGGCATTCACCATGTTGTAGCCCGGCGTGGTGTCCTCATAATCGGCGATGTCCTTCTGCGCGAACACGCGCGCGTATTCCACGCCGCCCGACCACTGCTCCCACTTGAAATTGCCGCGCACGCCTGCCCGGGCGGCCGGGATGCGCGGCAGGTTGCCGTCGCCGCCGGTCAGCTTGCCCCGCACGTAGTCGCCGAACACGGCGGCCGAGAACACCGGCGTGAACTGGTGGCGCAACTCCCCTTCCACCCCGGTGAACTCCGCGTCGCGCTGCGCGTATTCGATCAGGCGGAAGTCTTCGTAGCGGTCCAGCGTATCGGCGTAGATGTAGTTCTTCACGCGGTTGTGGAACACGCTGGCCGAGAACGTGGTGTCGCCCGAGTGCTTGCGCAGCGTCAGGTCGATGTTGTGCGAGGTCTCGCGGCCCAGGTCCGCGTTGCCCAGCTCGTAGGTGTTGGTGGCCAGGTGCACCCCATCGGCGTAGAGCTCCTGCGCCGTCGGCAGGCGCTGCGACCGCGACAGCGACAGCGCCACGGAATACTGCGGCGCGAAGTCCCAGATGGCGGCGGCCGAGAACGACGTGCCCGACAGGCTGCTGCGCGGCGCCCCGCCGGACGGCGAGATGCGCTGCCAGTCCTGCCGCGCGCCCAGTTCGAACCGCCAGTCGTTCAGCTGGTATTCCTCCAGCACGAACAGGCCGTTGGAGCGCGTCTTGCTGCGCGGCAGGAAGGCTTCCTCCCCGTCGGCGCGGAAATCGCTGTAGGCGTTCTGCAGCCCCACCACGCCGCGCCAGCCCGCGATCGGCTTGTGCTGCAGCTCCAGGCGCAGGTCATAGCCCTTGTTCTTGAACCGGGTGCCGACCTCGCCGCCCTCGATCTCGTCGTGCTGGTAGTCGGTCAGGCCGCCGCGCAGCCGGATCTTCTCGAAGCCCGCGAACGGATCCTGGTATTCGGCGCGCAGGTCCACCCGGTTGCTGCGCAGCTTCACGTAGGGCACGCCGCCATGTTCGTGCTCGTGGTCGTGCCCGGCTTCCTCGTCGCCATGGTCGTGATCGTGGCCGCCGCAGTGCAGGTGCGTGCCGTGGGGATGGCAGCCTTCGTATTCGTGGTTGTGTCCCGGCAGGCCGTACTCGCTTTCCAGATGGGTGAAAGCCAGGCCGACATAGCCGCGCGGCGTGATCCACGACATGCCCACGGAACCCTGCGTGGACTCGCTGTACGAGCCTTCCAGCTTGCCGCCCGGCCAGTCGGGCACGTCGTAGTCGCTGCTGCGGCGCTTCATGCCCTCCACGCGCACGGCGAACTGGCCTTCGCCGGCGGTGATGCCCACGGCGCCCGAGCGTTCCTTGGTGCCCGTCGCCCCGCGCAGTTCGGCCTCCGCCTCGACGCCCTTCTCCGGCACCGCGGTCGGCACCTTCTTGTCCACCACGTTGACCACCCCGCCGATCGCGCCGCCGCCGTACAGCAGCGTGGCCGGGCCGCGCAGCACCTCGATGCGCTCGGCCAGCAAGGGTTCCACCGTCACGGCGTGATCGGGAGAAATGCCGGAGGCATCCATGACTTCGGAGCCGTCGGACAGCACCTTCACCCGCGGCGCCGTCTGCCCCCGGATGACCGGGCGGCTGGCGCCGGCGCCGAAGGTATCGCTATTGACGCCGGGCAGGTTCTTCAGCGTCTCGCCCAGCGTTCCGGTGCGCTGCTCGATCAGCGCATCGCCTTCCAGCACCGACGCCGGCAGCGTGGTGCTGTTGAGGTCCAGCCCCAACGGATTGGCCGACACCGTGATGGGCGCCAGCACGCGGCCGCCGGCCGGCTCGGTTGCCGTCTGGGCCTGGACGGCCGGCGCCGCCAGCGCCAAGGCGCAAGCCCAGGGTTTCAATCCCCGCTTGCGCGATATCCGCCTGCCGCCCCTCGCGCCGCTTTCCCGCGACTGCCCCTGCTTCTTGCCACTCATCATCGCCCTCTTGAATGTTATATCATTACAGATAAGTAGCAAATGATATAACATTTCAATTGCAGCGCAAGACCTCCCAGGGAAAATGCGCGGGCTCGCGGCCTGCCGGCAGTCCACGCTGCCGGCCAGGCAGCCGCGGGGCGGCCGCGAGCGCCGCCCCCCCGGGCTCAACCCGCCTTGAATTCCTTGTTCCAGAATTCGAGGATGTCGGCCTTCTTCTCCGTCAGGCTCTTCAAGTCGTAGGCATGCAGGAGCTTGACCTCGGCTTCGGAGAAGCCCACCAACGAGGAAGGTTCAGGCCTCCAGCCCGCACAGCGCTTGCAGCACCGCGACGCGGCTTTGCCCCAGCACCATGCCCTGCCAGTCCTCCTGGCCGCAATAGAACGCGTCCAGCGTGGCTTGCAGGATTTCGCGCCGCTGCGCCGGGCCGGCCTCGGGATGGGCGCGCAGCCAATTGCGGCCGCGCAGCGCGAGGACCACGTCTTCCCACGGCAAGGTGCCGAACTCCAGCGCCATCAGCGTGGGCTCGGAATCGGGACAAGCCTCGTAGATCAGGCCGGCGAGATGGCCGGTGATGTCCACCGATGCCGAACTTCCCTGGTATGGCACGGCGATGTCGCTGCCCCACCAGTTGCGCGCCCTCGCCACTTCGGCCTCGTCGCGGCGACCGGCGTAGATCTTCTCGCCGTGGCCGCGCGGGCCCAGGCCGGTATGCACGTCGATCCAGCCGATGCGCACATGGCGGCTGGCGTGGGCCTGCAGGATGCCGCGCAGGTTGACGAGCGAGGCGGCCGGACGGTCGCCGCCATAGAACAGGCCGTCGGCGTGCGTGTACTGCCCGCGCGACACGGCCTGCGTCACGGCGGGCAGGCCATGCTGCTCGATGTGGCGGGCGAGATCCTGCTGGTTCCGCGGCGTGGGCGGCCATTCCCGAGGCAGCAGCAGCTCATGCACCAGGCCGTAGCCGGGATTGGACGGCAGCGGGCGGCCGTCGAACGGCTGCGCATTGCGGTTCAGGTCCACATTGCCTTCGTCCGTGCGCGCGATCCACGAAAAGCCGTAGGGATTCACGGCGTGCACCAGCAACAGGGCTATGCCGGCGCGGCGCGCGCGCTCCAGCATCGGCGCATCGTCCAGCAAGGCCAGCTGGCAGCCCGATCCGCAGAAGCCTTCGACCCCGTGCGTGGCGGAGGTCATGATGAGCAGCCGCTCGGCGTTCGCGTCGCCGATCAGGGCCACGTCGGTGGCCAGCGGCTCGCCTTCGCTGCCCCGGGGTTCGATGGCGTAGGACTGCACGTGGGTGGCGACGGGGGACGCCGCCGCCAGGAAGCGGTCGCGCGCCTGCGCGTAGCTGGAGGAAAAATAGCGGGGGGTGGATTGCATCTCATGCCTCGCGAATATCGATTTCGTGGCCGGTGCGGTCCTGGATCCAGAACAGCACCACGGTGGAAAGCGTCACGGTCACCATCAAGTACCAGGCCGGCGCCATCGGATTGCCGGTGACGTGCAGCAGCCAGGTCACGAAGAACTGCGCAAATCCGCCGAAAACGGAAATGCCCAATCCATATACCACCGACATGCCGGTCGTGCGCACCGACTTCGGAAACAGTTCCGGCAACATCGTGATCACCGGCGCGGTCTGCAAGGCCAGCAGCACCGCGAGCAAGGCGATCACCGTCATCAGGCGAGCGGTGCTGGGCGCCGACACGAGCCACTGGAAGCACGGCAGCAAGGCGGCCACGGTGGCCGCGCGCGACCAGAAGATCACCCGCTTGCGCCCCACCCGGTCGGCCAGCATGCCGACCAGCGGCGCGATCAGGAAGCCGATGGCGCCCAGCACGACGCTGGCGGACAGGGTCGACGTAGCCGGCAGGCCCAGTTCCTTGTTGGCGTAGGCCGGCATGTAGAAGCCGATGATCTGGGCGCACACCATGCCGCCGATCACCAGCAGGATGCCCTTGACGACCGGGGCCTTGTGCTCGGCGAAGACCCGGCGCAGCGGCTGGTGGCCGGCGGACGCCTGCGGGTGCGACGCGGCGACGCGGGGCGGCTGCTCCAGCGTTTCCTCAAGATTGCGGCGGATGTAGGCGCCCACCGGCACGGTCAGGATGCCGATCACGAACGGCACGCGCCAACCCCAGGCCTGCATCTGCTCTTTGCTCAGCGCGGCCGTCAGCAACGCGACCGTGAGCGCGCCCAGCATCACCCCCAGCGACTGGCTGCCGAACTGCCAGCTCGAATAGAAGCCGCGCTTGCCCGGCGGCGCGTGCTCCACCAGCAAGGTGGTCGAGGCGCCCACCTCGCCGCCCGCCGCGAAACCCTGGATCAGGCGCGCCAGCACCATCAGCACCGGCCCCCACGCGCCCATCTGCGCGTAGGTTGGCGCTACGGCGATCAGCGCACAGCCCAGGCCCATCAGCCACAGCGTCAGCGTCATGGCCGCGCGCCGCCCATGGCGGTCGGCGTAGGACCCGATCAGCATGCCGCCCACCGGGCGCATCAGGAAGCCGACGCCGAAGGTCGCCGTGGTCAGCAGCAATTGCCCATAGCCCGAGGCGGCCGGAAAGAACAGCGGCCCGATGACCAGCATCAGGAACGTGAAGACGGTGAAGTCGAAGAACTCCAGCGCGTTGCCGATCGTGGTGCCGGCGATGACCCGGCGGCGCATCGCGGGCGTGTGGAGTTCCTGCCGGCCGGGCGCGGCAACGATGGCGATAGACATTTTTTCCCCTTGATGTCCGTTCCGGTGGCCGGACGCTATGCCTGCCCCGTGGCCATGAATATACGGATGGCAAACGATAAGGAAAAGACGGTATTTTTGTTCCAGTGAGTACTTTTTCTTATATGCTGCCGATGAGCCCCCCCTCGACCCGGACCGCGTCCATGAACCTGCGCCAACTGCGCGCCTTCGTATTGATCGCCGAGCACCGCAGCATCCGCGCCGCGGCGCGCGCGCTGTTCGTCACCCAGCCCGCGGCCACGCGCAGCCTGCGCGAGCTGGAGCTGAGCGTGGGCGCCGAACTGGTGCGGCGCAGCGCCCGAGGCGTGGAGCTGACCTCCTACGGCGAAGCCCTGTACAAGCGCGCCGTGCTGATCCTTCAGGAAGCGCGCAAGGCACAGGAGGAAATCGGGCAGATGCGAGACGGCGAAGGCGGCACGCTGAGCCTGGCGATCAGTTCGGCCGCGCTGACGGTGCTGCCTCCGGCGCTGGCGGCTTTCCGCGCGCGCATGCCGCGCGTGGCCGTGTCCTTCAACGAGGTGGCCCCGCCCTACAGCCATGAGCAGCTGGAATCGGGCCGCTACGATTTCCTGGTGCAGACGGAGTACGACGGCGACATCGACGACGGCTTCGCCCGCACCATGCTGTTCACGCTGCCGCTGGCGGTCGGCGCGCGCGCCGGCCACCCCTTGCGCCACGCCCGCAGCCTGGCCGAACTGCACGATGCCCTGTGGCTGCTGCCCGGCAATATCCAGGCGCCCGCCAACCTGTTGCGGCTGGCGTTCGACGCCCACAAGCTGCCCGCGCCCCGCGACGTGATTCCCTGCCAATCGATCGCCGTGGCGCTGGCCCTGATCGCCGAAAGCGACGCCCTGGGCATATTCGTGCGCAATCTGTTCGACCACAGTCTGCTGCCGCGCGGCCTGCGCATGCTGCCCCTGGCGCACGCGCTGCCGGCCGCGCGCGTCTCCATCCTGACCCGCGCCGACTCGCCGCCCACGCCGGCCGCGCAGTGCTTCATCGATTGCCTGCTGGAAGCGCGCGGGCCGACGGGCGCGCAGCCTTGAACCCGCGCGAATCCGGACGCCCGCGGGAACCGGGCGAGCGGGTACCGGTTATCATCGACGCTGCTTCCGCTGGCCGCCGCCCCGTCCTCTTTCATCCCTCGTCCATGGCGTTTCCCCGACTTCCCTCTCCGCCCACGCTGACCGATACGGTCGCCAAGCGCCTGCGCGCCGAAATCGACGAAGGCCGCGTGCCGCCCGGCGCCAAGCTGCCGACCGAGACCGCGCTGGCGGAGCAATTCGGCGTCAGCCGCACCGTCATTCGCGAAGCCGTCTCCCGGCTGCGCCAGGACGGCGTGGTGGAAGCGCGGCAAGGCAGCGGCGTCTACGTCACCGACGCCACCGGCAACCGCGCCCTGCGCATCGACGCCGCCGAGCTTTCCTCGCTGGACGCGGTGCTGCACGTCGTGGACCTGCGCCGCGCGCTGGAAACCGAGATCGCCGCCCAGGCGGCGGCCGTGCGCAAGAAGCAGGACATGAGCGACATCGACGCGGCGCTGGCCGCCATTTCGCAGGCGGTGGAGAACGGCGGGGACGGCGTGAAGGAAGACGTGGCCTTCCATCGCAGCATCGCGCGCGCCACCGGGAACCCCTATTTCATGACGACGCTGGCCTTCGTCAGCCAGTTCCTGGAAGCCGCCACGCGCGTGACGCGCGGCAACGAGGCGCGCCACGCCAGCCTGATGCGCGACGTGCTGCAGGAACACATCGCCATCGTCGAGGCCATCCGCAGGAAAGACGTGGACGGCGCCCGGGAAGCCGCGCGCGTCCACATGGTCAACGCGGCCAAGCGCCTGCGGCAGGCGCACCGCTAGCCGCGCCCGCCGCGAACCGGGAAACCTCAGTCGGGGCGGAAGGCCTTGGTGAAGAAGTCCCGGGCACCGAAATTCCCCGACTTCAGCGCGATGCTGACCTCGCCCCCCGCCGCCGGCGCATGGCCGGCGCACCAGGGCACGCCCGGGTCGATCTGCTCGCCGATCTCGATCTGCTCCAACCCCAGCGCCTGCACGACCGCGCCCGAGGTCTCGCCGCCCGCCACGATCAGCTGGCGCACGCCGCGCTCGACGAGGCCGACCGAAATGCGCGCGATCGCGGCCTCGATCAGCGCGCCCGCGCGTTCCGCGCCCAGCGCGCCCTGGGCCTGCTTGACCTGGTCGGGCTGCGCGGTGGAATAGATCAGCACGGGGCCGTCCCGCAGGCGAGGCTCGGCCCAGGCCAGCGCTTCGCCCGCGACGTCCTCGCCGGCGGCCAGCCGCAGCGGATCCAGCGCCAGCGCCGGCCGCCCGCTTTCGATGAAGGCCGCCACCTGGCCGTTGGTGGCCGAAGAGCAGCTACCCGCCACCACCGCCTGCAGGCCGGGCACGCGCGGCAGGCGCGTCCTGTCGGCGGGCGACAGCCCCCAGTTGGCCGGCAGGCCGATGGCGACGCCCGAGCCCGCCGTCACCAGCGGCATGTCCTTCAGGGCCGGCCCCAGCGCGAGCAGGTCGTCGTTGGAAACCGCGTCCACGATGGCCACCCCGATGCCCTGCGAGGCCAGTTCCCGGATGCGGGCGCGGATTGCGTCGCTGCCGCGCGCCACTACCGCGTAGTCGATCAGGCCGACCTTGCGCGAGGTCTGCGCGGACAGCACGCGGACGAGGTTGGGATCGGTCATGGGCGTGAGCGGATGATGCTGCATGCCCGATTCGTTCAGCAGGACGTCGCCGGCGAACAGGTAGCCCTTGAACACCGTGCGCTTGTTGTCCGGGAACGCCGGCGTGGCGATGGTGAAATCGGTGCCCAGCCGCGCCATCAGCGCGTCGGTGACGGGGCCGATATTGCCTTGCGGCGTGCTGTCGAACGTGGAGCAGTATTTGAAGTAGATCTGCTCGGCGCCCTGCGCCCGCAGCCAGTCCAGCGCCGCCAGCGACTGCGCCACGGCCTCCTCGGCCGGCAGGGTGCGGGTCTTCAGCGCCACGACCACCGCGTCCGCGTCGCCGCGCAAGGGCGTCCCGGGCACGCCGATGGTCTGCACCGCGCGCATGCCCGCGCGCACCAGGTTGTTGGCCAGGTCGGTGGCGCCCGTGAAATCGTCGGCGATACAGCCCAGTTTGATGCTCATTTCTGCTCCGGCAGGGTAATCCCCGGAAAAATCTTGATCACGGCGCTGTCGTCCTCGCGCCCATGTCCGGCCGTGGAGGCCTGCATGAACATCTGGTGCGCGGTGGACGCCAGCGGCAAGGGGAATTTGCTGTGCCGAGCCGTATCCAGCACCAGGCCCAGGTCTTTCACGAAGATGTCCACCGCCGACAGCGGCGTGTAGTCGCCCGCCAGCACGTGGGCCATGCGGTTCTCGAACATCCAGCTGTTGCCCGCGCTGTGCGTGATCACCTCGTACAGCGCGTCGGCATCCACGCCTTCGCGCAGTCCCAGCGCCATGGCTTCCGCCGCGGCCGCGATATGCACGCCCGCCAGCAGCTGGTTGATGATCTTGACCTTGCTGCCCGCCCCTGCCCGGTCTCCCAGGCGGTAGACCTTGCCGGCCATCGATTCCAGCACGCCGCCACAGGCTTCGTAGGCGGCCGGACGGCCGGCGGTCATCATGGTCATCTGGCCAGCGGCGGCCTTGGCCGCGCCGCCGGATATCGGCGCGTCCACATAGAGGATGCCCTGTTCGGCCAACCGCGCCTCCAGCGCGATCGACCAGTTGGGGTCCACCGTCGAACACATCACGAAGACCGCCCCGGCGCGCAGCGCGGCGGCGATGCCGCCTGCGCCGTACAGGACGGCCTCGGTCTGTTCCGCGTTGACCACCACGCTGATCACGATGTCGCAGGCGGCCGCCATGTCGGCCAGGGCGGCGCATGCCACCCCGCCCTCGGCCGCGAAAGCCGCGGCCACGCCCGGCCGGATGTCATAGGCATGCACCTCGTGGCCGGCGCGGCGCAGGCTTTGCGCGATGCCGGCGCCCATGGCGCCCAGGCCGATGACGCCGACGCGGCGGGAAAGGGTTTGCGGATGGCTCATGGTTTCAAGATCCTGAAAATCGAATGGGCGGACTGCCGCAAGCTCAGCGCGGCAGGTCGTCGGCCATGTAGGCGCGGATGATGGCGGCGAAATCGCGGTCGCCTTCCAGGCCCAGCGCGCCGGCCCGCGCGGTGTCCCAGCGGCCCGGCCAGCTGCCCACGATGCGCTCGACACGCTCATCGGCCCGCCACGTGATGCGGTTTGCGACCTCGTCGCCCGCCACCTCGCGCAGCGCCTGCTCCATCTCCGCCACCGTGACCGATACGCCCGGCAGGTTGATCGGCCGGCGGTCGGCCAGGGCCTGCGCCGGCAGCTCGCAACCGGCGATCAGCGCCTGGATGGCGCCGCGCGGCGACAGCAGCCACAGGCGCGTGTCCGCGCCGACCGGGCACACGGCGGCTTCGCCGTTGAGCGGCTCGCGGATGATGCCGCTGGCGAACGACGAGGCCGCCGCGTTGGGGCGGCCGGGGCGCACGCTGATGGTGGGCAGGCGCAGCACGCGGCCGTCGACGAAGCCGCGCCGCGTGTAATCCGCCAGCAGCAGTTCCGCGATCGCCTTCTGGGTGCCGTAGGAAGACTGGGGGTTGAGCGCGGTGTCGTCGCGCACGGTCTCGGGCAAGGCGCCGCCGTAGACCGCCACCGAGCTGGTGAAGATCACGCGCGGCTGATGGCCCAGGGCGCGGCAGGTTTCCAGCAGCGCGCGCGACGCATCGAGATTGATGCGCATGCCCAGGTCGAAATCCGCCTCGGCCTGCCCGCTGACGATGGCGGCCAGGTGGAACACGACGCGGGTGTCCGTATCGATGGCCTGCCGCAGCACGGCGGGGTCGGCGATGTCGCCCACCAGCGAGCGCACGCGCGGATCCGTCAGCGCATCGGCGGAGACGACGTCCAGCAGGTCGATCTGCGTGATGGCTTGCGGCGCGCCGCCGTCCAGGGCCAGCGAACCTTGTTCGAGCAGCTTGCGGGCCAGCCTCTGGCCCAGGAATCCGGCGCCGCCGGTGATCAGAATTTTCATGATGGAGTGCTCAGGATTTGGCGAGATAGGGGCGGGCCCAGCCCAGGCCCGCGGAAGTGCCGGCCTTGGGGCGGTACTCGCAGCCGATCCAGCCCGCATAGCCGAGCGAGTCGATGCGCTCGAACAGGTAGGGATAATTCAGTTCGCCCAGGTCGGGTTCGTGCCGGTCGGGCACGCCCGCGATCTGGATGTGGCCGATGCCGGCCATGTCGCGCTGCAGCTTCATGGCGATATCGCCCTCGACGATCTGGCAGTGGTAGATATCGAACTGCACCTTCAGGTTTTCGGCCCCGACCTCGGCGCAGACGGCCTGGGCTTCGTCCTGGCGATTCAGGAAGAAGCCGGGGATGTCGCGCGTGTTGATGGGCTCGATCACCACGGTGATGCCGGCCGAGGCGGCCGCGCGCGCCGCCGCGGCCAGGTTCTTCAGGTAGGCCTCGCGATGCGCGGCGCGGTCCTGCTCCGGCCGTATCAGCCCGGCCATCACATGCAGCGAGCGGTTGCCGAGCGCGGCGGCGTATTCCAGCGCCTGATCGAAGCCGCGCTCGAATTCGCCCTCGCGGCCCGGCAGGGACGCGATGCCGCGCTCGCCCGCCGCCCAATCTCCGGGCGGCGCGTTGAACAGGGCCTGCGTCAGCCCGTGCTCTTCCAGCCTCGACTTGAGCTCGGCGGCCGCGAACTCGTAGGGAAACAGGAACTCGACACCCGAGAATCCGTCCCGTGCCGCCGCCGCGTAGCGGTCCAGGAAGGGATGCTCGGTATACATCATGGTGAGGTTGGCGGCCAGGCGTGGCATTGCGATTCCTTCTTTAACGAAACGGCATCAACGGTTGACGAGCTTGGCCGGCGTGAACCAGACGGCGATGGCGCCCACCACCAGCACGCCCGCCAGCACGTACATGCCGGACGCGGTGGAGTTGGTGAGGTCTTTCAGGTAGCCGATCATGTAGGGGCTGGCGAAGCCCGCCAGGTTGCCCACCGAATTGACGATGGCGATGCCGGCCGCCGCCGCCGTGCCCGACAGGAACGCGGTCGGCAGCGACCAGAACAGGGGCGCGCAGGTCAGCACGCCGGCGGCCGCCATCGACAGGAAGACCAGGGACACGACGGTATTGTCGGCATACGAAGCCGCGACCGAGAACCCCACGGCGCCCAGCAATGCCGGCACGATCAGGTGCCAGCGGCGCTCGCGGCGCCGGTCGGCCGAATGGCCCAGCAGGTTCATCACGATGATGGCGCAAAGGAACGGGATGGCGCTGAGCAGGCCGATATTGAAGGCGCCCGTGACGCCGGTGGACTTGATCAGCGTCGGCATCCAGAACGTGAGGCCGTACTGGCCGGCGACGAACGCGAAATAGATCAGGCACATCCACCAGACGCGCTTGTCGGCGAACACGGCGCGCAACGAGTGCTTCTGCGAGCCGGTCTGTTTCTGGTCGAGCTCGATTTCGCGGGTCAGCAATTGCTTTTCATCGTCGCTCAGCCATTTCGCGCTGGCGATGCCGTTGTCCAGGTACATGATGGTCACGACGCCGATGACCAGGGCGGGAATGGCCTCGATCAGGAACATCCATTGCCAGCCCTGCAGACCGTGCGTGCCGTGGAATGCGTCCATGATCCAGCCGGACAGCGGATTGCCGAAGATGCCCGCCACGGGAATGGCGGACATGAACAGCGCGATGATCTTGGCGCGGCGGTGGGCCGGATACCAGTAGGTCAGGTACAGGATCACGCCGGGGTAGAAGCCGGCTTCGGCCAGGCCCAGCAGGAAGCGCAGGATGTAGAAGCCGGTGGGCGTCTCGACGAACATGAACATGCCGGACAGGATGCCCCACGTGATCATGATGCGGGCGATCCAGATGCGCGCGCCCAGCCGGTGCATGAGCAGGTTGCTGGGTACCTCGAAGAGGAAATAGCCGATGAAGAACACGCCCGCGCCCAGGCCGAACACCGTTTCGCTGAACCCCAGGTCCTGCGACATCTGCAGCTTGGCGAAGCCCACATTGACGCGGTCGAGATAGGCGATCACGTAGCAGAGCATCAGGAACGGCACGAGCCGCCAGAATACTTTGGCATAGGCGCGCGCGGTTTCGCGCGAATCTGCCGGCTTTGCCGCATCGGGCTGCGCGCCGAGCGTCGTTTCCATCGGGGGCATGCAAGTCTCCAGGAGGGGATGCGCCTTCCCGATCCGCGCGCCGGCGGCCGGGCGGCTTTCTAAAGGGATCAGTAGCGCGCGCCGAAGGTGGCGCGCAGTTCTTCAATGGCCTCGGCGCCCAGCGGCTCCGGACGAGGGTTGCTCATCAGCCAGAGCCGGGCGGTTTCTTCCAGCTCTTCCAGCGCGTAGGACGCATGCGATACCGAGCGTTCCCACACCACGGGCCCCAACCGCTCGAACAGGGCGCCGCGGACCTGCGCCGCCACGGCGGCGACCTCGGCGGCCGCTTGCGCGTCGCCGGGGCGACGGTAGCCGATCAGCGGGATCCGCCCCACCTTCATGACCTGGTACGGGGTGATGGGCGGCAAGACTTCGTCGGGCCGCCAGACGCCTGCCAGCGTCAGCGCCACCAGGTGGGTGGAATGGGTATGGACCACGCCGCGCGACTCGGGGCTGGCGCGGTAGATGCCCTGGTGCAGCACCAGGGTCTTGGAAGGCTTGGCGCCCGACACCCAGTTGCCGGCCAGGTCGACCTTGGCCAGTTCCGCGGGATCCAGGCGGCCCAGGCAGGCGTCGGTGGGGGTGATCAGCCAGCCGTCGTCGAGGCGGGCGCTGATATTGCCTGCGGCGCCGACCGTGTAGCCGCGCTGGTAAAGGCTGGCGCCGACGATGCAGATTTCTTCGCGGATGCGGGATTCATCAGCCATGGAAAGCCCCCGGGGAGCAGGGGCGGACTAGCGGAAAAGAAGGCTGCGGGGCCTGCATGATGACGTGTCTCTCGCCTTAAGTTATCGGGTCATCATACAAATTTGGTGAAAACAAAAATACCGGGTAAACCCGGTATTCGTGTAACAAGGGGCGAACCGCTCAGGCCGTTTCACCCCCTCCCCGCCCCGTCGCGGCCGAGCGCAGCCAGACCGTCATGGCCATCGCCAGCACACCCAGCAGCGTGGGGTACAGCATGCTCAGGTTGCGCGCCTCGCCCGCCGCGGCGAACAGCACGAAGAGCGGCACATTGATGGCAAGCGCCGCCCTTGCGTGATGGCGGAAGGCGGCCGGCAAATGCTTCCAGCCGATGGCCGACACGCCGGCAATCATCAGCATCATGAAGGCGCTCAAGCCTTTGGGCAGCGTCACGCCGTAGGTGCCTTCAGTACGGAACCAATTCCCCGGATCGAGGAAATAGAACAGGTTCGCGCCGGGTTGGAAGCTGACGGTGCCGCCGGGGTTGCCCGCGAATCGCATCCTCAGGGCGAGGTAGACGCAGCCGCAGACGAACACCAGCACGCCCACCACGGCCGCGGCTCGCCAGCGCGGCAGGCCGGCTCGCAACAAGGGATACAGCGTCGCGACGAAGAAAAAGAACGCCTCCTTGTTCCAGGTCGCGGCCGCCGAGACCAGCGCCAGCAGGCCCAGCCGCGCCGCCGCGCGCGCAGGCGATTCCGGCGCGGCGCGCCAGGCCAGCAGAATGGCGCAGGCCATGAACAGGAGTTCGAAGAAGTCGTAGAAGAAGCCGCCCTCGGTGAGGAAGAACGGCATGAGCAGCGCGAGGGCCAGGGGCGCGATCGTCGCGGCTGGCGCGCTGGCGCCCAGGCGCAGGCAAAGCGCGCGCATCGCGAACAGCGCGCCCAGCAGGGCCAGATAGGTGAAGTAATACACGATGTGATAGCGCAGCGTGACCGCGGGCAGCATGGCCTCGGAGCTCGGATTGCGCATGGCCAGCCCCGAACGGCTGTTCACGCGGCGCGGCTCGGTCAAGCGTTCGGACAGGCGCTCCACCGTGTGGGCCGGCAGCAGCGCCTGGATGCCATTGGCGGCGGCGGGCACCAGCTGACGATAGACGTAGGGCCGATAGGCCGTGCCGTCCACCATCGACGCGAGCGACAACGGCGTATGGCCGTCGTTGAGCCGCCATTTCGCGTAGAAGCCATTGAACGCGGCCGCGGCCACGATCACGTAGAGCAGGACCATCAGGAACCGGCGGTAGGCCGGCGCATGGAAAAAGCGCCTCATCGGGCGCGCTCCACGGCGGGCCGCCCCGCCTCGGGCTGGGGCTTCAGCCACAGGCCGAGCGCAAGCGCCGTCAGGCCCAGCAGCGTCGGATAGAGCATGCTCAGGTTGCGCATTTCTCCCGGCGAGCAGAACAGCACGAACAGCGGCAGGTTGATGGCCAGGGCCAGCTGCGCATGCTGGCGCCAGGCTTGCGGCAGGCGCGCCCACCCACAGACGGCGATCCCCGCGAAGGCCAGCATGCTGACCACGCCGAAGCCGCGCGGCAGCAGCACGCCATAGGTGCTTTCCGTGCGCAGCCAATTGCCCGGATCGACGTAGAAGCGCAGGTTATCCCACAGCTGGTAGTCCACCGTCGTGCCCGGATTCCCCGCATAGCGCATGCGCAGCGCCAGATATACGCAACCGCAGACGAAAAGCAGGGCCGCGGCCACCGCGGCCGCCTGTGCGCGCGGCAGGTTCCGTCGCAGCAGCGGATACAGGGCGGGCGTGAAAAAGAAGAAGGCTTCCTTGTTCCAGGTCGCAAGACCCGCCAGCGCCAGCAAGGCGATCAGGCGCAGCGGCTTGCCCGGCGACGCGCCCATCGCCAGCAGCGTGGCGCTCATCATGAAGAGCAATTCAAAGAAATCGTAGAAGTAGCCGCCTTCGGTCAGGAAGAAAGGCAGCAATAGCGCGAGGACCGCCGGCGCCATCGTCGCGGCCGCCGGATCCGCGCCCACCGCCAGGCCTACCCGCCGCATGACGAACAGCGCGGCCAGCAGCGCGAAGAACGTCAGGTAGAAGACGAGGTGATAACGCAAGGTGACGGCCGGCACCAGCGCCTCGGAACCCGGATAGCGCATCGCCAGCCCCGAGCGGCTGTTCAGCCTGCGAGGCTCCGCGAGGCGTTCGGAAAGGCGCGCCACGGTCGCCTCGGGCAACAGGCCCTGGATGCCGTTGACGACGGCCGGCACGAACTGCCGGTAGACGTAGGGACGATGGGCCGTTCCTTCCACCATCTGCGACAGGCCCAGCGCCGGGTGCCCGTCGTTCAGCCGCCACTTCGTGTAGAAGCCATTGATGACGGCCGCCGCAATCACGACATAGGCGCAGCACAGCAAGAACCAGCGGTAGGCCGGGCTATCGAAAAAACGTCTCATGGAATTCTTGTGCCTATTTCGACATCAGGAAGACGCCGACTGCGATGAAGGCGGCGCCCGCCATCCGCATGCCGGAAATGGACTCGGCGCCGGACAGCAGGCCATAGCCGAACACGCCCGCGATGGCGAAGGCGACCATCAGCGGATAGGCCAGCGTCAGGTCCAGCTGCCGCAGCGCCAGCGCGTAAAAACCAAAGCCCAGCCCATAGGCCCCGACAGCCGCCAGATAGGGCAGCGCCTGCGCCAGGAGCGGCGCCGGCGACGCCGTCGACGAGCCCGCCGCCTTGAGCGCCACGCTGGCGGCCACGCTGCAGGCCCCGCTGAGTATCAACCACAGGTATGCCATCGTCAGGTTCCCACGAGCAAGACCACCACCGCCACCCAGGCCAGCACCGCGATGCGTATCTGGTTGTCGGCCAGCAGGTCGCGGCCCGGCTCTTCGCCCGAGCCGCCCTTGTACAGCAGGTGCAGGTAGCGGAAGACGCCGAAGGTCACGATGGGAAGGGTCAGGACGAGATGTTCGGTGCCGTGCAAGGCCGCGGTCTCGGCATCCACCGTGTACAGGCCGTAGGTCAGCAGGCTGGCGCTGGCCGTGATGGCCACCAGATTGTCCAGCAGCTGCGGGCTGTAGTGGCGCAGCACGACGCGCGTGCTGCCCTGCAGGGCGAGCGCCCCTTCCGGGATCGCCACGATTTCCGCGCGCCGCTTGGCGAAGCCCAGGAACAGGGTCAGCATGAAGCTGCACAACAGCATCCAGCGCGACGGCAAGATGCCCACCGCATAGGTGCCGCAAGCCAGCCGCAGCATGAAGCCGGCGGCGATGCAGAACACGTCGACCAGCACCTTGTGCTTCAGGCGCAGCGTATAGGCGATGTTCAGGAGCAGGTAGGCCGCCACCGCGAGCGCCACCGGCCATAGCCCGCTGGCCAGCGGCAAGCCCAGGGCGCCCCCGGCCAGCACCACGATCAGCGCGCGCGCCGTCGGCAGGCCGACCCGGCCGCTGGCGATGGGGCGATAGCGCTTCTTGGGATGGGCGGCGTCGGCGGCGCGGTCGTGATAGTCGTTCAGCACGTAGACCGCGCTGGATGCCAGGCAGAACGCCACGAACCCCACGGCCACGCCGAACACCAGCGCGGAATTCGTCCAGCCGTGGCTGAAGATCAGCCCGATCAGCACGAAGCCGTTCTTCAGCCATTGCTGCGGACGCAGCAGCGCAATGATGGCGTTCATGGCTTGACCGCCTGGCCGCGATACCAGGCGTGCCGGGCGGCGGCGATCATCCATTGATCGCCGCGGCTGTCGCCATATGCATACAGCTCGTACTGCTGCGGGGAGCCGAAACGCTCGGTCAGGCGCCGCATTTTTTCGGGCCCCCAGCAATTCGGCCCATCGAAATCGCCGGTGAGCCTGCCGCCGCCGTCCACCGCCATCCGGGTGCAGAGCAGGTCGTCGAATCCCAGGTGGCGCGCCACGGCGTCCAGGTAGATATCCGGCGATGCGCTCACCAGCACGCAGAGGTCGCCGCGCTGCTGGTGCCAGCGCAGCCGTTCCAGCAGCGCCGGCCGCAAGGGGATGGAAGGCACCCAGGCGCTCGCGATGCGGGCCAGGTCGGCGCGCGGGCGGCCTTTGAGCGCCGCCCGGCAGAGCGCCGCCTTGGCCTCTTCGTTGCTGAGCACGCGCAGGGCGAACCCGGCCAGCGAGGGAGCGGCGCGCAGCAACGCCCCAAGCAGCCTGGCCCATGAAAGATGGGCCAGGAAGGGAATGAATGTGTCACGGTGGGTCAGGGTGCCGTCGAAGTCGAAGGCCGCGATCACACGTGCGGGGACGGGGAACTGCGATTGTGAGGGCATACTGCTTTCGCTACGGAATCCGGTCCCGCTGGATTGAGCAGACAGACTATGCCAGGAATGAACCGGCATCCGGGACGTTGGTGCGCGTTATCAGACGCATGCTCATCCGGATGAGCCGCCGGGCCCCGAACGTTATCCAATGCGTCAATTATTGCCGACTTGTAACATATATTACGAAGATGGGCAAATATGGCAGCAACCCTTTCCGCAGACGGCGGGTCCGGCTCATCCACCGATGCCGGCCCCGCCCTGCCGCGCAGCCCGCCTCCGCGGTTTGCGCCGGGCACGGTCGGCCCTGCGCCTCGCCATGGCGGCGCTGGCAACAAAAGGGGGAGGGAAAGCCGGCGCGGCCCCGCCGCGCCGGAAGCGGGGTCAGTCTTTGCGCTTGCCGAGTTCCACGCCGGCCAGCTGCTCCGACAGGCGGGCGACGGCGGTGTGGTCCTGGCCCTGGCCGAGCGTCTTGCCGGCCGAGGCCCACAGTTCGCGGCACAGCGAGGCGAACGGCGTGGGCGTGCCGGTGTCGGTGGCGATGCCCAGCGCGATGCCCAGGTCCTTGACCATCAGGTCCAGGCCGAAGCCGGAATTGAACTGGCGCGACAGCACGAACTGCTTGAACTTCTTCTGCGTGGAATTGTTCATGCCGGTGGAGGCGTTCAGCACATCCACGATCACGTTCGGATCCAGGCCGAACTGCTGGCCGATCAGCATGGCTTCGACGCCGATCAGGAAGCCTCCGGCCGACACCAGGTTGTTCAGGGCCTTCATGGCGTGGGCGCTGCCCACCGCGCCCACGGGCGTGATCGAAGTGCCCATGCTGGACAAGGCGGGGCGCACCCGTTCCAGCGTTTCCGCCGGGCCGCCGAACATGATCGCCAGCTCTCCCGTGCGCGCGCGCGGGACGCCGCCGGAGACCGGCGCATCCACCATTTCGCCGCCCGCGGCGGCCACGGCCTGGGCCAGCCGCTGCGTGTGCGCCGGCACGCCCGAGCTCATGTCGACCACGACGCTGCCCGGGCGCAGGCCCGCCAGCACGCCCTGCTCTCCGCCCAGCACCTGCTCGACGATGGCGCTGGTGGGCAGCATGGTGAAGATGATGTCGGCTTGGCCCGCCAGCTCGGCGCAGGTGGCGGCGGCCTGCCCGCCCACCTCCTTGGCGAACTTCGCGGCCTGGCCCGGCACGGCGTCGAACACCGTTACCGCGAAGCCGGCCTGCACCAGCCTGGCGGCCATGGGCCAGCCCATGCTGCCGATGCCGATCAAGCCGACGCGTGCTTGCGATGTGTTCATGCTTGCGGCTCCTTGAAGGCGCCCTCTTCTTCCAGCACCTGGTTGGCCACCTTGAAGGCGTCCAGGCCCGCGGGGATGCCGCAGTACACCGTGGCCTGCAACAGGATTTCCTTGATTTCCTCGACCGACACGCCGTTGTTCAGCGCGCCCTTGACGTGCAGCTTGATCTCGGCCGGCCGGTTCAGCGCCGTCAGCATGGCCAGGTTCAGCATGCTGCGGGTCTTCTTTTCCAGGCCCGGGCGGCCCCAGGTATAGCCCCAGCACCACTCGGTGGTGATGTGCTGGAACGCCATCATGAATTCATTGGCGCGGGCGAGCGAGCCGTCCACGTATTCGGTGCCCAGCACTTCGCGGCGCAGGTTCAGGCCTTGGTCGAACAGGGCCTGGGTTTCGGATTTGATGTCTGCCATGGTTGCTCCTCTCCTACTGTGACGGTGGCTGGCGAGGGTTGGCCTCGCCGTCGATTTTGTCTGATTGTCAGTCAAAATGGATTCCAGCGTCAATAGTCCGATTGTCTGACAATATTCTTGACCGAATGAAAGACAGGAACAATAATTGGCCCAGAGCGCCGGGCTGGCTGCCGAGCGCCATCCTCGAAAAAAGCCAGGAGACAAACCATGAAGACACCCCATCAGGCCGTCCGCCGCGGGCGCCGGGATTTCGTCACCGGCCTCGGCGCCGCCGCCTTGGCAGCTAGCCTGCCCGGCCGCGCGCTGGCCGCCCCCGCCGAAATCAACGTCGGCGTAATCCTGCCCTTGTCGGGCGCCAACGCCCAGTTCGGCATCAACTCGCGCCAGGGGCTGGAACTGGCCGCCGACGAAATCAACGCGGCCGGCGGCATCAAGGCCCTGGGCGGCGCGAAGCTCAAGCTCATCATCGCGGACGCCACCTCTCAGCCCACCACGGCGGCCACCGTGGCGCAGCGGCTGATCACGCAGAACCGCTGCGTCGCCATCATCGGCGCGTACGCATCGTCGCTGACGTTGGCCGTCTCGGAAGTGACCGAGCGCCGCGGCATCCCGCTGCTGACCATGTCGTTCTCGGACGTGCTCACCGAACGCGGCTTCAAGCACATCTTCCAGGTGGTCTCCAAGGGCTCCGTGCTGGGCCGCGCGCAATACGACTACGCCGCGTCGGTCGTGGCCGGCGCCTCGGAGATCAAGAAGATCGCGCTGCTGTACGAAGACACGGCCTACGGCACTTCGCAGGCGGTGGGGGTGCGCAACGCGGCCAAGGCGGCGGGCGCGCAGATCGTGCTGGACGAGGCCTATCCCCTGGGCATCACCGACGTCACGCCGCTGATCAGCAAGCTGCGGGGTTCGGACGCCCAGATCGTCTTCCCCATTTCCTATCTCAACGACAGCCTGCTCATCATCCGCGTCATGCGCCAGCAGCGCCTGACCGTGCCGGTGGTGGGCGGCGCGGCCGGCTACGTCATCCCCGACTTCGCGAAAGCGCTGGGCCAGTATTCGCAGGCCGTGCTGTCGATCGCGCCCGCCAACTACGACCAGGCTCCCGAGTACACCGAGCGCTACCGCAAGCGGTTCGGCACCTTCATGCCGCACGAGGCGCTGGAGCACGCCGTGTGCGCCGGCGTGCTGGCGCAGGCCCTGGAAGTGGCGGCGTCGGACAAGCCCGAAGCGGTGTCCAAGGCCCTGCGCGCGCAAAAGTACGACCAGGGCTGGGCCGGCGTGATGTCGGGCGGCGGCGTGCATTTCGACGCCAGCGGACTGAACACCATGGCGCAACCCATCATGGTCCAGTGGCAGGACAACGAACTGGTCTCGGTCTGGCCCCAGGCCCTGGCCAAGGGCCGCGTCATCAACGCGGGCTGAGCGCGGCGCGCGCGGCGCACGGAGAGCGATCATGCAATTCTTGCAGGCCCTGGTGGACGGCATCCTGCTGGGCGGCGTCTACGCGGTCATATCGATCGGGCTGACACTCGTCTTCGGCGTGGTGTCCATCGTCAACTTCGCCCAGGCCGAGTTCCTGATGGTGGGCATGTTCGTGGCGTACTTCGCCTGGAAACTGCTGGGGCTGGATCCGCTGCTGGGATCCCTGCTCTCGTTCGCCGTCGCCTTCGTCCTGGGGGTGCTGACGCAGAAGTACCTGATCAACCGGGTGCTGAAGGCGCCGGCGGTCGCGCAGATCTTCCTGACGGTGGGCCTGCTCATCGTCATGGAGAACCTGGCGCTGATCCTGTTCGGATCGGAGTTCCGGTCGGTGCAGACGCCCTACCAGATGACGGCGCTGGCGATCGGCCCCGTCCTGCTCAGCGCGCCTTACCTGCTGGCCTTCGCCGTGGCGTCGGTCGCCGGACTGGTCCTGTGGTGGGTCTTGAAGAAGACCTGGTGGGGCATGGCCGTGCGCGCCACCGCCCAGGATCCCATGGCCGCCCGGCTGTCCGGCATCTCCACGCACCGCGTGCATCAGCTGGCGTTCGGGCTGGGCGTGGGCATGACCGCATTGGGCGGCGGGATCATCCTGCCTTACCTGACCGCCTCGACCACCGTCGGCGCCCAGTTCAGCGTGCTGATGTTCACCGCCGTGGTGCTGGGCGGCCTGGGCAGCGTGATCGGGGCCGTGGTGGGCGGCGTGGCGGTGGGCGTCATCCAGTCGCTGTCGTCGCTGGTGCTGCCCATGCAGCTGCAGAACCTGGTGCTCTTCGCGATCTTCATCCTGGTCCTGGCCGTGCGTCCGGAAGGTCTACTGAAAAAGGCGGGCTGATGACTCTGAACCGACAACTCCTGCAGTGGGCGCTGGTGCTGGCGGCCGCGCTCGGCCTGCCCTGGCTGATGGAAGACCAGGGCTACGGCATCCGCGTCATGACGCTGGTGCTGCTGTTCGCCGCCATGGGCCAATCCTGGAACATCGTGGGCGGGCTGGCCAACCAGATCTCCCTGGGGCACGCGGCCTTCTTCGGCCTGGGCGCCTATACCTCCACCCTGCTGCTCATGCGCTACGGCATTTCCCCCTGGCTGGGCATTGTCGCCGCCATGGCGGTGGCGGCGCTGGCGGGCGCCCTGCTCAGCCTGCCCACCATGCGCCTGCGCGGCCACTATTTCGCGCTGGCCACGCTGGCGTTCGGCGAAGTGCTTCGGGCCATCGCTAATACCTGGGCCTCGGTCACGGGCGGCCCCGTGGGCGTCTCGATTCCGTTCTCGGAAGGGCTGTCCCAGATGCAGTTCAAGTCCAGCATTCCCTACTATTACCTGATGCTGGGCGCCGCGCTGATCACTTCCATCGTGTTCGCGCTCATCAGCCATTCGCGCCTGGGCTATCGCCTGCGCGCGGTGAAGGCCAACCCGCAGGCCGCCGAGGTCATCGGCGTGAACACCGCGCGCACCCGCATCCTGGCGGCGGTGATCTCCGCCGCCCTCATGGGCGCCTGCGGCACGCTATATGCGCAATTCATCTACTTCTTCGATCCGGACACCGTGTTCTCGCTGGTCGGCATCTCGGTCCGCGTCGCGCTCATCTGCATCATCGGCGGCGTGGGCACCGTGGCCGGCCCGCTCATCGGCGCGGCGGTGATCATTCCGCTGGAAGAGGTGTTCAACGACTGGCTGTCGGGCCACACGGCGGGCGTGTCGCAGCTCGCCTTCGGCCTGATCCTCATCGCGATCATCCTGGTCGAACCCCGGGGCCTGTCGGCGCTCTGGGCCCGGCTGCGCAACCTGACGGGGAGGCAGCATGCCTGACATCCTCAAGGTCGCCCATATCCAGCGCCGCTTCGGCGGCCTGAAAGCCGTAGACGACGTGTCGTTCAACGTCGCCAAGGGAGACATCCTGGGGCTGATCGGCCCCAACGGCGCGGGCAAGACGACGCTGTTCAACCTGCTGGTCGGCCTGTACCGCGGCAACGGCGGGCGCATCGAACTGGACGGCCACGATATCGGCGGCATGCGTCCGCACCAGATCGCGGCGCTGGGCATGACCAAGACGTTCCAGAACGTCGCGCTGTTTCCCGAAATGACGGTGCTGGACAACGTGCTGGTCGGCGGCCTGCTGCGCCACGGCGTGGACCGCGCCCGCCAGGTCGCGCTCGCCAACCTCGACCGGGTCGGCCTGTCCGCCATCGCTCGCAAGCCGGCGGGCGAGCTGTCGTTCCCCGAACAGGCGCGGGTCGAACTCGCCCGCGCCCTGTGCACCGATCCCAAGGTATTCCTGCTGGACGAGGTCATGGCGGCGCTGAACGAAGCCGAAATGGATGCCATGCTGGACCTGATCCGCACCCTGCGCGACGAATCCGGCATCACCTTCATCGTGGTGGAACACCATATGCGCGCCATCATGCGGCTCTGCAACCGGATCCTGGTGCTGTCGTTCGGCCAGAAGATCGCCGAAGGCAGCCCCGCCGAGATCGCCTCCGATCCGACCGTGATCGAAGTCTATCTGGGCAAATCGCTGGAGCAGGTGGAGGTGCCGGCATGAGCCCGCCGAACCTGCTGCAGATCGACGCCCTGACCGCCTCCTACGACCGCAGCCCGGTCTTGCGCGACGTGTCGCTGACCGTGCCCGAAGGCAGCTTCATCGCCGTGGTCGGCGCCAATACGGCCGGCAAGAGCACCTTGCTGCGCTGCATCTCCGGCCTGCTCGACAAGACCCGCGGCAGCGTGAAGTTCGACGGGCAGGAGATCCTGCGCCTTGCGCCGCACCGCATTCCCGAACTGGGCATCGCCCACGTCCCCGAAGGCCGCCACGTCTTCCCCGAGATGACCGTGGAAGAAAACCTGTACCTGGGCGGCTACACCCGCCGCCGGGACACGGCGGCGGTCAAGCGGGATTGCGACGGAATCTACGCCCTGTTTCCGCGCCTGCGCGAGCGCCGCCGGCAGCTGGCCGGCACGCTGTCGGGCGGGGAACAGCAGATGGTCGCCTTCGGCCGGGCGCTGATGCTCAAGCCCCGGCTGCTGTTGCTGGACGAGCCCAGCCATGGGCTGGCGCCCAAGGTCGTCGAGGAAATGCACCAGGCCATGGTGGACATCCACCGCAGCGGCCTGACCATCCTGCTGGTGGAGCAGAACACCCGGCTGGCGCTGTCGGTCGCCGAATACGCCTACGTGCTGCAATCCGGCTCCATGGTGCTGTCCGGCCCCAGCAACGCGCTCCTGGAAGACAGCCGGGTGCGCGCCGCCTATCTGGGACTGTAGCCATGAGCGGCCGACGGGATATATTGCGTCTTTACGTCGATACGGCGGTTCGCCGAGGCCTGGCCCAGGGCCCGTGCCGGCGCTGGAACCCGCCGCCTGGATAAACGAGAGATTGCTATGGCCACCCCCACAGGCGCGATATTCGAAAAGCCCGCCACCCTGCGCACCCGCGTGGAGGAATTCCTGCGCGCGTCCATCATGGATGGGCGAATCAAAGGCGGGGAACGCCTGCGCGAACTCGAACTGTGCGAACAGCTCGGCATCAGCCGCAGCACCCTGCGCGAAGCGCTCCGCACGCTGGAAGCCGAGCGCCTGATTTCCATCGAGCCGCACCGCGGCCCCACCGTCGTGCGCATCACCGAGAAGGCCGCGCGCGACCTCTACGCCCTGCGCGCCCTGCTGGAAGGCTATGCCGCCCACGAGTTCGCCCGGCTGGCCGACGACGCGGACATCGAACGCCTGCGCAAGGCGGTGGACGCCCTGCACCGCCAGTCCAAGGGCAGCAACAAGGCGGCCCTGCTGGCGGCCAAGCGCGATTTCTACGACGTGCTGCTCAGCGGCTGCGACAACGACCTGGTCAAGGACATGCTGCCCGGGCTGCTATCGCGCATCAACCTGCTGCGCGCCACCTCGTTCGCGCGCTCGGACCGCCTGCCGGAAAGCCTGGCCGAAATCGATCATCTGTTCGAGCGCATCCGCGCCCGAGACCCGCAAGGGGCGCAAGAGGCCGCCCGCAGCCATATCGTGAACGCCGAGCGCACCGCGCTCGAAGTGCTGCGGCGCCAACAAGAGGAGACCCAGGGAAGTGAAGGCGATCGTCCAAGAACTGAAGGCCGCGGTAGCGCTGGCCCAGCAGGATAAGGAATTCCTCGGCGCCGCCCGGGGCCTGCCCTGCGCCATCTGGCTGCAGGCGGGCGCCGAAGCCGGCGAAAAAATCGTGGCCTGGGCCGGCCAGCCCGCCGGCCCCTCGCAGTGCATCGTCATCAGCGCCCCGCCGGACGCCTGGCAGAAAATGCTCTGTGCCACGCCCCCTCCGGGCTACCACTCCTTCACCGCCGCGCGCCGCCATGCGCCGGGCTTGCGCATCAAGGGCGACGCCCTCGCCGTCGCCCAGGCCCTGCATCCGCTGGAGCGGCTGTTCGAGATCCTCCGCGGGCAAAGCGAGGCCGTCCCCGCCCCGCTGGACCGCAGCCCGATCTCCGGACACTACGCCTCGATAGGCATCGGCGCGAAAACAGCGAGCATCTACTACGAAGCCAGCGGGATCGAGTCCGGCCCGCCGCTGGTGATGCTGCATACGGCCGGCGCCGATTCCCGCCAGTTCCATGCGCTCATGGCCGACCCCGCCCTGCGGCGGCAATGGCGCATGATCGCCTTCGACATGCCCGGCCACGGCCGCAGCATGCCCCTGCCCGGGCAATCCTGGACCGAAGACGGCCTGACCCTCGACACCTATCTGCAAACCTGCCTCGCGACGATCCGCTGCGTGGCGGGCGCGCCCGCGGTGCTGCTGGGCTGCTCCATGGGCGCGGCGATGGCCCTGGTCGCCGCCACCCGTAGCCCCGCCGACGTGGCCGGCGTCGTCGCCCTGGAGGCGCCCTGGAAAGCCAGCGGGCGGCGCACGCCCCTGCTTTGCCATCCGCAGGTGAACCAGGCCGCCCACAACCCCGCCTACGTGCGCGGCCTGATGGCGCCGGCCTCCCCGCTGGCCGCGCGGCGCGACGCGGCATGGATTTATTCGCAGGGCGGCTTCAATGTGTACGCCAACGATCTCTGGTTCTACAGCGAGGATTTCGACGCCGCCCGGGACGTGGCGGGGCTGGACACCGCCGCCTTCGGCGTCTCGCTGCTGACCGGCGCCTACGACTACTCGGCCAGCCCCGAGGACTCGCGCCGGGTCGCCGCGCTGATCCCCGGCGCGCGCTTCGGCGTCATGCCCGACCTCGGCCACTTTCCCATGGTCGAGAACCCACAGCGGCTCCTGGACTACCTGCGACCCGAACTGGACCACATCCGCGCATCGAGGGGAATCGCATGACACTGCCGAACCACGAAGTCTATGCCTTGCGCTACGCGACGGTCGCGCGCAACCGGACCCAGAACTTCATCACGCCTCCCGATCCGCACGACGGCCCCATGCCGATGGATTATTTCGTCTGGGTCATCCGCAACGGCAGCCGAGTCTACCTCGTGGACACCGGCTTCAACGCGGCCGCCGCCCAGGCCCGGGGCCGCGAGTTCCTGCGCTGCCCGATCGAATCGCTGCGGAAGCTGGGCATCTCGCCCGCCGACGTCCAGGACGTCATCGTCACCCACCTGCACTACGACCACGCGGGCAATATCCGCAAGCTCCCCAACGCCCGCCTGCATCTGCAGGAAAGCGAACTGCACTATGCCTGCGGCTGCAACATGCGCTTCGACATGCTGCGCCATGCCTACGCGGTGGAAGACGTGGTCGACGTGGTGCGCGGCGTCTATGACAAGCGCGTGGCCTTCTATCACGGCCATGACGAAATCGCGCCGGGCCTGCAATTGCTGCATATCGGCGGACACACGCAAGGGCTGCAGGCCGTGCGGGTGCACACCGCGCGCGGCTGGCTGGTGCTGGCGTCCGATGCCAGCCATTACTACGACAACATGGGCTTGCAGGCGCCGTTTCCCATCGTCCACAACGTGGCCGACATGCTGGCGGGCTACGACACGCTGTTGAAATACGCGGAATCGCCCGAGCACATCGTCCCCGGGCACGATCCGCTGGTCAGGACCCGCTACCCGGGCCTGGACGGCACGGACCCCGAAGTGGTGGCGCTGCACCTGGGCGGCCAGGCCTGAGGGGCTACAGGCCCAGCGGCCGCACCAGCTCCTGCGCTTCCTCCGCGGACAAGTCCTGCACGATCAGGACCAGGCCCGCCCGCCGCGCCGCGTCGTCGGCCACCGCCACGGTTTCGGGCACGGAGAAGACGTGCCGCACCCCGTGCACGGCGCGCAGCGTCCCGTCGGACCATCGCAGCAGCCCCTTGGCGCGCAACAGGCGCTCGCCGATCTGGCGCTGCATGTGCCGGGTCCAGCGCGCATAGTCGTCCCAACCCACCGGCTCCCGTTGCCGGAATGCATACGAGGCGATGCCGTAGCGCAGCACGTGCGCCAGCGGGGCAAGGGCGATCGCTGGACTGGAAGCCTGGTCTGCGGCATCCAGGTGTTCGGGACGCAAGCCGTCGAACAGCGCCGGCGCATCCTCGTCCACGGTGTCGGGCGACACCGCGCGGATGGGCGCGCTGGCGTTGTATCCGCCGAGCGCGGATCGCAGCGCGGCGATGTCCGCCGCGCCGGCCAGGTCGGTCTTGGTCAGCGCGATGCGGTCGGCGATCGCAACCTGGGTACTGGCTTCGCGATAGGCTTCCAGCGTCGCCAGGCCATGAAGCGCGTCGACCGTGGCCACCACGCCGCCGAAACGGTAGTGGCGCGCAATCGACGGATCGGCGGCCAGCGTATTGATCACGGGGCACGGATCGGCCAGGCCGGAGGTCTCGACCACCACCCGCGCGAAAGCGGGCACCTCGCCGCGCAGACGCCGGTAGTACAGCGATTCCAGCGTGTCCTGCAGCGAACTCGTGGCCGCGCAGCACAGGCAGCCCGAATCGAGCAGCACCACGTCGGTGTCGTCGGCCTTGCCCACCAGCATGTGGTCCAGGCCGATCTCGCCGAACTCGTTGATGACCACGGCGGTGTCCGCGAAGCGCGGGCTGCGCACCAGCCGGGACAACAGCGTGGTCTTGCCGCTGCCCAGGAATCCGGTCAGCAGATAGACGGGGATCGGTCCGGCGACGGCCTCGGGCATGGGATGCGCGTCCAGTGGTGGATCAACCCTGCGCGGCGTCGGCCGCGCCGGGCAGGTTGCGCAGATAGTCCTGCACTTCGCGCGACGGAATCACGTCGGCGTATTTGCAGTTCAGGTCGAACAGGCTCATGGCGTGGCTGGCCTGGAAGCGGTCGAACGCCGCTTCCTCGGGAATGATGACCTTGAAATTATAGGAATAGGCGTCCACCGTCGTGGCGCGCAGGCATCCGGACGAGGTGCAGCCCACCAGGATCAGGGTGTCCACGTCCAGGAAATTCAGGTGGCTCATGAAGATGGTGCCGAAGAAGCACGAAGGCTTCTGCTTGGTGATGCGGATGTCCTGCGGACGGGGCGCAAGCGGCTCCACCGTCTGCGTGGCATGGGTGTTGGCCAGGACGGTCTTCTCCCCGCCGCGATGGTTCTTTCCTACCTGCACGCCGCTGTCCAGGAGGTCCGCCCGGCGGCCGCTCTCGGTATAGAAGACGGGAATGTTCTTCTCGCGGGCCAGTTCCAGCAAGGGCACGATATGGGCGACGGCCTCCCAGGCCTCGCGGCCGCAGTGCGTGCGGTATTGCTTCAGCCCTTCGAGGATGTCCTCGGGCGTGTCGCCGCAAAAGTTGTACTGCACGTCGATGATGAACAGGGCGGGCCGCTTGCCGAAGCCGCCGCGCTTGCCGTAACCGGCCTGCGCCAGTACCTGCTTGTCGCGTTCGGTGAGGAAGTCGTCCCAGATTCGCTTGGTTTCGCTCATGATGGTGCCTGCAAGAAAAGTGATGGAGTCAGCTCAAAGGCGCTTGAGATAGCGGCCGCCGGGGTTCGCGCGCGCCGCCTCGGTGATGCGGCCGTCCAGCGCCACGGTGCGCCCGCGCACCAGCGTGCGCACGGGCCAGCCCTTCAGGGTCATGCCCTCGTAGGGCGAGTAGTCGGAGTTCGATTCCAGCGTGGCGGGATCGACGGTGCGCTCCAGGTCGGGGTCGACCAGCACCAGGTCGGCATCCTTGCCGATCTCGATGCTGCCCTTGGTCGGCATGCGATAGATGCGGGCGGAATTCCCGGCGCTGACCTGCATCAGCGTCTCCAGCGGCACGCCGCGGCGGTGATAGCCTTCGTGCAGCAGGATGGGCAGCATGAGGCCCGTTCCCGGGAAGCCGTTGCTCGCGGCCCAGATGTCGGTGTCCTTGGTGGCGCGCTTGCGCGGCACGTGATCGGTGCCGATGGTGGTGATGGATCCGTCCAGCACGCCTTCCCACATGGCATCCACGTCGTCCTGCCCCCGCACCGGCGGGTTCACTTTGGCGTAGGTGCCGGCCGGCGATTCGTCGTTCAGGAACAGGTAGTGCGGGCAGGTCTCGACATAGATGGGCGGCGCGTCGGGCGTGCGCCGATGGCGCCGCGCTTCGTTCAGCGCTTCGCGGCTGCTCAGGTGCACGATATTGACCGCGGCGCCGGTCTTGGCCGCGAAGTAGCACACGCGATGCACGTTCTCCGCTTCCAGGAAATCCGGGCTCTGCTCGTTCCAGGCTTTCAGGTCGTCGCGTCCGGCCGCGCGCAGGGGATCGCGCAGCACGGGAATCACTTCCACGTTCTCGCAATGCACGCCCATGATCGCGCCCGGAATCGCGGCGGTGGCGCGCAGCGCCGAATACAGCAGCCCGTCGTCGATATCCGTGAAACCCTTGGACAGCCCGGCGGCGCCCTTGTACATCATGTAGAGCTTGTAGGACGACACGCCGAACCGACGCGAGATCTCGTCCAGCGTTTCCACGTGCAGGTTGCTGGTGATGCCGAAATGGAAGCCGAAGTCCACGCAGCTTTGCGACAGCGCGCGGTCGCGCAGCTTGTCGAACGATTCGCGGATATCCGCGGAACGGTGGAACGACAGCACGGTGGTGGTGCCGCCCAAGGCGGCGAAGCGCGACTCCGTCTCGAAATCGGTTTCCGGCGAACCGAAGCCGAAATGCACGTGCGGATCGATCAGGCCGGGCAGCACCCACAGTCCCTGGCAATCGATGGTCTCCCGGGCTTCCAGGGGCGTGCCGGGCTCGGCGATGATGGCGATGCGGCCGTCGATGACGCCCAGCACGCCTTCGGTCAGGCCCTGCTGCGGCAGCAGCAGCCTTGCGTTGGTCAATAGCAGATCCAGCATGATTTCGTCTTTCCCGAGAGATGCGCGTTGTCAGCAATGCGCCGCGTTCGCGGCCGCCGTTTCGTTCAAAAAGGAATTGAGGACACTGGACGGAATCCCGCCCTCGGCCATGAGCTTGCGTTCGGCCTGCGTGAGCACCTGGGCATGGACCTGGAAGCGCATGCGGCGCTCGCCGTCCTCGGCCTCCACCTCGATGGGCTCGCCCTTCAGCACGCCGTTCTCCACGTTGGCGAAGCGCAGGAGCTCGGCGCCGGTCAGGCCCAGCTGGCGCCAACCCTGTCCCGCAGCGAACGCCAGCGGCAACACGCCCATCCCCACCAGGTTGGCGCGATGGATGCGCTCGAAGGATTCCGCGATCACCGCGCGCACGCCCAGGAGCGCCGATCCCTTGGCGGCCCAGTCGCGGCTGCTGCCCATGCCGTAATCCCTGCCCGCCAGGATGACGCTGGCCTCGCCGGCATCGCGATAGGCGCGCGCGGCATCGACCACCGCCATGCGCTCGCCATCCGGATAATGGACCGTCACTCCCCCCTCCACACCTGGGACCAGGGCATTCTTGATGCGGATGTTGGCGAAGGTCGCGCGCGTCATGACGTGATGGTTGCAGCGGCGCGCGACGTAGGTATTGAAGTCGCGCGGCGCCACGCCCTGCTCCAGCAGGTATTGGCCCGCGGGGGTGTCGACCGGGATTTCGCCGCTGGGCGAAATGTGATCCGTGGTCAGGGAGTCGCCGAATGCGGCGAGCACGCGTCCGCGCCCCAGGCTGGCGGCCAGGTCGGCGAGGGCGTCGCGTCCCGGCCGCGCCTTGAAGAACGGGGGCTCCACCAGATACTGCGAGTCCGGGTCCCAGGGAAAGCGCAACCCCGAGGGGGCTTCCAGGTCGCGCCAGATCGCGCTATCGAGGCTGGCGGGATCGTAGACTTCCGCGAACAGCGCCGGATCCGAGGCCAAGGGCAACAAGGCGGCGATCTCATCCTGGCTGGGCCAGACGTCGCGCAGATAGACCGGCGCGCCGTCCGTGCCCGGGCCCAGCGGCTCGCGCTCGAAATCGATGTCGATGCGCCCCGCCAGCGCGTACAGCACCACCATCGCGGGCGAGCCGATGTAGTTGGCGCGCAGCAGCTTGTGGATGCGTCCTTCGAAATTTCGGTTGCCCGACAGCACCGCCGCCGCCACCAGGCCGCCCTCGGCGATGGCATCGGCCATCGCCGGTTCCAGCGGACCCGATTTGCCGCCGCAGGTGGTGCAGCCGTAGCCGATTACGTGGAAGCCCTGCGCCTGCAGCGGCGCCAGCAGGCCCGCGGACTCCAGGTAGCGGGTCACGGCGCGCGAGCCCGGCGCGAGCGAGCGCTTGATCCAGGCCGGCGGCGTCAGGCCGAGCGCCAGCGCCTTCCGCGCCACCAGCCCGGCGGCCAGCATCACGCCCGGATTGGAGGTGTTGGTGCAAGAGGTGATGGCCGCCAGCGCCACCGAACCGTGGCCTGCGGCGTCGCGGCGAGGCGGATGCGCGGCCACGGCGGCCGCGTCCACGCCGAAGCCGCCCTCCGCGACGGGCTCGGCCAGGCGGCGGCGGAAATCCGCCGGGACGTCGCCGGCGTCCATGCGGTCTTGCGGACGGCGCGGACCGGCCACGCTGGGGCGAGCTGCCGACAGGTCGATCTCGATCACGCGGCTGTAGGCCGGCGCCGCATCGCCGGCGTCGCGCCACAGCTGGTTGGCGCGCGCGTAGGCGTCGATCAGCGCCAACTGCTCCTCATCGCGCCCGGTGATGCGAGCGTAGTCCAGCGTGCGCGCATCGATCGGAAAGAAGCCGCAGGTGGCGCCGTATTCCGGCGCCATGTTGGCGATGGTGGCGCGCTCGGGCACGCTGAGCGCCGCCACCGCGGGCCCGAAGAATTCGACCATGCTGCCCACCACGCCCGCGGCGCGCAATTGCTGCGTGATCAGCAAGGCCGCGTCCGTCGTCAGCGCGGGCGCCTCGATGGCGCCATGCAGCCGCACCCCGACCACTTCCGGGACGGGAAATGTGTACGCCTGCCCGAGCAGGGCCGCTTCGGCGTCGATGCCGCCCACGCCCCAGCCCAGCACGCCCAGCGCGTTGACCATGGGCGTGTGCGAATCGCCGCCGATCACGAAATCGGGATAGGCCCATTCGCCGTCCGGCCGCACCTGCCGCGCCACGATCGGCGCCAGGTACTCCAGATTCACCTGATGGATGATGCCGATGCCCGGCGTGATGACGCGTAAGCCCTTGTAGGCCTGCTGCGCCCATTTCAGGAAGCGATAGCGTTCGTCGTTGCGTTCGAACTCGCGGCGCAGGTTGCGTTGCACCGCGCTGGCATCGCCCCAATGATCGACCTGCAGCGAATGGTCGACGATCAGGTCGACAGGAATGCGGGTATCGACCTGCGCCGCATCGCCGCCGGCAAGGGCCACGGCATCGCGCAGGGCCGCGAGGTCCTGCAATACGGGCAATCCGCTGGAGTCGGGGAGGATCACGCGGGCCACGTGCAGCGGCAGGTCCGCCCCCAGGTGCTCGCGCCAGTCCCACAGCCTGCCGATCTCTTCTTCCGTGACGGCCGCCCCCCACGCGCGGTGCCGCAGGAGGTTCTCCAGCAGCACGCGGATGACATAGGGATAACGGCGGAGGTCACGGCCGGCGGCGAGGGCGGATTCGGACAGGTCCGCGTAGCGCAGCGCCCTGCCGCGACAGGAGAAAGACTGGATCATGGCAGCGGTAATCGGGAAAATCTCAACTGGTCCCATCTTACGGCTTTCAAAATAATAGTGTCAACACTATTGGAATTTGACCGACGTCAGGAATAGGAACTCGCAATGCAGATTCCCGCCCCGCCCATCAAGTGTAGATAGATGACAGGACTCTCCCTCCTAGGGAAAACCCCCGCAGAACGTCGGTAAAATAGCCCTCTCACCCTAGATGCACGGCCCTGGCAGGCCAATTTGGCAAAACAGCTCAACTCCAAAAGAGTTGACACTTTTAAGATCCCTTTGATAGGCTGTCAACACTATGAACACCTCCACGCCCTCCATCGCCACCAAGGAAGACGCCTCCGGCCCGCTGGCCGACGTGGTGTTCGGCCAGGTGCTGGACGCGATCTACCAGGGGCGGCTGGCTCCGGGCAGCGTCATCAATGAAGTGGCGCTGGCACAGGAATTCGGCGTCAGCCGCGGCCCCGTGCGCGAAGCCGTGCGCCGCCTGCAAGGCATTCAGCTGGTCACCCGCGAGCCCTACATCAAGGCACGCGTGGTGACGCTGTCGGCGGAGTCCGCGCTGGAACTTTTCCAGATGCGCATGGCGCTGGAAGGCGTGGCCTGCAACCTGGCCACGCGCCGCATGAGCGACGAGGAAATCGCGCAATTGCTGGTCGAGCTGGAGCAGGATCGCCAACGCCGGCTCGAAGCCGCCAACGGCGGCGCGCCCGCTCCGCGGGTGTTCGACTTCCATGAACGCATCGTGCGGGCCAGCGGCAATACCCGCATCGTCAACGCCCTTTGCGGCGATCTCTATCACCTGTTGCGCGTCTACCGCCGGCATTCCGGCACCGTGCTCGAACGCAAGGACGATGCCTACGCCGAACACTGGCAGATCCTGCGCGCCATCCGCGCGCGCGACGCCGAGCTGGCGGAGTCGCTCATGCGATCGCACATCGAACGCGCGGCGCAACACCTGTTTGAACATCTGGCGGAAGGGGCGTCCGGCATCGCCGGGCACCCCGTCTCGGCCGCCTAACGCCCTTTGGAGCAGCACGACATGAACAACCCGCGCAACCAGTTCCGGCAATTGCTGAAGAACGAACCCTTCATCGTCTCCCCTGGTGTCTACGATGGATACAGCATCCGCCTGGTCGAGGCCGCGGGATTCAAGACCGCCTGCACCAGCGGCGCGGCCGTGTCGAACGCGCTGCTGGGTATCGCCGACATCGGCGTGATGGGGTTGGCGGAGAACGTCACGCATTGCCGCCACCTGGCGCGGTCCGTCTCCATCCCGCTCACCGCCGACGCGGATACCGGCTACGGCAATCCGGTGAACGTCTACCATACGGTGCAGATGTTCGAGGAAGCCGGCGTCGCGGGCATCAATCTGGAAGACCAGGTCAGCCCGAAGCGCTGCGGCCACATGCCCGGCAAGGATGTCGTCAGCGAAGCCGAGATGGTCAAGAAGATCGAGGCTGCCTGCCTGGCGCGGCGCGACGACGATTTCGTCATCATCGCCCGCACCGACTCGCTCGCCCTCGAAGGCATCGAAGGCGCGGTCAAACGCGCGCGCGCCTACGCCCGGGCCGGCGCCGACATGCTGTTCCCCGACGCGGTGCGCTCCGAGGACGACATCAAGCGCCTGGTGGACGCGGCGGGCATCCCGGTCAGCATCAACATGGGCTTCGGGATCCGCAACCGGCCCACCACGCCGCTGATTCCGCTGCCGCGCCTGAAGGAAATCGGCGTCAAGCGCATCAGCCTGCCGCGCATGTTGCCGGCGGCCGCCATCCACGGCATGCGCCAGGCCCTGCAGGTCATGCAAGGCGTGGTTGCCACCGGCGTGCCCGCGGACCGCCCCGACCTGCTCGTGGGCATCGAAGACATCATGGAATTGATGGGCTACGAGCAAATGCGAGCCATGGAAAAGCGCCTCACCACGCTGGACGCCTGAGTCCGACGCCATGACCGAGCGTAATGCTGCGGCGCATTGCGTCCTGACGGGCGCGGCGTCCGGAATCGGCCTGGCATTGGCCAGGCGGCTGCTGGCGGACGGCTGGCGGGTGACGGGCATAGACATCGCGCCCGCCGCCATCGAGTCCGAAGATCGCTACGCGCACCTGCGGTGCGACCTGTCCGATGCCGCCGCCCTGCAAAGCCTTTGCGCCGGCCTGTCCGGCTGCGCGCCGACCGCGCTGGTGCATTGCGCCGGCCTGGTGCGCACCGGCGGCGCGCGGGATACGCGTATGGAAGACGCGGATCTGCTCTGGCGCCTGCATGGCGCCGCGCCGATCGCGCTGGCCGGGGCGCTGGTTCCGCAGCTGCCCGACGGGCGCGGCCGGATCGTGCTGGTTTCCAGCCGCGCCGTGCTGGGCCGCTCGCAACGCCTGGCCTATGCCTCGACCAAATCCGCGCAGATCGGCCTGGCGCGCAGCCTGGCAGCCGAGCTGATCGGCCGCGGCATCACGGTCAACGTCGTCGCGCCGGGCGCGGTCGACACGCCCATGCTGACGGATCCGAAGCGCGGCGCGCCGCCCGGGATCGCGCTGCCGCTTGGCCGCCTGATCGCCGCCGATGAAGTCGCCGCGACGATCGCTTTTTTCCTGGGCGCGGAAGCCGGCGCCATCACCGGGCAGACACTCTACGTCTGCGGCGGCGCCTCGCTCGGAGCCATGGCCTTATGACCGCCACGCCCCTTCCCACCCTGCACGGCAAGACGGTGATCGTCACCGGCGCGGCCGGCGACCTCGGCCAGGCGATCGCCGCCTCCTGCCTGCTCGCGGGCGCGCAAGTGGCCCTGCTGGATCGCGACGCCGATATGCTGCTGCGCAGCCGGCAGTCACTGCCCGACGCGGACTCGCGCGCGCTGGCGCTCGCATGCGACGTCGCCGACGAAGCCGCCACCCGCACGGCCGTGGAGCAGATCGCCGCGCACTGGGGCGGCATCTACGCGCTGGTGAACAACGCCGCGGCCGTCACGCCGGGCTGCAAAGTCGCGGATCTGGCGCCCGAACAATGGCGCCAGGCGCTGGACGTGAACCTGACCGGCGCGTGGCTGATGAGCAAATGGGCCATTCCCCACATGGCGCGCGCCGGCGCGGGCGTGGTGCTGAACATCGCGTCCCAGCTCGGCAGCGTGGCCGCGCCCGGCCGCGGCGCCTATGGCGCGAGCAAGGCGGGGCTCATCGCGCTGGCCCGCGCCATCGCCGTGGACCATGCGGCCGACGGCATCCGCGCCCTGAGCCTGTCGCCCGGCGCCGTGGCGACCAGCCGCCTGGCCGCCCGCTACGGCAGCGCGCAGGCCGCAAGCGACGCGCTCGCCGTCAAGTATCCCGCCGGCCGCCTGGGCACCGCCGAAGAAGTCGCCCAGACCGCAGTTTTCCTGATCAGCGAGGCAGCCTCGTTCATCACGGGCACGGACATTCGTGCCGACGGGGGATACACCGCGATCTAGCGGAGCCGCCGTTTCCTCACGCAGTGCTTACATCACACACATTACCAGGGGGTTTAGATATGACTGACTCGTTCACCCACGCCGCCGGCGCCGGGGCGCCGCTGCGCCGCAAGGTGCTGGCGCTGCTGGCCTGCGCCGCCGGCATCGCCGCCGCTCCCGCTTTCGCGCAGAGCGCCGACACATTCCCCACCCGCCCGGTGACCATCGTGGTTCCGTTCCCGGCCGGCGGCGCCACCGACATCACCGCCCGTCTCGTGGCGGAAGGCCTGTCCAAGAAGTGGGGCCAGGCGGTCGTCGTCGAAAACAAGCCGGGCGCGGGCGGCAACGTCGGTTCCGAGTACGTGGCGCGCGCCGCGCCGGACGGCTACACGCTGGTGCTGGGCGTCACCGGCTCGCACGGCATCAATACCTCGCTCTACAAGAACATGCGCTACGACCCGGTCAAGGACTTCGAGGCCGTCACGCAAGCCACGCTCTACCCCAACGCCATCATCGTCAACAATGACGTGCCGGCCAACAATCTGCAAGAACTCATCGCCCTGCTGAAAAAGCCCGACGCGCACTATTCGTATGGCTCGGACGGCAATGGCACTGCCTCGCACCTGGGCATGGAACTGATCAAGAACCAAGGCAAGTTCGAGATCTCCCACATTCCCTACCGCGGCAGCTCGCCCATGGTGACCGACCTGCTGGGCGGCCAGATCCAGGTGGGCATTACCGGCTTGCCTGCCGTGCAGGCCTACGCGAAGAGCGGCAAGCTGAAGATCGTTGCGCTGACCACCGCCGACCGCTTCGCCAGCGCGCCCGACTATCCCACGGTTGCCGAACAGGGGTTCGCCGGGTACGCCGCGCCGCCCTGGTCGGGCTTCTTCGCCCCCAAGGGAACGCCCAAGGCGTTGGTGGAGAAGATCTCCGCGGACATGCGGGAGGTGATGTCCGACCCGAAGGCGAAGGAAAAAATGATCGCCGCGGGCAGCGAGTTCACGCCCTCCACGCCCGCGGAGTTCCAGGCCTTCGTGCAGAAAGAGATCGCGAAATGGGCCGAAGCCGTCAAGATCTCCGGCGCCCGCATCGACTGATCCCGGGCGGCCCGCCCCGCTGACGCGGGGCGGGCGATGAACTTCAGTTGGTTGCCGCTGAAGTCGGTGCCGCCGCTCTGGCGGCGGGTGACCTTGGTAAGGACCGGCTGGCCTATAGCGAATACCGGTACTCGCAGTTCAGGGTGGCCTTCAGCGGCGCCCGGCTCTGGATGCCGGACACGGAGTCCGGCCGAGGCGCCGTCAGCTTGGCCTGGAACCGGCCGGCGAGGTCGCCGTTTTCGCGTTTCTTCACGTCCACGCTGGCCGGCAACGCATAGAGCGTCAGGGGCGCGCGCTCGGCGGGCACGACCAGGGTGAATACCGACTGCGGGAAGTCCGTCACCGCGACACCGGGGCTCGTGTCCGAATCGAAGCTCAGGCTGCCGTCCGCGTAGGTCAACGTGACCTTCAGCTCGTCCGACGAGGACGAGGGGATCACGCCTTTCAGGGCGACCTTGCCGCTGTCGGAAATGCAGTCCAGCTCGGCGGGCGCCGATCCCGCGTGAGCAACGCCCGCCAGCAGCAGGCAAGTAAGTAGCCAGGTCCCGCGCACCGCCATGTAGATCTCCTTGGCCAGACTCGAACGCGAGCCGGTGCGCAATAGTAGAACGTCCGCGGCGCGGCGGCGCCGCATCGGCTAGGATTGGGGCATCGCCGACGCGCAAGAAGGAGTCTTCCATGCCCGCTATCCGTCATTTCCTCCGCGCCGCCGCCCTGGCGGCGCTCCTGCCCTGCGCAGCGCAGGCCGAAACGGTCGTCCTGCATGCGGAGCGCGCAACGGCCAGCGCCGATCCGACGACCTCGGCCAGGGTGGTGGAGATCGAACTGAAGCCCGAGAGCCGCAAGGCGCTTGCCGACTTCACCCGCGAACGCGTCGGCAAGCGCATCCAGCTGCGCTCGGAAGGCGTGCTGCTGTCTTCGGCCACGGTCATGGGCCCCCTGGAAGGCGACAGCTTCCGCATTACCGCGGGGGTGCACGGTTTCGAAGGCAAGTCCGCCGAAGAGATCGCCCAGCGCATCATGAAGTCCGGCGGGCTGACCGTGGACGACGAGAACACGGCGAAATAGGCGCGCCCCGCCTCAGCCCTGGGGCGGACGAAGCTCCAGCCGGGCGGCCAGCACGGTCTGCCCCGGCCGCGACGCCACGTCCAGCTTGCCGCCCACCCGAGCGATGCGGGTGTGCATGCTGCGCATGCCCACGCTGACGCCCGCCCGCAGCACCGCCGCCACGTCGAAGCCCACGCCGTTGTCCTCGATGCTCAGCTCCAGCAGGCCCGGCTCAGGCTGGCGCAGCTCCAGCTCCACGCGCCGCGCGCGGCTGTGCTTGAGCACGTTCACCAGCGATTCTTCGACCAGGCGGGTCAGCGCCAGGCATTGCAGGGCGCTGGGCGGCGTGCGCCATTGCTCGGGAAAGCGCCAGGCGGCGTGGATGTCCAGTTCGTCGAACAGCTGCATGAACCGGTGCCGCAGGGGCGCGATCCATTCGCGCGGCGAGGCCGGCACCTTGATGCCGGCGCTGGAGCCGCTGTCGATGGTCTGGCGCAGGTCGTCGCGCAAGAGCTTGAGCATGGAAAGGAACTGCGGGCGCTGCACCGGCACGTTGTCCTGCTCCACCATGGCCATCATGCGCACCAGCGAACCGCCCAGTCCGTCGTGCAGGTCATGGGCGATTTGCAGCCTGTCTTGCAGCCGGGCGTTGGCGAGCGCCAGCGTGTGCTCCCGCTCCAGGGTCGTGGCCAGTTCGGTGCGCGCCTGTTCGATGCCGTCGGCCAGCTCCTGATTGAAGCTCTCGATGCGCCGCACGCTGTGGGCGTGGCGCAGGCCCAGCACCGCGGACATGCACAGCGTGACCACCACGCTGGTGAACGGGGTGTAGGAGGAGTCGCTGTCGATGAGCTTCAATATGCGCAGCAGGTCATGGGCGCTGGCGGCGAAGAACACCAGCAGGCAGGCCGCCAGCATGCCGTGCTCCGGCCGGCGCGTGCGCCAGGCGTGGAAGGGAAACTGCAGGCAGTTCGCGAAAAAAATGGCGGACACGACCAGCACCGCCGCCAGCTGCGCGTCGGCCTGGTACGGCCGCGGCACAAAGGCGATCAGCGCCAGCAGCGCTGCCGTCAGCACCCACAGCGCCTTTTCCGTACGCGGCAGGCACTGTTCGCCGAAGCGCCACGTGAAAATGCAGAAGCAAGCCACGTACAGCACCAGCGCCATGATGTTGGCCCGGGCCGAAGTCGCGCTGTCGGCGAAGGGCCAGGGGGTGACGACCAGCACGTTGGCGATGAACAGCACCCAGAACAGGGCCATGAGCGCATACCAGCCGTAGGTGCGCTGCTCGCGGCGCATCAGCCAGATGCAGAAACACAGCCCGCCCAGGACGGCCGACACGATCAGGTTGAGCGTGAACAGGGTGCGGTGGCTCCACCACAGGTTCTCGTATCGCTGCAGGCTCGACAGCGGATCGCCGAGGTAGACCGGGCCCAGCCCGGGCGATTGCCCCGCCACGCCGACCACCCTCACCCATAGCGTGTTCACGCCATCTCGCACCAGGGAGTCGGGGATGAGCCAGTAGCGCGGCATGTTCCAGCTGCGCGACAGCGGCTCGGTCAGATGCCGGTCGCGCCAGATCCGCTCATCGTTGACGTATACCTCGCCCGCCATGACCACCGATTCGAGCACCAGCGCCACTTGCCCGGCCCGCCCCTCGGGGCAGTCCTTGCGCCAATCGATCCGGTACCAGGCCGTGCCGCCGTAGCCCGGCCAGCGGGCGCTCCAGTCGTCGGGCAGCGTAACCGCCTGCCACGGCCCCGCCTGGGGCCGCGCGCCGTCGGCATCGCCCTTGGCCACGTGCAGGGAGAGCACCTGCGCCGTGCAGACGGGCTCGGCCTGCTGCGCCCATGCGGGCGCCAGCCAGAAGGTCAGCCACAGAACCGCCAGCCACCTCAATCGAGCAGGCCCCGCGTGCGCGCGGCGTGTATCGCGCGGGTGCGCGAAGAAACGGCGAGCTTGCGATAGATGTGCTTGACGTGGCATTCGACGGTGTAGCGCGACAGGTGGAGCTCCTCGGCGATCTCGCGGTTGCCCAGCCCTTCGGACACCAGGCGCAGGATTTGGCTTTCGCGCGGGCTGAGGGTTTCGCCGGTGGCGCCTTCGGCCGGCCCCGCCGGCCTGGGGCGCAGTTCTTCGATGATGCGCCGGGCGACGAAGGGGTCGATGGGCGCCCCGCCCCGCAGCACGCTGCGGATGGACAGCGAGACTTCCAGGTCGTCGCGCTCCTTGAGCACGTATCCGGTCGCGCCCGCCCGCAGCGCGGCGAGGATCGCGTCCTCGGTGCTCCAGGCGGAAATGACCAGGATCGCCAGGCCCGGATCGGCGGCGTGCATTTCGGCGATCAGGTCCGTGCCGTTGCCGTCGGGCAGGCCCAGGTCGACCAGCGCCAGCGCGATCGGCTCGGTGGCCAGACAGGCGCGCGCCTGCGCCAGCGTGGCGGCGAACACCAGGGCCTCGGGCGCATATCCCAGCTGGAGCAGCAAGCCTTCCAGCCGGCGGCAGATCAGGGGTTCGTCCTCCACCAGCAGCACCGGTGCAGGCAGGGTCGACTCGGAAGCAAGCATGTTGACGGTCATAGGAAAAGAGCGAGCGGCATTGCCCAGGCTGAACTGTGAATCAGTCCGAGAAAGCCGGATATCCCTGGAAGTTGGTATTTTCACAGGAATATAGGGTAAGACCGGCGAAAACCCATACTAAAGTTTGGAAAATCCGGGATTTTCTCATCCAAAAGCAGGATACCCGCTACGCCGTCTTCCCTAGGGCGACCGACCGAGCCGCCCGCTCCTCGCCATGCCGTCTAGCTGCCCTTGAATACCGGGGCGCGCTTTTCCAGGAAGGCCTGGCGCGCTTCCTTCGCATCGTCGCTCTTGGCGACCTGCGCCGTCATGTCCTGCTCGTAGCGGTAGCCGTCCCGCAGGCTCATGTCCTCGATCGCGTTGGCGGTCTGGATCATCAGCTGCACCGACGTGGGGCTCTTGGCGGCGATCTGGCGCGCGATCTGGCCGGCCTCGTCGAGCAGCCGGTCGCCCGGCACGCAAGCCTCCACCACGCCCAGGCGGTAGAGTTCCTCCGCCGGCACTCGCATGCCGGTCAGCATCATGCGGCGCAGGCGGGAATGACCGAAGAGGCGCTGCGCGTGCTTGACGCCTCCCAGCAGGCCGACGTCGACTTCCGGCAAGCCCAGGCAGGCGCCCTCGGCGGCCACCAGGATGTCGCAGGAGGCGGCGATGCCCAGGCCCGCGCCCAGCGCCGGGCCGTTCAGGGCTCCGATGACGGGCTTCGAGCACTCGCGGATCGCGTGGAACAGTTCGCGCGTGCGGCGCGAATGCTGGGGCAACCCGGCCGGATGGCTGAGCATCTCGGCGCGGCCCTTCAGGTCGGCGCCGGCGCAGAAGATCCGCCCCTGCCCGGTCAGGATGACACAGCGCACCTCGGGATCCTCGCTAAACATGTCCATGGCCAGCGTCAGGTCCTGCAACAGCTGGGTATGGACGGCGTTGACCGGCGGATGATCGAGCCAGACGGTGGCGACATGGTCTTGCAGCTCGACGCGCAGGCTTTCGAATAGGTAGCGGGACATGATGTTCCTCGGTTGAAGTCGGATGTCAGATGGCTTGTTCGTTGCGCAGCTCGGCGATGTCCGCGGCCGTCAGCCCCAGTTCGGACAGGACCTCGTCAGTATGCTGGCCCAGCGTGGGCGGGCCGTCCTGCAGGCGCAGCTCGGTATTGCGGAAGCGGAACGGGCTGCGGACCTGCGGCATTTCCATGCCGTCCGGATGGGGGACCGAAAAGCGCATGCCGCGATGGACGACCTGGGGGTCCTCGAAGGCATCCCCGATGGTGTTGATCGGCGCCGACGGCACGCCGTCGCGCTCCAGCGCCGCCAGCAGCGGCGCCTTGTCGTGCTGGATCAGTTGCTCGTCCAGCCAGGGATCCAGCACCGGCAGGTTGACCACCCGCGCGGCGTTGGTGCGGAAGCGCTCGTCCACCGCCATCTCGGGGTGGCCGAGCACGCGGCACAGCTTGGCGAACTGCGAATCCGAGCCGATGGCCATGATGATGTGCCCGTCGCGGCATTCATAGACGCGCTGCGGCTGGATGTTGGGATGGCGGTTGCCGCGGCGCGGCGGCACCTTGTCGGTCAACAGGTAGTTCATGGCCTGGTTGGCCAGCAGCGTCACCCCCACGTCCAGCATGGCCATGTCGATATGCTCGCCCTCGCCGCTCACCTCGCGGCGAGCCAGCGCGGCGAGAATGGCGTTGCTGGCGTACAGGCCGGTGATGAGGTCGACCATGGGCACGCCGATCTTCATCGGGCCGCCGCCGGGGCGATCGTCCGATTCGCCGGTGATGCTCATCAGCCCGCTCATGGCCTGGATCATGAAGTCATAGGCGGGTTGCTGCGCGCGCGGGCCGGTCTGGCCGAATCCCGTGATCGAGCAATAGACCAGCCGCGGGTTCTCGGCCCGCAGCTGTTCATAGCCCAGCCCCAGCCGGTCCAGCGTGCCGACCTTGAAATTCTCCAGCACGACGTCGGCGTCGCGCGCCATCCTGCGGATGAGCGCCTGCCCGCGCGGCGATTTCAGGTTGACCGTGACGGACCGCTTCCCGCGATTGCAGATCAGGTAATAACCCGATTCGTTCGAGCGCGAGCCGTCGTCGCGCTCCAGGAACGGCGGACCCCAGGCCCGCGTGTCGTCGCCGATGCCGGGCTGCTCTATCTTGGTGACGGACGCGCCCAGGTCGGCCAGCGTCTGGCTGGCCCAGGGGCCGGCCAGAACGCGGCTCAGATCGAGGACGCGGATGTGGGAAAGCGGGTGGGGCTGCTGCGATGCCATGATGCTCAAGACTCCGGGAAACTACTTTTCTGCGATGCCGGCCTGGTTGATGACCTCGCGCCAGCGCGCCTGCTCCTTGCGCAGCAGTTCCGCCATTTCCTCGGGCGTGTTGGAGATCGCCAGGATGCCCTGTTCGAGCATCTTTTCCTTCACGCCGGGTTCGGCGATGGTGGCCTGCAAGGCCTTGGCCAGCTGCTGCACGATGGCGTCCGGCGTGGCCTTGGGCACCGAGATGTAGTTCACCGGCGAGGCGTCGTAGCCCGGCAGCGTCCTGGACAAGGGCGGCACGCCGGGCAGGAGCGGCACCTCGTTGGGCGTGGTGACGCCCAGCGGGATGAGCCGCTTGTCCTTGATGAACCCGGTATAGATGCCCACGGTGTCGATGGCCAGGTCGCCGTTGCCGCCAACCAGGTCCCTGACCGCTTCGCCGGTCCCCTTGTAGGGAACGTGCTGCAAGCGGATGCCGGCCAGGATCTGCAGCAGCTCGCCGTTCAGGTGGCTGCTGGCGCCGATCCCCGCGCTGACGTAGTTGAGTTCGCCCGGGCGCTTCTTGGCCAGCGCGATCAGTTCCTCCAGGCTTTTCACGCCCAGCTTGGTATTGACCACCAGCACGCTGGGCGCCAGCGACACCTGCGACACCGGGCGCAATTCGTCGGGGTCGTAGGGCATGTTCTTCACCAGATAGGGCAGCGTCATCTGCTGGCCCGGCGTGGTGTAGAGCAGCGTGTAGCCGTCCGGGTCGGCGCGGGCCACCGCCGCCGCGCCGATGAGGCCGCCGGCGCCCGCCTTGTTCTCGACGATGACCTGCTGCTTGAGCTTCTTGGACAGGGTTTCGGCGACCACCCGGGCGGTCAGGTCCGCGCCGCCTCCGGGCGCGAAGGGCACGACCATCCGGATGGGTTTGTCGGGATAGGCCGCCTGGGCCGAGCAGGCCACCAGCGCAAGCACGCAGGCGCGTTTGAAGAATCGGATCATTTTTTTGTCTCCTTGCGGCCCGCCGGAGAAGACGGGCCTGTCTGTTATCACGTTGCCTCGGGCGGCAACGCGTCAAGTTGCGCGAGCGATTCGCTGACGATCTCCCGCAGCAGCGCGGTCACCACTTTCACCGCCTGCGTGGGACGGTCGGTCAGCATGAGCGACACGATGCGCACGACGGCGGGCTCCACGATCTCGGCGGCCTGCAGCTCGCCGCGCTCGACTTCGGCGGCCACGAAATGCCAGGGAAGCAAGGTGTAGCCGGACCGCTTGACCACCATCTGCTTCTGGATGAAGCCCGAATCGGCTTCCACCGTCACGCGGATGTCCACGCCGTTGCGCCGGCCCATCTCGTCCAACATCATGCGCACCGAGGACGGCTTGCGCGACAGCACCAGCGGCAGCCCGTCCAGCTTGGCGAACGGCACCTGGCGCGCGGCGGTGATGCGGTCCCCGGGCGGGCCGATCAGGTAGGACGGCAGCCGCAACAGCACGTCTTCGTCGCTGCCCAGCGCGTCGTGGCTGCGGTAGGGCAGGCCGATGTCGATCTCGCGGCGCTGGAGCCAGCTTTCGATCTGCCCCGCGGCGCTTTCCACGATCTGCACGTGGATGGCCGGGTATTCGCGCTGCAGCCTCAAGAGCAAGGGCACGATCAGCGCATTGCTCAGCGACGGCAGCGTGCCGATGCGAACCGTTCCCGAGACCCGGCCGTGGGCGGCGGCGATAACGTCGTTCAGGTCGCTGGCGCTGGCCAGCACCTGCTCGACCACCGGCTGCACCTGCTTACCCAGTTCGGTCAGGCCGACGCCGCGCCCGTTGCGTGTGAAGAGATAGCCGCCGCACTGTTTTTCCAGCATCGACAGGTAGCGGCTGATGGCGGGCTGGCTCACGCCCAGGTCGATCGCCACCTTGGTGATGCTGCCGCTGCGCGCCACCAGCGAAAAGATCCTCAGGGCGCGCAGATCCCAGTCCGGGGCTTCGCTCGGTTTTGCCATGGGTCTACTGGGCGGAGAGTTTCTCGGCGGCGATGATGGCGCTCCAGCGCGCCACCTCGCTGTCGAAAAAGCGCTGGAAGTCGGCCTGGTCGCGGTAGACGGCTATGGCCCCCATTTCCCGGGCCCGCTGCTGCACGATGGGCTCGTCGATCACCGCGCGCAGCCGCTTCTGCAAGGCCTGCACGTTCTCTTTCGGGGTGCCCGACGCCACGAAGATCCCCCACCAGCTCGACGCGTACACGTCGCGCACGCCCAGCTCGTCCAGCGTGGGAAGGTCGGGCGCCTGCTCCAGGCGTTCCGGCGCGGCCACCGCCAGCGCGCGGATGCGGCCGGCCTTGACGTGCGTCATGGCCTGCAGCGTGTCGAAATAGGCGTCGACCTGCCCGCCCAGCAGATCGTTGATGGCCGCCGACGTGCCGCGATAGCTGACATGGGTGACCTGCAGGCCGAGTTCGCGCGCGAACAGCGCCGCGGCCAGGTTGGGGCTGGAACCCACGCCGGAATTCGCGAAGGACAGGCCGCGCGGGGACTTGCGCGCGTAGTCGATCAGTTGCTTCACGTCGGTCGCGAGGTCGGCCCGCACGTAGAGGATGAGCGGACTGACGGCGACCTGCGCCACCGGCACGATATCGCGCGGGTCGTAGGGCAAGGCCTTGATCATGGCGGGGTTCGTGGCCGTGCCGACGCTGCCCAGCAGCAGCGTGCGGCCGTCCGGCGGGCTCTTCGCGACATAGGAGGTGCCGATGGCCGCGCCGCCGCCCGGGCGGTTGTCGACCAGGATGGGCGCGCCCTGCGTGGCCGCCAGGCGTTCGGCCAGCACGCGCCCGTACAAGTCCGTCACGCCCGCCACGGCATAGGGCACGACGATACGTTCCACCGGGGCTTCCGCCGCCACGGACGCCGTCGCCGCGCACGCGGTGGCCAGGCACAACGCCAGCCGGGCAATTACTGCACGCATTTCTTGTCTCCTCGCCGTTCAGGCTTGTCTGGATTGATACGGAATTCTAGGGAGGATCCCGTCGCTCCATCACACGGCTTTTGTAATAGCTGCTCTCAACGCTGCCTTATGAATCCCCCTCCGACCCGAACCTAGAATTTGGCATTCCCATTCCAGGCCACGACGCCACGCAGAAGGACCATGATGACGGCACTCGATTCTTTTTCGCTCTTCGGCCCCTTGCCCCGGCACGCCGAATTCATGGAGGCGGCGGGCGGCATACTGGCCCAGGTTTCACCCTTGACGAGATTGCGCGCGCTGCGCGGCGCCAGCCCCGGCTGGGAGCGCGGCGCCTGGCGCGCCCTGGCCGAAGCCGGCTGGACGTCGGCGACGGTGCCCGAAGCCCTGGACGGCCTGGGCCTGGAGATCGACGTGCTGGGTGCGATCGCCACCGCCGTGGGCGAATCCCCCTTGCCGGAACCCTATCTGGGCGGCGCCATGGCCACGCTGGTGCTGCCGGCCTTTGCCGGCCACCCGCTGGCGGCGGAACTGCTGCGCGACGCCATCGCCGGATCGACCGTGGCAGGCCTGGCCTGGCAGGAAAATCCCGGGGAGCTCATTCCCACCTCGGTCTCCACTTCGGTCGATCGCACCGGCGACCGCATGCACGTGGTCGGCACCAAGCGCTGGGTGGCGCCGGCCGGCGCCACCGGTTGGCTGGTCCACGCCCGCCTAGGCGAATCGCCCACCCTGGTCTGGGTGCGGCCCGACGATCCGGGCGTCACCGTGGAAACCGAATCCCGGGTGGACGGCAGCATGCTGTGCACCCTGCACCTGGACGCGCACCTGCCCGCCTCGCGCATGATCGCGGAAGGCGACGAGGTGGATGCGGTCTGCCAGCAGGCCCTGGAATTCACGCGGCTGCTCCAGTGCAGCGAGCTTTACGGCATCGCCCGGCGCGTGTTCTGCCTCACGCTGGATTACCTCAAGACCCGCGTGCAGTTCGGCCGCGCGATCGGCGCGAACCAGGCCTTGCAGCACCGCATGGTGGACGCCTACGTCGGCGTGATGGTCTGCGGCGCGCTGCTGGCCGACAGCTATCGCGAAGTGCGCGACGATCCCGCCTCCCTGCCGCGCGTGGCCGCCCTGGCCAAGGCCCGGATCGCCGAGCGCGTCATCGGCCTGTGCCGCGAGGCGGTGCAGTTGCACGGCGCAATCGGCTACACCGACGAGTACGACGTAGGCCTGTATCTGAAGCGCGCCCTGCACGTGGCCTCCTGGCTGGGCAGCCCGCGCAACCTGCAGGCCCGCTACCTGGCCTTGCGCCACCCGGACGGCGAGGCCGCCCTGGCCGACGGCCAGGCCGCCTCGGGCGACGACTACAACGCCATGAGCGACGAAGGCTTCCGCCTGATGGTGCGCGGCTTCCTGCGCGCGCATTATCCGCAGCACCTGCGCCACGTGCCGCGCCGGCTGCGGCTGCGCGAAGTCCGCGACTGGTACCAGACCCTGTCCCGCAAGGGCTGGCTGGCGCCGGCCTGGCCGCGCGAGCACGGCGGCATGGCGCTGTCGCCGGCCAAGTTGCTGGTGTTCTTCGAAGAGATGGAAGGCTGGGGCGCCGCCCGCCTGCCCGACCAGGGAATCATCAACCTCGGCCCGGTGCTGATCCAGCACGGCACGCCGGAACAGAAGGCGCGCTACCTGCCGCGCATCCTCTCGGGCGAGGACATCTGGTGCCAGGGCTACTCCGAGCCCAATGCCGGTTCGGACCTGGCCTCGCTGCGGACCGAGGCCCGCCTTGAAGGCGACCGCTACATCGTCAACGGCCAGAAGATCTGGACCACGCTGGCGCATGACGCCACCCATATCTTCGCCCTGGTGCGAACCGACAAGACCGTCAAGCCGCAGGCCGGCATCAGCTTTCTGCTGATCGACCTGAAGACGCCCGGCGTGACCATCCGGCCCATTACCAATATCGTCGACGAGCAGGAATTCTGCGAAGTTTTCTTCGAGGACGTGAGCGTGCCGGTGGACAACCTGGTCGGCGAACTCAACATGGGCTGGACCATCGCCAAGGACCTGCTCGGCTACGAACGCATTTTCGCCGGCAGCCCGCAGCAGTCGCGCCAGGCGCTGCATCACCTGGAGCAATTGGCCGAAAGCCAGTCCCTGTTCGAGCAGCCGGAGTTCTGCCAGACCTATGCGCAGCTGCTCGGCGCGGTGCGCGAGCTGGAAGCGTTCTACGGCCTCTTCGCCGACATCGTGCGCCGCGGCGACCTGCTGCCGCCGTCGGTGTCCGGGTTGAAGATCCTGGCCACCGAAACCTATGTGCGCATCGCGCGCGAAATCGTGCGCTGGGCCGACGAGGCCGGCGGGACCTGGACCGGCCTTCCCATGACGGACGGCACCTCGCTGGTTCCGTGCGCCCCATTCCTGCAATCGCTGGTCACCACCATTTATGGCGGCTCCAACGAAATCCAGCGCAATATCGTGGCCAAGGCCGTATTGGGCCTGCCCAACCGATAGACAGGAAAGGAGACCGGGATGAAGGCTGCCTTCTATGAAGCGCGAGGCGCGGCGAGCGAAGTACTGCGCGTGGGCCAGATGCCGGAGGAAGCCCCCGGGCCCGGCATGGTGCGCGTGCGGGTCGAGGCGTCCGGCGTCAACCCATCCGACGTCAAGACGCGCGGCGGCACGGGCGCGCGACCCAACCCCTGGCCGCGTACCGTTCCACACCAGGACGGCGCCGGCACCATCGACCTGCTGGGCGAAGGCGTGGACCCGGCCCGCCTGGGCCAGCGGGTCTGGCTGTATGAATGCCAGCTCGACCGCCCCGGGGGCACCGCCGCGCAATGGGTCACGGTGCCCCAGCACCTCGCCGTGCCCCTGCCCGACGGCGTGTCGTTCGGCGTGGGTGCGGCGCTGGGCGTGCCCGCCCTGACGGCCTGGCATGCCTGCGAACGGATCGACGCCGGCGCCGGACGCTGCGTGCTGGTGCATGGCGCGGTAGGCGCCGTGGGCTTCTATGCCGCGCAGATGGCGCGCCTGCGCGGCGCCCGCGTGCTGGCCAGCGTGTCGAACGCCGAACAGGCGCGGACCGCCGCCGCGGCCGGCATCGACACCGTGCCACGCGGACTGGATCTGCCCGAGGCCGCCCGGCAGTGGTTGGCGCGGCAGGGCCGCGAAGACTTCGACGCCTTCATCGACCTGGACTTCGCCGGCAACCTGCAGACCAACCTGGCGCTGGCGGCCAACGGCGCGCATATCGCCGCCTACGCGTCGGACACCGAGCTGCGGCCCGCGATCCCCGTGCGGGACCTGATGCGCCGCAATCTGCAGCTGTCGTTCCTCCTCGTGTACACCATGCCCGCCGCGCTCAAGCAGCGCGCGGTCGAGCAGCTGGGCAACTGGCTGGCGGCCGGCGCGCTGCGCCATCCCGCGATCCATCCCTATGCGCTGGACGACATCGCGAGCGCCCACGAAGCCGTCGAGACCCGCAGGCACGCCGGCAAGGTCGTGGTATTGCCCTGACCCCCCGCGCCGCCTGGGCGCCATCGATTCCCGGCCTCCCCACGTTTGCCGCATTGCACCATAACAATATACGTACATAGACCCATACAGGTGCTATGTTTATGTACGTATATAGAAAATGTCGGCATTGAAAACGACCAGAGGAGACTGAGCATGCGCGGATTGATTGCAGGATTGCTGCTGGGCGCCAGCCTCGGAATGGGGGCCGCGCAGGCCGCCTATCCGGAACGCGCCGTGAAGATCATCGTGCCGTACCCGGCCGGACAGACCACGGACGTGATCGCCCGCGCGATCGGCCAGGAGCTGGGCGACGCCATGGGGCAATCCTTTTTCGTCGACAACCGCGGCGGCGCCGGCGGCATCATCGGCATGGAGGCGGGCAAGCGCTCCGAGGCCGACGGCTACACGCTGCTGATGACGGCCAGCGGCCCCGTCGCCATCAATCCGGGGCTCTACAGCAAGCTGCCCTACAACGTCGAAAAAGACTACGAGCCGGTCGCGCTGGTGGCCATGGTGCCGCTCTTCCTGGTGGTGCGCGCCGACTTCCCGGCCAACAATGTGCGCGAGCTGGAGGCGTACGTGAAGCAGCGCCCGGGCCAGCTCAATTACGGCTCGGGCGGCAGCGGCCTGACCAATCACCTGGCCATGGAAATGTTCAAGAGCCAGGCCGGCCTCGAACTCACCCACGTTCCCTACCGCGGCGCGGCGGCCGCGCTCACCGGCCTGATCGGCGGCGACGTGGCCATGATGTTCGAGGCGGGGCCGGCCATCATGCCGCACGTGCAGTCCGGCGTGCTCAAGGTGCTGGCCGTGGGCGGCCGCGAACCCGCGCGCGCCTTTCCCCAGGCCAGGCCCGTGTCGGCCGAAGGCGTGCCGGGCTACGAGGCGCAGGCCTGGATCGCGCTGCTGGCGCCGGCGGGCACGCCCAAGCCCATCGTCGACCAGCTCAACGCCGTCGTGCGCAAGGCCCTGAGCCGCCCCGAACTGCAAGAGAAGCTCGCCGTGCTGGGCGCGGAAACCGTGTCGTACAGCCCCGCCGATACGCGCCAGTTCATCTCGCGCGAGATCGCGGTCTGGGGCCAGGCGGTCAAGACCTCCAACGCCCGGGTCGACTGAGGGGCGCCAGCTCGCGGGCGCCCCGGCGCCCGCCGCCTTCACCGCGCGTGCAGCTCGGGATAGGGGCCGTCGCGCAAGGCGTAGGCCGACAGCACCAGGTCGCGCACCGCCCGGCGGCTGATCTTGCCCTGCGGGTTGCGCGGCAGGGCCTCGACCTCCACGTGCGCGCGCGGATGCTTGTAGCGGGCCAATCCCGCGACCCGCTGGCTCGCGGCCTGCCGCCAACCCTCGCCGGCCCGCTCGGCCACCGCCACGATGACCTCGCCCCAGTAGTCCGACGGCAGCGCGACCACGCAGATCTCGCCGCAACCCGGCATGCCGGCCAGCGCCCCCTCGATCTCGTCGGGATAGATCTTGTAGCCGCCGCTCTTGATGACGTCGGCCATGCGGCCCAGCAGCCACAATCGGCCCTGAGGGTCGATGCGGCCCAGGTCGCCGGTCCGGTGCCAGCCGTCGGCATCGGGCGGATGAAAGCCGCCCTCGTCGACGTGGCCGATGTACATGTGGCGCGAGCGCAGCTCGATCTCGTCCTGCGCATTGATGCGCAGTTGCACGCCGGGCGCCGGCCATCCCAGGCACGCGCCCTCCCCGCCGCCGGCGGCAAAGCAGGCTTCGGTGGCCTCCGGATCCAGCACCGTGATGGGATTGACGTTCTCGCTCTTGCCGTAGGTCACGCGCACGCGCGGGCCGAACAGCGCGCGCGCCTTGGCGTACAGGCCGGGCGTCAGGGTCTGCGTGCCGGTGAACACGCAGCGCACGCCGGGAAAGTGCTCGCCCTCGAACGCCGCGGCCAGCTTGGCCAGCACGGTGGGCGGCGCGAACACCGCATCCAGCGTGCCGCCGCGCAGCGCCTGCCCGGCCGCCTCCAGGTCCACCCCATTGAGCAGCAGGGCCGTGCCGCCATAGTCCATCCAGGCGCGGGCCTGCATGGACGCGCCGTGCACGTAGGGCGTCATCAGCAACACGCGGGAGCCCGGCCCGGGAGTAAAGGGCAGCACGGCGCGCAGCATGACCGCGGCCAGCCAGCGCCTTCCCTGGTCGTACACCAGCGCCTTGGGTTTGCCCGTGGTGCCTGACGAGAAAATGATGCGCCCCCAGTCCCCCGCCGGAACGGCCGGCAGCACCGATGGCTCGGCCAGCGGCGCGATGTCTTCGCAGAGGATGAGGCGGGCGCCCAGGTCGCGCACGGTGTCGGCATGCGCCCGGTCGGTGACGATATGGCTCATCGGCGTGAGGCGCTGGCTCCAGCGGATCTCCTCCCGCGTGTAGGCCGCGTTCAGATGCACCAGGCACACGCCGCCGACGGTGGCGCCGTAATCGGCCCAGACGGCCGCGCGGCCGTTGGGCAAATAGATGCCCACGCATGCGCCCGGGCCGGCGCCGTCCTCGGCGAGCACGCGCGCCAGGGCATGGGCCCGCGCGTTCAGTTCGGAGAACGTCAGCCGGCCCTGGCCGTCGTCGACGGCCACGCCGTCCGGAAAGCGCCCGGCCAGCGTATGCAGCTCCAGCGACCAGGGTATCGTGTCGGCGATCGTCATGGCTCAGCCCCGGAACAGGGTGCGGACGTCGTCGATCTGCGCCAGGCTCGCGAGCCGGTCGTAGAGCGCGCCGGCGGACGGCAGCGACGATGTGTCCCCTCCGGCCTGGCGGCGCCAGACGGCCATGCAGTCCTCGAACTTGGCGCGAAGGTCCGCCTCCGCCAACGGCAGGTGCGCGTGGCCGCGGGGATAGCGGACCTCGCCGGAGCGCAGGACGCGCCCGTCGCGCATATCGATGTCTACCGTGTCGTAACGCGAGAAGGCCGAATCCTCCGGGTCGGGCGCTTCGACGATCCCGATCTCCACCTTGCCGTAAAGGGCGCGCATGGCCGGCTCGTTGACGAAGGCGTCGTCCAGTTCGGACAGGCCCACCTTGCGCCGCAGGAGCGCGGCCGCCACCGCGAACTGGGCGCTGAACTTTGCCTCCAGCGCGGTGACCGGCGCCGCATTGCGCAGCATCGACGCTTGCGCCCGCCCGATGCCGACCCGGACGCGGGCGACCTGCGCGGCGTCCAGGTCCGCCTCGCGCGCGATGTCGATCACGGCGTCGATGATGCGGTGGCCCGAGTAGCAGACCGGGTACTTCTTGATGGACAGGCCGGTGGCCAGGATGCGGGGCTCGCCGGGCCGGTATGGGCGTTCGCGGTCGACCTGCCCGCGCGGCGACAGCGCGGCCAGGAAGCCCGCGTGATGCTCCAGCGCGTCGTCCGCGGCGGTCAGGCCCAGGCCCGCCAACGTCACGGCTTCGAAGGCCTGCGCCGCCACCCGGCCCGCGTGCAGCGGCTTGGTCATGGTGCCGAAATTGGCGACCAGGCCGCTGGCCAGGCTGGCGCCGATGGCCAGCGCTCGCGCCGCGACCGGCGCCTCGAAACCGCGCAGGCGGGCGAGCGCGGCGGTGGCCGCCACGGTGCCGAAAACCGCGGTCGGATGCCAGCCCTTGATGTGATATGGGTCGGGCTCGCGCGAGGCCAGCTCGGCCCAGACCTCGTAGCCCACGATATAGGCCAGCAGGCAATCGCGGCCCGAAGCGCCCTGGGCATGCCCCTGCGCCAGGATGGCGGCGGTGAGCGCCGCGCTGGGATGGCCCGAGAGCGCCACGTCGTCGTAATCCAGCGCATGGCTGGCCACGCCATTGACGAAGGCCGCCCGGGCGGGAGGCAGCGCCTCGCCGCCGAACCACAGCGGCGCGCCGCCCTCGGCGGGGCCGGCCTGGTCGCGGGCGTAGTCCAGCGCGATGCGGGTCACGGCTTCGTCGCGGGCGGCCAATGCCACGGCGATCGTGTCGGTCATGCCCTGGCGAGCGATGCTCTCGGCCTGCGCCCGGCGCGGGCCGAGTTCGGGGTGGGCGACGTAGGCGGCCAGCGCCTGGGTGAGTCCGGTCATGGTGGGTTCCTTATGAAGGGCGCGGGTTCAGAACGAACGCGGCATGCCGAGGATGTGCTGGCCGATATAGGAGAGGATGAGATTGGTCGAGATCGGCGCGATCTGCAGCAGCCGGGTCTCGCGCCACTTGCGCTCCACGTCGTATTCGCGCGCGAAGCCGAAGCCGCCATGCGTCTGCAGGCAGGCCTCGGCCGCGTGCCAGGACGCCTCGGAGGCCAGCATCTTGCCCATGTTCGCCTCGTCGCCGCAGGGCAGCCCCGCCTGGAACAAGGTGGCCGCCTTGCGCAGCAGGAGGTCGGCGGCCTGCGTCTCGGCATAGGCGCGCGCGATGGGAAACTGGATGCCCTGGTTCTGGCCGATGGGCCGGTCGAACACGCGCCGCTCGCTGGCGTAGGCGGCGGCCGTGCGGATGAACCAGCGCGCATCGCCGATCGCTTCCGACGCCACCAGGATGCGCTCGGCGTTCATGCCGTCCAGGATGTAGCGAAAGCCCTTGCCTTCCTCGCCGATCAGGCTGTCGGCGGGAATGCGCAGGTTGTCGAAGAACACTTCGGTGGTGTTGTGATTGATCATGGCCTTCAGCGGCCGGATCTCCATGCCCTTGCCCAGCGCCTCGCGAATATCGACCAGGAAAACGGACAGGCCCTCGCTCTTCTTGCCTACCTCGTCGTAAGGCGTCGTCCGGGCCAGCAGCAGCATCAGGTCGGATTGCAGGGCGCGCGACGTCCACACCTTCTGGCCGTTGACGACATAGCTGTCGCCGTCGCGCACCGCGCGCGTCTTCAGGCGCGTGGTGTCGGTGCCGCTGGTGGGTTCGGTGACGCCGAAGGCCTGCAGGCGCAGTTCGCCGCGCGCGATGGCCGGCAGGTAGCGGGCCTTCTGCTCGGCGCTGCCGTGGCGCAGCAGCGTGCCCATGGTGTACATCTGCGCGTGGCAGGCGCCGGCGTTGCAGCCCGCCGCATGGATCTCCTCCAGGATGACGGCGGCCGCTCGCAAGGGCATGCCGCTGCCTTCGTATTCCTCGGGGATCAGGGCGGCGAGATAGCCCGACTCGGTGAGCGCGCGGACGAATTCATCCGGATAGCGGTCGTCTTCTTCGAGGCGGCGCCAGTACTCGCCGGGGAATTGTTCGCAGATACGCCGCACGCTGTCGCGCACGTCGGCGTAGTCCTCCCCCAGGGGCATGGCGAGGTTGTCCAGGCTGTTGGGCGAAATGGTGTCCATGATGGGTCCGGTAGATGAGGTTGTGGAGGATCAGGCGGCAAGCCGAGCGCTGGCCGGGGTGAAGCCGCGGGGCAGGCCGGCGCGCGCCAGGCCGCCATGGAGCGTCACGTCCGGGATGGCGCGCCGAAGCACCTCGCGCACCTCCAGCAGCGCCGCCAGGTCGATGCCCGTGTCCACGCCCATGGACTCCAGCATGTAGGCCGCATCCTCCATGACGATGTTGCCCGTGGCGCCGGGCGCGAAAGGACAACCGCCCAGGCCGCCCAGCGACGCGTCGAACGCGCGCACGCCGCAATCCAGCGCGGCCAGGAGGTTGGCCAGGCCGGTGCCGCGGGTGTCGTGGAAATGCGCCGCCACCGGCAACGCGCCGACCTCGGCCAGCACTGCCTTGAAGACTCGGCGCACCAGGGCCGGGTTGGCGTAGCCCACCGTGTCGGGAATGATCAACTCGTCGGCGCCGGCCTCGGCCAAGGCCACCGCGTAGCGCACGACGTCCGCCACGGGCACGTCGCCTTCATACGAGCAGCCCAGCGCCGTCGCCAGCCCGCCGCAAAGCACGGGCCGGGTTGCCTCGGGTTGCGCGCGCGCCAATCCGGCCATATTGCGGAAGTCCGCCAGCGACTCTTCACGGCTGCGGCGCACGTTCTTCATGTTGTGCGTTTCGCTGACCGACATCACAAAGTTGATTTTGTGCACGCCCAGTTCCAGGCCGCGCTGCGCGCCACGCGAATTGGGCACCAGCGCGGCCACGGTCAGCCCCGGGATGCGCAGCGATTCCGTGGTCACCGCCTCGGCGTCGACGAACTGCGGCAGCAGCTTGGGCGGCACATAGGAAGTGACCTCGATCTCGGCCACGCCGGCGGCCGCCTCGCGGCGTATCCAGTCCAGCTTGTCGGCCGTTTCCACGAAAGTGGCGACGCTCTGCAGGCCGTCGCGCAGGCCCACTTCGCGCAGGATGACATCTCTTGCCATGTTTGTTCTCCTCATGTTTTCGGCGTCAGCGGCCCTTGAAGGCCGGCTTGCGCTTCTCGTTGAAGGCGAGCACGCCTTCGCGGCGGTCGTCGGTGTCAACCAGGTGGTTGTAGGCTTCGATTTCGAAGCGGAAGGCCGTGCGCAGCTCCATCTGGCCGCCGTAGCGCACCGACTTCTTGATCTGCCGCACCGACAAGGGCGCATTGGCGGCGATGGCGCCGGCCGTGGCCAGCGCCGCCGGCAGCACGTCCCGGGGATCGTGCAGCGCGTTGGCCACGCCCCATTCCAGCGCCTGCGCGGCGTCGAAGGGCCGGCCGGTCATCAGGATTTCCTTGGCGCGGCGCTCGCCCACCGCCCGCGGCAGGTTCTGCGTGCCGCCGGCCCCGGGCATGATGCCCAGCGTCACCTCGGTGAGCGCGAAGCGCGCCTCGCGGCTGGCATAGATGAAGTCGCAGGACAGCGCCATCTCCAGGCCGCCGGCGTAGGCATGGCCGTTCACGGCGGCGATGACGGGCAGCGGCAAGTCCACCAGGGTCCAGTACATGCGCTCGAACAGTTCGTGCTGGCGCTGCCAGGTTTCGCGGCTCATCCCGTTGCGTTCCTTGAGATCGCCGCCGCCGCAGAAGATGCGTTCGCCGGCGCCGGTCAGCACGATGCAGCGCGCCGGGCCCGCGTCCTCGGTCAGCCGGTTCCAGAGGTCGAGCAGGTCGCGGCCCATCTGGGTATTGATGGCGTTGCCCACCTGCGGACGGTTCAGCGTGACGAGCAGCACGTGCTCGTCGGCCATCCGGGCGGACACGGTTTCGTAATCGGGAAGGTTCATTCCTGGATCTCCGGGGTCGGGGTTGCGAGCGGGCCGAGCAGCGCTTCGGTGTGTTCGCCCAGCGCGGGCGGGCGGACGCGGGGCCGGGGCCGTTGGCCGTCGAAGCTCACCGGCAGGCCGATGAAGTCCATCGCCGTGCCGGGCACGCGCTGCACCAGGCCCAGGGCCTCGGTTTGCGGATGCGCGAGCATCTGGTTCATATCGTTCACGGGCGAGCAAGGCAGGCCGGCGGCTTCCAGCTGCTCCAGCCAGAAGGCGGTGGGGCGCAGGGCGAAGATGGCGTCGAGCATGCCGTAGAGCTCTGCCTGGTGGCGCACGCGGCTGGGGTTGTCGGCAAAGCGCGGATCGTCGGCCCATTCGGGGTGCCCGACCAAGCGCGCCAGGATGCGGAACAGGCCGTCGTTGCCGGCCGCCACCACGATTTCGCCGTCGGAGGTGGCATAGCCCTTGTAGGGCACGATGCTGGCCGTGCCCGAGCCGTAGCGCGGCGGGGCCTCGCCGGAAGCCAACACCTGCGAGGCGATCAGCGACACCCAGGTGGCCGCCGTCTCGAAGAGCGACACGTCCACCACGCGCCCCTGGCCGCCGGCCTGGCGCTGCCAGAGGGCGGCCAGCACGCCGATCACCGCCCACATGCCGGTGCCCATGTCCACGATGGAGGCGCCCACGCGCACCGAGGGCCGGCCGGCTTCGCCGGTGGTGCTCATGATGCCGCCAAAGGCCTGCATCAGCGGATCGTAGCCGGGCCGATGCCGCAGGGGACCCACGCGGCCGAAGGCGCCCATATTGCAATAGATGAGGGAAGGCCTGAGCGCCAGCAGCGCGGCGCCGTCCAGGCCCAGCGCCTCGACCTGGCCGGGCCGCAGGTTCTGCAGGACGACGTCGGCGCGGTCGGCGATCAGGCGCTTGAGGGCGTCGGTCTGCGCCGGGTCCCGCAGATCGCAGACCACGGACTGCTTGTTGCGGTTCAGGGTCTGGAAGAGCGTGGCCGCCCCTTCCTGGAACGGAGGCCCCCAGGCGCGGGCGGCGTCGCCGTCGTGTTTCTCGACCTTGATGACCGTGGCGCCCAATTCACCGAAAATCTGTCCGGCGAAAGGGGCGGCCACGCTATGACCCAGTTCGACGACCACCAAGCCCTCGAAGGGGCGGGTGGCCTGCTCGTCCTGGTCGGCTGCACTCGTGTGTTGCATGGATTTGTCTCCGTCCGATGCACCCTCGAATAGGGCTCAAACCTTTTTTGGTAATGTACGTACATTAATCACTTTACAGTGGAATTAAATGTGCGTACATTGTTTTCAGAAACTTTTTTGACCGTAAGGTACATCGCATGCCCAAGAATGACGGCACGCCGCTGGCCAAGCCCACGCGCGCCACGCCGCGGAGCAAGACACAGCCGCGTTACGCCTGGCTGCACCAGAGCCTGCTCAATGACATCGTGTCCGGGACGTATCCGGTGGGCTCCCTCCTGCCCACCGAGGCGCAACTGAGCGCTACGTTCGGCGTCAGTCGCCATACCGTGCGGGAAGCCACCAGGCGGCTGGTCGACATCGGCATGATCGTGCGCTATCCGAGCATCGGCACGGTGGTGACGTCCGCCCAGCCCGGCGTCGCCCGGCCCAGCTATGTGGCGGGCCTGGGCTCGATGAAAGACATCCTCGCCTACACGGACCAGACGCGGCTGGAGGTCTTTGGAGAAACCGTCGCGGTTGCCGACGAGGCCATGGCCGAGTCACTGCGCTGCGAGGCCGGTTCGAAGTGGCTGGTGCTGCACACCAACCGCTGCCTGGTCGAGGACGGCCGGGTGATCTCGTACACGCGCGTCTATCTGCGTCCGGAGTTCGAGAAGATCAAAGAAAAACTGCATGGCAATCATCCCAGCATCTACAAGATGCTGCAGGACGACTACGGTCAGGAGATCCACCGGATCCGCCAGCAGATTGAAGCCACGCTGATGCCTGAAAACGCACTGTTTCAGCTCGGCCTGGAGAGCGGCAGTCCCGCCCTGCGGATGCTGCGCGCTTACGTAGACCCTCAAGACCGTCTGCTGACGGTTTCCGAAAATTTCTACATTGCCGACCGCTTCAAGCTGCAGACCGAATGGGAACGTGGAGAGGAGCCATGAACTGATTCCCCGCTAGGCGGGCTTGCGGCGTGCTCGAAAAAAATGATGGAGGAGACAATCCATGAAACGAGTACTCGCAGCGCTGTTATGCATGGGCGCCCTGCTGAACGCCCCGGCCCGGGCCGACTACCCGGACCGGGGCGTGAAGATCATCGTGCCCTTCCCTGCCGGCCAGACCACCGACGTGCTCGCCCGCACCATAGGCCAGCAATTGACGGAGACGCTGGGCCAGGCATTTTTCGTCGACAACCGCGGCGGCGCCGGCGGCATCATCGGCATGGAGGGCGCCAAGCGCTCCGAGGCCGACGGCTACACCCTGCTGATGGCCTCCAGCGGACCGCTGGCGATCAATCCGGGCCTGTATGCCAAGTTGCCGTACGACACGCTGAAGGACTTCACGCCGGTGGCGATGGTGGTGGTGGTGCCGCAGTTCCTGGTCACGCGGGCGGATTTTCCGGCCAACAACCTCAAGGAACTGATCGAGTACGTCAAGAAGCACCCGGGCCAGCTCAACTACGGTTCGGGCGGCACGGGGCTGACCAATCACCTGACCATGGAGATGTTCAAGCGCCAGGCGGACCTGAACATCATGCACGTGCCATACCGCGGCGCGGCCGCCGCGCTGACCGGGCTGATGTCGGGCGACGTGACGATGATGTTCGAATCGGGACCGGCCATCATGCCGCATGTCCAGAAAGGCGCGCTCAAGGTCTTCGCCGTGGGCAGCCGCAACGGATCGAAGGCGCTGCCCGACATCCCCACCATGGACCGCGCCGGCGTGCCGGGATTCGACGCGCAGACCTGGGCGGCGCTGCTGGTGCCCAGCGGAACGCCCGCGCCCGTGATCGACAAGCTGAACAAGGCCATGCAACTTGCGCTGAAGAAGCCGGCCGTGCAGGAACAACTGGCCGCGCTGGGCGCCGAAGTGCTGCTCAGCACGCCGGATGAAACGACCACCTATATCAAGGACGAGATCGTCCGCTGGGGCGACACGATCAAGACCGCCAACGTAAAGTTGGACTGACAGGGGAACGGCGGCCGGCCGTGAACGCCGGGCCGCCCCTCACGTTTTTTGACCACGCAGCAATGAGGAAAGAAGCATGAAATTGGTGAGATTCGGCCCGCCGGGGCAGGAAAAGCCCGGCCTGATCGACGCGGACGGCGTGCTGCGCGATCTTTCGGGCCTGGTGCCCGACATCGGCGGCGCGCAGCTGGGGCGCGACGCGATCGCGGCGCTGGCGCGGCACGACGCCGCCACGCTGCCGCAGGTGGCGGGCGAGCCTCGCCTGGGCTGCCCGGTGGCCGGCGTGGGCAAGTTCGTCGCCATCGGCCTGAACTATTTCGACCACGCGGCCGAGGTCGGCGCGCCGGTGCCGAAGGAACCGGTCATCTTCATGAAGGCCACCTCCTGCATCCAGGGGCCGGACGATCCCGTCATGCTGCCCGAAGGATCGCAGAAATCCGACTGGGAAGTGGAACTGGGCATCGTCATCGGCGAGCGCGCGCGCTACGTGGACGAGGCGGACGCGCTGGACTACGTGGCGGGCTATTGCGTGGTCAACGACGTAAGCGAACGCGAGTTCCAGATGGACCGCGGCGGCACCTGGGACAAAGGCAAGGGTTGCGACACCTTCGGCCCCATCGGGCCGTGGCTGGTGACGCCCGACGAGGTGCCCGATCCGCAGTCGCTGGACCTGTGGCTGGACGTCAACGGCCAGCGCATGCAGACCGGCAACACCCGCACGATGATCTTCGGCGTGAAAACCATCGTGAGCTACGTCAGCCGCTTCATGACGCTGCTGCCCGGCGACGTCATCATCACCGGCACCCCGCCGGGCGTGGGCCTGGGCATGAAACCGCCCGTGTTCCTGCGCGCGGGCGACGTCATGACGCTGGGTGTGCAAGGGTTGGGCGCCCAGCGCCAGCGCGTGGCCCCCTTCGAACGCTAGGCCTGCCCCCCTTGCCGGCCGCCTCCCGCCGGCAAGGGATCCCTGACGCGATCCCCTTCATCCCGCCACGCCGGGAAATCGTCCGATTTTTCTCTGAAGCGAAGGCGCGCAACGCGTCCAGGCGCCGCACGCAATGCTCAGCGCGTCGTTCGCAGGCGGGCCGGCGCCCACCGCCTCCGCCTGCCGATATCATGGAGCCTGCTTCGACCCTGGCTACCCGGGTCATTGGAGAACCTCCTTCGTCTATGCACGCCGATCTTGATTCCACGGTCGATGAAAAGGATCAGCCGCCCGCGGCCAAGCCATTGCCGCAGCGGGCGTCGCGCGCCGTGTTGCCCGTGCTGTTCCTGGGGGCTTTCGCCAATGCGTTGCTGGCGCCCTTCATGGGCTACTTCATCGTCGAAGGGAAAGGCCTCGCGCCGTGGTGGTTGAGCGTCTATTCCGCGGTCGCCATCACCGTGTCGATTGCCGTGAATCGCTATATCGGCCGGAGGATCGACCGCGGCACCCGCCTCTATCAGTGGCTGCTGCTCGGGCAGGCCGCCTACGCAATCGCGGTCGCCTTGCTGATTTACTCGCCTTCCGCTGCCCTGCTCATCGGCCTCGTCGGCATCTTCCAAGGGATCGCGAACACAGCAACCACGACGATGTATAGCTTCGGCCGCCTGATGCTGGACAACACGCAGGACCGCGCCAAGATCAATTCGAAGCTGCGCGTGATCACGTCCCTGGCGTGGATGCTGGCTCCCCCGCTCACCTTTTCTCTGGCCTCCTGGAATACCGGCATAACGGTGTTTCAAGTGGCTGCGGGCGTTGCAATGGGGTGGATCCTCGTCGGGCGGCTGGTGCTGCCGACGACGTTCCGCAGCCCGCCGGCCAAGGCCTCGGCCGCCGCCGATGGCGGCGCATCCGGCTTCGGCATGCTTCGGCGCACGGCCGTGTGCTTCTTCTTCGCGCTGGCGCACGTGCTGTGCTCCACGTCTCTTCCGCTGTATTACACGCGTGAACTCGATCTGGCTCCCTATGCCGCCGGCTTGTCGTTCGGCGTCAAATGCGCGGTCGAGGTAGCCGCCATCCTGCTGGCGCCATGGCTCGTGAAGAAGGTGGGCACGAACCGCGGCCTTTTCATCTCGGCCCTGTTTGCCTTTGCCGCCTTTTCGCAGTTTCTCAACGCCTCGTCGCTGACGGGGGCGCTGCTCGGCGCTTGCCTGGAAGGAATGTTCTACGGCACCTTCGCCGCGGTCGCGATGACCTACGTTCAGGAGATGTCCCCAACCCGGGTCGGCCGCGCCACCTCCGCCTACATGAACAGCCTATTCCTGGGCGGCATGGCGGGCATCCTGACGCTGGGCGCCGTTGCCACGGCCTATGATTTTCGCGCGGTGATAGTTGGCGCCTTGATCGTCATGGCGACGGGAAGCGCGATTCTCCTGGCGGACACGCTCTCGGGCGCTCGGCAAGAGAATCGTGCCCCGCCGCTGAATCGCTAGCATCGCAATTCCGTGCTCCGGACACCGGGCCATCCCACTGCGCAGCAGGCGCGCAAACGCAAAAAAGCCGGCAGCGCTTGCGCGATACCGGCTTTCAGCCAAAGGCGTCGGGAAACACCTTCATGAATTCGACCACATGAAGTGGTCGGGGCGAGAGGATTCGAACCTCCGACTCCTGCGTCCCGAACGCAGTACTCTACCAGGCTGAGCTACGCCCCGATCTTTACTACTCTACAGCGTTGCCGTGCTCAGTACGGCTTGGCTGGCTTTCTATTTCTCTTGGCTTCCGATCCCGCTGATTTTGCTCAACGATCTCTATTCACCGCGAAAGCGCAGAATTCTAACAGAGAATTTAGAAAAGGGGAAATGGGGTAGCCAGAAAGTGCTTCGCGGGCCAGATCGGCCTCGGCGACCGCGGCCTGGCGGGCGTGTTCCAGGGCATCCGTTGCCTGGATGGCGGCCGCGACGGCGGCGAAGTCGGCGTCGCCCGTCTTGATCGCGTCGCGGATCAACTGCTGTTGTTCCGGCGTGCCCACTTCCATCACGCGGATGAGCGGCAGCGTGGGCTTGCCCTCGCGCAGGTCGTCGCCCACGTTCTTGCCCAGCGCGGCGGCGTCGCCGCTATAGTCCAGCACGTCGTCGACCAGTTGGAAGGCCGTGCCGACGTGACGGCCGTAGGCCGCGGCGGCGGCTTCCTGCTCGGGCGTGGCGCCGGCCAGCACGGCGCCGACCTGGGCGGCGGCCTCGAACAGCTTGGCGGTCTTGTAGCGCACCACCTGGAGGTAGCGCTCCTGCGAGACGTCCGGGTCGTGCACGTTCAGCAGTTGCAGCACCTCGCCTTCGGCGATCACGGTCGTGGCCTCGGACAGGATGCTCATGACGCGCATCGAGTCGGCCTCGACCATCATCTCGAACGAACGGGAATACAGGTAGTCGCCGACCAGCACGCTGGCCGCGTTGCCGAAGACGGCGTTGGCGGTTTCACGGCCGCGGCGCAGGTCGGACTCGTCCACCACGTCGTCATGCAGCAGCGTGGCCGTATGAATGAACTCCACCACGGCGGCCAGCAGCTGGTGATGCGTCCCCTCGTATCCCAGGGCCCGCGCCACCATCAGCACCATCGCCGGGCGCATGCGCTTGCCGCCCGCCCCGATGATGTAGTCGCCGATCGTGCGGATCAGGACGACGTCGGAATTCAGCCGCTCGCGGATAACCGCATCGACGGCTTTCATATCGTCAGCAATGGGGGCAATAAGCGCGGGGAGATTCAAGACGTATCCGGAGTGTGAAACGAGCCGAAGCGTGGAGGGGACGGCTCTTACCGCTGGGCCGCCAGCAAGGCGGGGGATTCGACCAGCGATTATACGGGGAGTGACGACCACGGACGGGGCCATGGCCCGCCGCCGCCGGAGGACGGCGCGGCGCCGTCCGGCCCCGGCAGGCCGGTGAAGCGTCGGCGCGACACCTAAGCCCTTAGCCTGCAAGCGCTTTTTGACTTTCCGGAAGTCCCGGGCTAATATCCTGGATTCGGTCAGCAATGCCCGAATTACGTCGGTTGCATTTGCGCAGTGCCCCCGGGCGCTTTCGCTTTCCTGCCAGCACCTGGCACCGGAAGACGGAATCGTGCCATCAAGGGATGAAACCCAGGGCTTGAAGCCCAGGATAGAACCCCGGGATGGAACCCAAATCAGGCATGTCCTGGATGGTGTACTCCGGAGCGGCAGTCCCGCCCAGCAGGGCAGGCAGCGCGGATGGACCTTTTACCTATTTAAGGAACACCCCATGTACGCGGTCGTAAAAACCGGTGGCAAGCAGTATCGCGTTGCCGCTGGCGAAAAACTCAAGATAGAACAGATACCGGCTGACATTGGGCAAGAAATCACCCTGGACCAAGTGCTGTCCGTGGGCGAAGGCGACCAACTGAAAGTTGGCACGCCCCTCGTCTCCGGCGCCGTGGTCAAGGCAACGGTTCTTGCGCAAGGCCGCCACGACAAGGTCAAGATCTTCAAGATGCGCCGTCGCAAGCACTATCAGAAGCGTCAGGGCCACCGTCAGAACTACACCGAAATCCGCATCGAAGCCATCACGGCTTAAGAAGCGACTCGGTACCACTTAGCAGGAGCTAAACATGGCACAGAAAAAGGGCGGCGGCTCTACGCGGAACGGACGCGACTCAGAATCGAAGCGTCTGGGCGTCAAGGCATTCGGTGGCGAATTGATTCCCGCCGGTTCGATCATCGTGCGTCAGCGCGGCACGCGCTTCCACGCTGGCGTGAACGTCGGCATGGGCAAGGATCACACCCTGTTCGCGCTGGTCGACGGCAAGGTTCAATTCGGCTTCAAGGGCGCGTTGAACAAGCAGACCGTTTCGATCGTCGCTGCCGAGTAATCGGACCAGCACGGTCAGCAACGCGGTTCGCCGCGTTCCAGAACGGCAAAAGCCCTGTCGCATGCGGCAGGGCTTTTTTGTTTTAAGCTTTTCCTGTTTTCAGGCAGCCGCCGGACGATTCCGGCCCCTGTCTCCCGGCGGCGCCCGATGACGGACCCGCCCCATTACCCACTACACGCACGGACACCATGAAATTCGTTGACGAAGCCACCATCGAAGTCGTCGCCGGCAAAGGCGGCAATGGCGTGGCGAGCTTTCGCCGCGAAAAGTTCATCCCCAAGGGCGGCCCGGACGGCGGCGACGGCGGACGCGGCGGCACCATCTTCGCGGTGGCCGATCGCAACATCAACACGCTGATCGACTTCCGCTACGCCCGCCTGCACCGCGCCAAGAACGGCGAGAACGGCCGCGGCTCCGACCAATACGGCGCGGCCGCCCCCGACATCACGCTGCGCGTGCCCGTGGGCACCGTCATCCATGACGCGGACACCGGCGAAGTCCTGTTCGACCTGAACCAGCACGACCAGAAAGTGGTGCTGGCGGCGGGTGGCCAGGGCGGCATGGGCAACATCCACTTCAAGTCCAGTGTGAACCGCGCGCCGCGCCAATGGACGCCCGGCAAGGAAGGCGAACACCGCTACCTGCGCATGGAGCTCAAGGTGCTGGCGGACGTGGGCCTGCTGGGCCTGCCCAACGCGGGCAAGTCCACGCTGATCACCCGCATCTCCAACGCCAAGCCGAAGATCGCGGACTACCCCTTCACCACGCTGCATCCCAACCTGGGCGTGGTGCGCACCTCGCCGTCGCGCAGCTTCGTCGTGGCCGACATCCCCGGCCTGATCGAAGGCGCTTCCGAAGGCGCCGGCCTGGGCCACCTGTTCCTGCGCCACCTGGCGCGCACCCGCGTGCTGCTGCACCTGGTGGACGTGTCCACGCCCGATCCCGACGCGGATCCGGTGGAGCAGGCCGTGACCGACGCGCGCGCCATCGTCGAGGAACTGCGCCGCTACGATCCCGAACTGGCGGACAAGCCGCGCTGGCTGGTCCTCAACAAACTGGACATGGTGCCCGATCCCGAAGACACCAAGCGCCGCTTCCTGGAACTCTACGACTGGAAGGGCCCGGTGTTCGGCATCTCGGGCCTGTCGGGCGAAGGCACGCAGGACCTGATCTACGCGCTGCAAGACTACCTGGACGCCGAGCGCGAAAAGGAACAGCTGGCGCAGGACCAGGCCGACGGCAGCTACGTGGCGCCGGATCCCCGCTTCGACGAGAAGCGGTCGGATGCCGACCCGCGTTTCGCGCCGCGTGACGGCGACGAATAAGCCATAATCGCAATCCCACGATTACGCCTTTCCCCGCGCTGCGGCCCGCCGCCACCATGTCTGCCGAATCCTCCGCCGTTTCCGTCGTCACTCACGCCCAGCGCCTCGTCGCCAAAGTCGGCTCGTCGCTGGTCACCAACGAAGGCCGCGGCCTGGACCGCGCCGCCGTGGCGCATTGGGCGCAGCAGATCGCGGCCCTGCACAAGCAGGGCAAGCAGGTCGTGCTGGTTTCCAGCGGCGCCATCGCGGAAGGCATGGCGCGCCTGGGCTGGCGCAAGCGCCCGTCCGTCATGCACGAGCTCCAGGCGGCCGCGGCCGTGGGCCAGATGGGCCTGTGCCAGGCCTATGAGGCCGCGTTCGCCGAATACGGCCTGCGCACCGCCCAGATCCTGCTGACCCACGAAGACCTGGCCGACCGCCACCGCTACCTGAACGCGCGCAGCACGCTCTTCGCCCTGCTGCGCCTGGGGGTGGTGCCCATCGTGAACGAGAACGACACCGTCGTCACCGACGAGATCCGGCTGGGCGACAACGACACGCTGGGCGCGCTGGTCACCAACCTGATCGAAGCCGACACGCTGATCATCCTGACGGACCAGCGGGGCCTGTACGACTCCGACCCCCGCAAGAATCCCGAAGCCAAGTTCATGGCGCACGCCCAGGCCGGCGACCCGGCCCTGGAAGCCATGGCCGGCGGCGCCGGCAGCGGCATCGGCACCGGCGGCATGCTGACCAAGGTGCTGGCGGCCAAGCGCGCGGCGCACAGTGGCGCGCATACCGTCATTGCCTCCGGACGCGAGCGCAACGTGCTGACGCGCCTGTCGCAAGGCGAATGCATCGGCAGCGAACTGCGCGCCGTGTTGCCGGTGTGGTCCGCCCGCAAGCAATGGCTGGCCGACCACCTGCGGCTGCGCGGACGCGTAGTGCTGGACGACGGCGCCGTGCAGGCGCTGCTGCGGGAAGGCAAGAGCCTGCTGCCCATCGGCGTGACCGAGGTGGAAGGCGAATTCGGCCGCGGCGACGTCGTGGCCTGCGTGGACAGCCAGGGACGCGAATGCGCCCGCGGGCTGATCAATTACTCGTCGGCCGACACCCGCCGCATCCTGCGGCAGCCTTCGTCGCAGATCGCGCGCATCCTGGGCAGCATGACCGAACCCGAGCTCATGCACCGCGACAACCTGGTCGTGCTGTAGCGGCGGGCTGGCCTCGCTCAGCCGCTGTCCGGCCGCAGCATATAGCCCCAGTTGCGGACCGCGAGCACGGGAAATTCGATGTCGAGGCGCTGCGCCTTGGCGCGCAGCCGCGAGACCAGCACATCCACCCGCCGCGCGGCGTCCCGAGAACCGCCCACGCCTTCGGGCAGCAAGGTTTCCCGCCGCAGCCGATGCCCCGGCGTGCTCAATAGCTGGACAAAAAACGCGCACTCGGTGGGTGTCAGCGGCATGACCTGGCCGGCCGGCCCCGCCAGCGTGCCCGTCTGGACATCGACGCGCCAACCCGAAGCGCCGCGCCGTCCGCGCCGGCACAGGCTGCGCAGCAGCGCATCCCATTCCCGCGGCGCCATGCCGGCCTCCGCGCAGGCATCCGCCCCCGCGTCCAGCGCCTCGACCCGCTCTTCCGGCGTGGCGCCCCGGCCATGCCAGATCAGCACGGAAGCCGGCGCCTCTCGGCGCAGCGAGGCGAGCCGCTCCGGCACGTTCGGCCCGTTGCCCTGCAACACCACCGCGTCGACCACCCGGCCACGCAGCCCGTCGCGCAGCCCCGCCATCGAATCGAATGCGCAGGCCGCCCAATGGAACGGCCCCAGGACCTCGGCGAGATCGACCGCGTGATCGCGCGCCAGAACCAAGACGCTGCCTCGTTGATGCATGTGGCTTTCCCTTTCGTTTATCACTTAAGTGATTTTTATAACTACCAAAGTGAATAGCCACCAAGCTTCAATCGACCTGTGAAGACATTCTCGGACCGACTGAAGCATGCGCGTCTCCTGCGTGGCCACACGCAGAAGGCGCTCGCCCGCCTGGCGCGCCTATCGCAGAGCGCCATCGGCAGCTATGAAAGCGGATTGCGGCACTCCAGCCGCTCGGCCCGCAAGCTGGCGCAAGTGCTGAAGGTCGAGGCCGAATGGCTGGAAACCGGCAAGGGCCCGATGGAACTTCCCATGGGCGGCTACGACCTGAGCGACACCCTGCCCGCCACCGGCGTGGCGGAATCCTCGCCGCGCCCTGGTGGCCGGCCGCGTCCGCAGGCGCCTTGGCCTTTCGCGAATATTTCACCCGCCCAGCTCGACGCGCTGACGCCCGATGAGCGCATCGGGCTGGAAGCAATGGCGGCAACCTATATCGAACAGGCCCTGCGCATCCGCCGCGGCGCCAAGCCGCGCGGCCGCAAGGCGACCGGCTGAGTTCCCCTCGCGCAATGAAAAAAGCCCGGCATCGCCGGGCTTTCTGCTGCGCGCAGAGCGCTCAGGGCTTGGCTGCGGGAGCCGCGCCGGCCGGGGGCACCGCGGCATCGCCGCGGATCTTGGCGGCGATTTCCGAAGCGGCCTGGGCCGAGGGCACGCCGAAAGCCAGCACGCCGCGGTTCAGCGGTTCGCCGATGAGCGGGGCGGCGACCAGTTCGCGGTCGATCACGAGCGCCAGCATGTTGCCGACGTTCTTGGAGCTGACGTCATTGAGCTTGCGGGCGCCCGCTTCGGAGAAGCGCAGGCCGACGAAGTTCTGGCCCTGGCGGTCGACCAGCGCGGCGGCGTCGGTCAGGTCGGCGCGCGTGAGGACGGGCACTTCCTGCATGTAGAGCTTGCCGTCGGGCAGGCTGATTTCGCGCAGGCCCGCGCCGGGTTCCTTGTGCGCCAGGTAGAAATCCACCGTCGAGGCGGTGGCGGGCGTCGTGGACTGCTGGCCGGCCTGGGGCGTGCTGGATGCGGCGTCGGACGTCTTAGTCGGGGCGGTCTTGCAACCCGCTAGCGCCAACGTCACGACAACCAGGGCGGGCGCCAATTTGCGTAAGGTAAGTTGCATGCTCGATTCCTTCTTAAGTGGACTAAGACCAGGCCGCGCGGCGGCACGCCCGGCATGTCTGAAAAGTGTACCGAACCTGAATGACGGTGTCGCCGCAGTCTGAATCCAAATGTAAATCCGTAATACCAGCTTGCACGGCAACGCGCCCCCACGCGCGCGACATCCGGCCATTCGTCGGAACGCGCGCGAGCCTCTATACTTCGCTTTCGCGCAGGGGTACTCGTCCCGGCTTCCAGCCGCGGCGTGTTGAGAGAGTCCCTTCGTACCAGTACGGATAATGCCGATGCTGGGAGCCGTATTTCCGTCCGCCCCTGCGCGGCGGAGATTCATTCCCGATCGGCTCCAACCACTCGCTTGGAGCTTTCCATGAACGCAAATCCCAAATTCCTGGCCGCCACCGCCGAAGTGGACGCGGCCGCCGTCGCGCCGCTGCCCAAATCTCGCAAGGTGTACGAAACCGGTTCGCGGCCCGACATCCGCGTGCCGTTCCGTGAAATCGAGCAGGCCGACACGCCGACCATGTTCGGCGGGGAAAAGAACCCGCCGCTGACCGTCTACGACTGCAGCGGCCCCTATACCGATCCCGAGGTCCGCATCGACATCCGCCGCGGCCTGCCCGAAGTGCGCCGCGCCTGGATCGACGAGCGCGGCGATACGGAAGTGCTGGCCGGCCCCACCAGCGACTACGGCAAGGAACGCCTGACCGATCCCAAGCTGACGGCGATGCGCTTCGACCTGCAGCGCCCGCCGCGCCGCGCGAAAGCGGGCGCCAACGTCACGCAGATGCACTACGCGCGCCGCGGCATCATCACGCCCGAGATGGAATACGTGGCGATCCGCGAGAGCCTGCGCCGCGAGCACTACCTCCAGTCGCTGCGCGACAGCGGCCCCGACGGCGAAAAAATGGTGAAGCGCCTGCTGCGCCAGCACCCGGGGCAGTCGTTCGGCGCCGCCATCCCCGCCGCGATCACGCCCGAGTTCGTGCGCGACGAGATCGCGCGCGGCCGCGCCATCATCCCGGCCAATATCAACCACCCCGAAATCGAGCCGATGGCGATCGGCCGCAATTTCCTGGTGAAGATCAACGCCAATATCGGCAACTCCGCCGTCAGCTCCGGCATCGGCGAAGAAGTCGAGAAGATGACCTGGGCGATCCGCTGGGGCGGCGACACGGTCATGGACCTGTCCACCGGCAAACACATCCACGAAACGCGCGAGTGGATCATCCGCAACTCGCCCGTGCCGATCGGCACCGTGCCGATCTACCAGGCGCTGGAGAAGGTGGACGGCAAGGCCGAGGAACTGACCTGGGAGATCTTCCGCGACACGCTGATCGAACAGGCCGAGCAAGGCGTGGACTACTTCACCATCCACGCCGGCGTGCGCCTGCCGTTCATCCCCATGACCGCCGACCGCATGACGGGCATCGTCTCGCGCGGCGGCTCGATCATGGCCAAGTGGTGCCTGGCGCACCACAAGGAGAGCTTCCTCTACGAGCGTTTCGAGGAAATCTGCGAAATCATGAAGGCCTACGATGTCAGCTTCTCGCTGGGCGACGGCCTGCGCCCGGGCTCGGCGTACGACGCCAACGACGAGGCGCAATTCGCCGAGCTGAAGACCCTGGGCGAGCTGACCCAGGTGGCCTGGAAGCACGACGTCCAGGTGATGATCGAAGGCCCCGGCCACGTGCCGATGCAGATGATCAAGGAGAACATGGACCTGCAGCTGGAACACTGCCACGAGGCGCCGTTCTACACGCTGGGCCCGCTGACCACCGACATCGCCCCCGGCTACGACCACATCACCTCGGGCATCGGCGCCGCGCTGATCGGCTGGTACGGCACGGCCATGCTCTGTTATGTGACGCCGAAGGAACACCTGGGCCTGCCGAACAAGAAGGACGTGAAGGACGGCATCATTACGTACAAGATCGCGGCGCACGCGGCCGACCTGGCCAAGGGCCATCCCGGCGCGGCGATCCGTGACAACGCCTTGTCCAAGGCGCGCTTCGAGTTCCGTTGGGACGACCAGTTCAACCTGGGCCTGGATCCCGACACGGCCAAGGAGTTCCACGACGAGACCCTGCCCAAGGACTCGATGAAGGTGGCGCACTTCTGCTCGATGTGCGGTCCGCACTTCTGCTCGATGAAAATCACTCAGGACGTGCGCGACTATGCCGCGTCCCAGGGCGTGAGCGAGAAGGACGCCCTACAGAAAGGCATGCAGGAGAAGTCGGTGGAGTTCGTGAGGAAGGGGGCCGAGGTTTATCATCGGCAGTGAGCCCGCGCGTTGCGTCGTAGGATGGGTGCAGCGCGAGAGCATCCGGGCAACGAACCGGATGCTCATCGCGCGTAACCCATCGGCCGGCGAGAGCCGGCGTTGTCTCTTGCCACGAAAAACGGCGGCTGGCGCCGCCTGATGGGTTACGCGCGTTGAGTATTCGAGTTCTTGCTCAAGGACGCTCGCGCTGCACCCATCCTACAGCAGCTTCCCGGGATTCATGATCCCCGCCGGATCCAGCACCGCCTTGATCTCCCGCATCAACCGCAATTCCAGCGGATCCTTGCTATGCAGGAAATGGTCCCGCTTCAGCTGCCCGATCCCGTGCTCCGCCGAAATGCTCCCCCCGTAGCGATTCACTTCGTCCAGCACCACGTCGGTCACGGCCGCGCCGTGCACGGCCGCCCAATCGCGGTCGGTGCCGGCCGGGCGCGACAGGTTGTAGTGCAGGTTGCCGTCACCGAAATGGCCGAAGATGAACGGGCGGATGTCCGGGTACAGCGCGCGCACGCGGGCTTCGGCGGATGCCATGAATTCGGGGATGCGTTCGATCGGCAGCGACACGTCGTGCTTCAGGTGCGGGCCGTCGGCGCGCTGCGCTTCGGAGATTTCCTCGCGCAGCTTCCACAACGCCTGCAATTGCGCGAGCGAGGCGGACACGGCGGCGTCCAGGCAGAGACCGCGTTCCAGCGCCGTGCCGATCACGTTCTCCAGCAAGCTGTTCAGCGCGGCTTCGTCGGCGGTGTCGGCCAGTTCCACCAGCACATAGCCGGGATAACGCTGGGCGAAGGGTTCCTGCACGCCTTCGGCGTGCGTCAGCACCAGGTCCAGGCAATCGCCGGAGAAGTATTCGAAGGCCTGCAGACGGGCGCCGCATTGCTCGAACAGGATCTCGAACAGTTGCAGGGCCTGCGCCGGCGACTCCACCGCCGCCAGCACCACCGAACGCACGTCGGTGCGCGGGAAGAGGCGCAAGGCGACGGCGGTGATCACGCCCAGCGTGCCTTCCGAACCGATCAGCAACTGCTTGAGGTCGTAGCCGGTATTGTCCTTGCGCAGCGTCCGCAGGCCATGGAAGACCTCGCCGGTGGGCAGCACGGCTTCCAGGCCGAGGACCAGCTCGCGCGCCATGCCGTAGCGCACCACGTTCACGCCGCCGGCATTGGTGGCGACGTTGCCGCCGATCTGGCTGGAGTCCTCCGCGGCCAGGCTCAGCGGCAGCAGGCGGCCGGCGTCCTGGGCGGCGCGGCGCAGGTTGCCGAGAATGGCGCCGGCTTCCGCCACCATGGTATTGGCGACGGTGTCGATGGAACGCACGGCGTTCATGCGGTCCAGGCTGAGCACCACGTTGCGGGCGGCCGAGTCCGGCGTGGCGCCGCCGCACAGGCCGGTATTGCCGCCGCGCGGCACCACCGGCACGCCTTCCTGCTGGCACAGCGCCAGGCAGGTGGCGACCTCGTCGGTGGTGCGCGGGCGCACCACGGCCTGCGCCTGGCCCTTGTACAGGCCGCGCCAGTCGGACAGCCAGGGCGCGATGTCCGCTTCGGCGGTGATGACGGTGTCGGGGCCCAGGGCCTGGACCAGGCGTTGCGTAAAGTCGGATGCGCTCATGATGTCTGCCTTGCGGCCGGAGAGAGGAGATCGAGACGCAGGCGGCTGGCCGCCTGCTGCAAGTGGCGGGTCGCCGCCAGTCGGGCGCGGTCGGGATCGCCCGCGAGGATGGCGTCGTAGACGGCCACGTGTTCCTGGTGCACCACCGCGGTCAGGCCCTCCTGACGGCGGCTGTTGGTGCGCGCGGTGCTGACGGCCAGGCGCAGCTGCAGGTTCAGGTACTGCAGCAGGTCCTGGTAATAACGGTTGTGCGTGGCGGCGGCGATGGCGACGTGGAAGGCGATGTCGTGCTCGACGCCCTGTTCCGGATGGTCCAGGTTCGCTTCCAGCGCGGCCAGGGCCTCGGCCATGGCCGCAAGGTCGGTGACGTTGCGGCGCCTCGCCGCCAGGGCGGCCGCGCCGCCTTCCAGTTCCATCCGCAATTCGTAGACGCTGGCCAGCTGCTCGCGATCGTCGAGGCCGGCGGAAACCTGGAAGCCCTGAGCGCCGGTGCGGGACACCACCACGCTGCCCGAGCCCTGGCGGCTCTGGATCAGCCCCTGGGCGCGCAGGCGCTCGGTGGCCTCGCGGATGACCGCGGCGCTCACACCGTACTGCTCCGCCAGGACACGGCCGGGAGGCAGCTTGGCGCCCACGGAATGGACGCCTTCGGCGATGTCGCCCGCGATTTGGCGGGCGACCTGTTCGGTCAGGGTCAGGCTCTTGCTCAGCATGCGCCGATTATAGGCCTACTTTTCAGGTTATCTGATAACTTTTGACAATGACAGCCCGGATCCGGCGCGCCGCCGCGGCTCAGGCCACGGCGCGCTCGCCGTCCGGCAGCATTTTGTCCTCGGGTTCGACGGCGGCTTCGCCCCCGGCGACCGCGCAGCAGCGTCCGCCCCGCGCCTTGGCGCGGTACAGCGCGGCGTCGGCCGAATCCAGGGCGGCTTGCGGGTTCCGGTTGGCGCCCGACACGATGGAGATGCCGATGGACAGGCCCACGCTGACGCGGGTGCCGTCGGCCAGCGTGATCGGCTGCGACACGTCATGCAGCAGGTGCTCGCCCAGGCGCAGGGCGGAGGTGGCGTCGATGCCGGTCACGAGCACGATGAATTCGTCGCCGCCGATCCGCGCCGCCACGTCGTCCACCCGCAGCATGGCCCGCATGCGCTGCGCGATGGTCATGAGCACCTGGTCGCCCGCGGCATGGCCGTAGGTGTCGTTGATGAGCTTGAAATCGTCCATGTCCATGTACAGCAGCGCCGCCGAGCTGTCATGGCTGCGGGCGCTGGTGCAGACCCGCTCCAGCGCCGCCTGCAGGCCGGCCCGGTTGGCCAGCCCGGTCAGCGCGTCTTCGCTGGCGCGGCGATCGCTGTCCCGCTCGGCCAGCATGGTGGACACCAGGATGCGGTTCAGCCGGTGCGACGCGACGCTCATGCTGACCAGGTAGAACGGAATCTGGATGAAGACGATGGCGGTAACGTATTCGCCGGTGAACGCCGCGCCCAGGCACATCGGCCCCAGGCTGAGGAAGATCATGGCGCCGACCAGCCTGGGCGCGCCATAGTTGCGAAAGCAGATGCCCCCGGCCATGGCGCCGCAGGACACCCCGGCCAGCGTGGCGGCCAGCCAGTCGCCGTTGATGAAGGTGACGAATACGCCGTAGCCCACGCTGAATGCCCACAGCAGCGCCAGCAGGATATAGATGTCGGTATGGGTATTGCCCCCCCGGGCCGCGGCCTTCAGGGCGGATCGCAGGATCGTGACCCGCACCGCCGCGAGGATGACCTCCATGGCCAGCCAGGACAAATACAGCGGCTCGGGGCGCCGCCAGGCGACGACGCCGGAGATCATGAGCGTGTTGATGACGCCGCCCGCGAAAATGGGGAGCGTGCCAAACAAGCTGGCGATCAGCGCCGCGCGGATGTCCGCGGGCGTGTCGTGCCCGGAATGCGTCAGCCAACGCGTCAGGCGCCATCTGGGCAAGCTGAACTTAAGTGCTGTATCCACGCGGTCACGTCCCTGGCCACATCTACCCGGTTTCAGATAGGCTGGCTGGCGTTATAGCAGGTATTTCAGGCCTTTAATATTGTCCGCGGGTTCAATACGCGGTCCTGTTTCAATGGCCGCGATGGCCGCAGACCGCGCATTCGGGGTCGCGCTGGACGTTCACGCTGCGCCATTGCATGGTGCGCACGTCCAGCCAGAGCAGGCGGCCGGACAGGCTTTCGCCCACCCCGGACAGCAGTTTGAGCGCCTCCGCCGCCTGCATGCTGCCGATGATGCCGACGACCGGCGCGAACACGCCCATCGTGGCGCAATTGGCCTCTTCGACGTCGTCGCCTTCCGGAAACAGGCAGTGGTAGCAGGGGGAGTCGTCGCGGCGCAGGTCGTAGACGCTGACCTGGCCGTCGAAGCGGATCGCCGCGCCCGACACCAGCGGCTTGCGATGCTCGACGCAGGCTCGGTTGATGGCGTGGCGGGTGGTGAAGTTGTCGGTGCAGTCCAGCACCAGGTCGGCCTGGGCGACCGCGTCGGACAGCGCCTGGCCCTGGAGCCGCTCGACACGGGCATGGACCCGCGCCTGCGGATTGAACGCCGCCAGCATGTCGCGCCCCGATTCGGCCTTGTGGCGGCCGACGCTGGACGTGGTGTGCAGGATCTGGCGTTGCAGGTTGCTGAGCTCGACGACGTCGTCGTCGGCCAGCGTGATGTCGCCCACGCCGGCGGTCGCCAGGTAGAGCGCGGCGGGCGAACCGAGTCCGCCCGCTCCCACGATGAGCACACGCGCCGCCAGCAGTTTTTCCTGCCCTTCTATTCCCAGCTCGTCGAGCAGGATGTGGCGGGCGTAGCGCAGCAGTTGCTCGTCGTTCATTTGTCCTTGCTGGGCTCGACTCCGGTCGGCGTGATCTTCATGCGCTGGGCAGTGCCGCCGCCGGGCTTGGCGTCGGCCTTGGCCTGGGCGCGGGCCGAGCCCTTCTGCACCGGCTTGCCGGCCAGCAGGTTCAGCGCCTGCTGCAGCTGGAAGTCGTCCTTGCCGCCGAATTCGAACACCTTGGCGGGCACTTCGGCGTTGTCCTGGTCGGCGCTGGACTTCACTTCGTTGGCCGTCTGCTGGTTGGACAGGTGGCGTTGCAGGTCGGCCTCGCGCGGCAGGCGGAACAGGTCGCCGTCGGCCGTATCGGCAACGACGTAGTCCGGTTCGATGCCGGTGGCCTGGATCGAACGGCCGCTGGGCGTGAAGTAGCGCGAGGTGGTGAGCTTGACCGCGGTGGTTTCGGACAGCGGCAGGATCACCTGCACCGAGCCCTTGCCGAAGCTGCGGTTGCCCAGGACCTTGGCGCGCTTGTGATCCTGCAGCGCGCCGGCCACGATCTCGGAGGCCGAGGCGGAACCGACGTTCACCAGCACGACCATGGGCACGGTCTTGGTCCAGGCCGGCAGGCCGGACAGGTAGTTGCTTTCGCCGCGGGCGTACTCGGACGGCGTGGCCAGGTACTTGTGACGGGCATCCGGCGTGCGGCCGTCGGTGGAAACCACCAGGGAATCGGGCGGCAGGAACGCGCCGGCCACGCCGATGGCGCTGGTCAGCAGGCCGCCCGGGTCGTTGCGCAGGTCCAGCACCAGGCCCTTGGGAGCTTCCTTCGCGCCCAGGTCCTTCAGTTGCTTGGCCAGGTCGGAGCCGGTCTTTTCCTGGAACTGGGCGACGCGCACGTAGCCGATGCCGTTGTCCAGCATCTTGCTGCGCACGCTGCGCACCTTGATGATGTCGCGCACGATCTTCAGCACGATGGGCTGCGGACGGTCGGCGCGCATGATGGTGAGCGTGATCGGCGACTTGGGCGCGCCGCGCATCAGCTTGACCGCGTCGTTGAGCGTCATGCCCTTGGTGGGCGTGTCGTCGATCTTGATGATGAGGTCGCCTGCCATCACGCCGGCGCGCGCGGCGGGCGTGTCTTCGATCGGCGAGATCACCTTCACGAAGCCGTCTTCGGCGCCGACCTCGATGCCCAGGCCGCCGAACTCGCCCTGCGTGGCCGTCTGCATTTCGCGGAACGCATCGGCATCCAGGTAGGCGGAGTGGGGATCCAGGTTCGACACCATGCCGGAGATGGCATTGTCGATCAGGGTCTTGTCGTCGACGGCCTCGACGTAGTTGTTCTTGATGGCGGCAAACACGTTGCTCAGTTGCCTGAGCTCGTCCAGCGGCAAGGGACTGCCACGCTGCGCGACCGCGGTCACGCCCACGCTGAGCAACACACCAGCCACCGCACCGATGGCAATCAGACCGAAACCGCGAAACTTACGAGTGCCCATGCACACTTCCCGAATTGTGTTTTCGCCGATGGGGTTTGGTAATTACCAACGACATCAATCTACTGCGCCAGCCACTGGGCCGGATCCACAGGAGCGCCACGATGGCGAATTTCAAAGTATAGGCCGGATTCCACTTGGCCGCCGGTCGCTCCTACCGTGGCGATCGTATCGCCACCCGTCACCGAATCTCCCACCCGCTTGAGCAGGCTTTGGTTGTAAGCATAGACGGTCAGGTACTGCTGCCCATGATCCACAATGATGAGGTTGCCGAAACCGCGCAGCCAATCGGCGTAGACCACGGTGCCCGGGGCCACCACCTTGACCGGCGTGCCTTCGGGCGCCCGCAGCACCACGCCGCGCCAGACGCCGCCGTCCGGGCGATCGACCCCGAAACGGCCCTGCACCTGGCCGCGCACCGGCATGGCCAGGCCCTGGCGCAGGCCGTTGCCGCCGCCGACCGGCGCGGCGCGCGCGGTCTGCGTCGGCTCGATACGGGTTGGAGCGGGTTTCTCGGGCACAGGTTCCGCTTTCTTGGGCGGTTCCTCGGGTTTTGCCTTGGGCGGCGCCTCGTCGGGCACGATCAGGCGCGACTGCCGCTGATCGGCCGGGCGCAAGCCGGCGGCGTCCGGGTCGGCCACGGCGACGGGGCCGCGGTTCTGGCGGGAGGCTGCTTCAACCTGCTCGCGGGCCTGGGCGGCGTCGCGCGCATCCCGGGCGTCCCGCTCGCGGCGCGCGGTGTCCGCCGCCACCTTGCGGTCGGCGTCGGCCTTCTTGCGGGCCTCCTCGGCCCGGCGCTCCGCGTCGGCGCGCTTCCTGGCCTCTTCGGCGGCGCGGCGGGCTTCCTCGGCCTTGCGGGCCTCTTCCGCCTTCCTGCGCGCCTCTTCGGCCTTGCGGGCCTCTTCGATCTGCTTGGCGATGGCCGCGTCCAGGTCGGTGATCAGGCGCGACAGCCGCTGGTCGTCGCGCCCCAGCTTGTTGGCCTCGGCGCGCTGGGCGGCAATCTGGCCTTCCAGCCGCGCCAGGAGCGTGGAGCGTTCTTTCTGCTGCCCGACCAGCGCGGCTTTCTGTTCGGTGGTCTCGGCGACGACTTTTTCGATCTCGGTGCGGCGGGCGTCGGCGCGCTCCTGCAGGGCGGCGAGGCGGTCGATGTCCGCCCGCAGGGCCTGCACGGCGGCGGCCCGGGCCTGCGAGACGTAATCCAGGTAGCCCAGGTTGCGCCCCAGCACCTGGGGATCGTCGCCCGACAGCAGGGCCGTCCAGGGCGACAGGCCGCTGGTGTACTGGGTGCGTAGTTGTTCCGCCAGCTCGGCGCGTCGCTTGGCCAGCGCGGCCTGCTGCGCGTCGATCTGCTTTTCCAGGCCGGCCAGGTCCGTCTGGGCCTGGCGGTTGGCCTCGGCCAGCTCCCGCAGGCGCAGGTTGATCCTGGAAATGGCCGATTCCGACTGTTTGAGCGCGTCGGCCGCTTCCTTGCGGGCGGCCTCGCGGTCGTCGATTTCCTTTTGCAGGTTCTCGATCCGGTCCCGCAAGGCGGCCTGCTGCTTTTCCGCGTCGGACTGACGGCCGGCGAGGTCATTGGGCGCGGCGACAGCCGACAACGCCCCACCGGCCAGAACGACCGCCAACAACAACCCCGCCGTGCGACACATGGAAATATCAGTCCTTCTCAGGATGTCAGTCCTTCTTGGCCTTGCCCTGGGCGGCCACGGCCGCCATGGCCGCCTCGATCTCGGCGGCATCGCCCAGATAATAGTGGCGGATGGGACGCAGGTCATCATCCAATTCGTACACCAGCGGCTGGCCGGTGGGAATGTTCAGGTTGACGATGTCCTCGTCGGACACGTTGTCCAGGTGCTTGATCAGGGCGCGCAGGCTATTGCCGTGGGCGGCGATGAGCACCTTGCGGCCCGAACGGATGGCCGGGGCGATGGATTCGTTCCAGAACGGCAGCACGCGGGCCACGGTGTCCTTCAGACACTCGGTGGCCGGCAGCTGGTCGGCCGGGATCCGGGCGTAGCGGCTGTCGAAACGGGGGTGGCGCTCGTCGTCGAGCGACAGCGGTTCCGGGGCGATGGCATAGGCGCGGCGCCAGATCAGCACCTGCTCGTCGCCGTACTTGGCCGCGGTTTCGGCCTTGTTCAGGCCCTGCAGCGCGCCGTAGTGGCGCTCGTTCAGGCGCCAGTTGATGCCCACGGGGGTGTACATGGCGTCCATGGCGTCCAGGGCGATCCACAGGGTGCGGATGGCGCGCTTGAGCACCGAGGAGTAGGCCAGGTCGAAGGTGTAGCCTTCTTTCTTGAGGAGTTCGCCGGCCTTGCGGGCCTGTTCGCGGCCGGTGTCGGTCAGGTCGACGTCGGTCCAGCCGGTGAAGCGGTTTTCCAGGTTCCACTGGCTTTCGCCGTGGCGCATCAGAACGAGTTTATGCATGGTTTGGCACGCGATTGTCGCGGGTTAAAGTTAGGAAATGGTCAGAGAATGCGCTCATTTTATAATTGAGTGATTTTGCCCTTGATTTTGCCCTGGCGCACCCGCCCTTTTTCGGCGGAGGCGGCCCAGGGTTCGCCGATACCAGGCTAGTCGCCGCCCTTCAGGATGCCCCGTGGATCTTCTGCAATTCTTGCTCGATAAAAACAACATCTTCATTGTCGCCGTTGCCGTGGTTTCCGGCGTGATGCTGGCCATCCCCGCCCTGCGCCGCGGCCGCGCCGGCTCCGCCGTCAGCACGGGCGAAGCCATCCAGATGGTCAACCAGCGCCAGGCCGTCTGGGTCGACGTGCGCCCGGCCGAACAATTCCAGGCCGGCCACATCGCCCAGGCGCGCAACGTGCCGGCCGCGGACCTGGAGCAAAAGGCCGCCTCCCTGCCCAAGAACAAGCCGCTGGTCGTGGTTTGCGACAATGGCCGTGATTCCGCCCGTGCCGCCGCCAAGCTGCGCGCCCAGGGCTTCGCCGACGTGGTGCCGCTGGAAGGCGGCATGCGCGCCTGGTCGGCCGCCAGCCTGCCGGTGACCCAGAAGGGTTGAATCCGCGGGCCTCGCCCCCATCTGCCTATTCTTGTACCCACAGGAGCGCCCATGAACAAAGTCGTCATGTACAGCAAGGACTATTGTCCCTATTGCGCGCGCGCCAAGTCGCTGCTGGAGCAGCGCGGCGTGACGGACCTGGAAATCATCCAGATCGACCGGGATCCGGCCCAACGCGACGTCATGATCGAACGCACCGGCCGGCGCACCGTGCCGCAAATCTTCATCGGCGATACCCATGTCGGCGGTTGCGACGACCTGATGGCGCTGGACCGCTCGGGCGGCCTGGCTCCCATGCTCAACGGCTGACCGCCTCCCTTTTTGCCCCTCCCACCAACGGAAACACTCATGGCTGATCAAGACCAAAACACCCAGCAAGAAGGCGGCAACGACGCGCCCTCGTTCAATCTGCAGCGCGTCTACCTGAAAGACCTTTCGCTGGAGATGCCGAACGCGCCTCACGTCTTCCTGGAGCAAGAAGCGCCCCAGGTCGAAGTGAGCATCACCGTGGGCGGGCAGCGCCTGGCCGACACCGTGTTCGAAACCACGGTCACCGTCACCGTCACCACCCGCATCAACGAAAAGGTGGTGTACCTGGTCGAAGGCACGCAAGCCGGCATCTTCGAAGCCGCGAACATCCCCGAAGAGCAGCTCGATCCGCTGCTGGGCATCGTCTGCCCGACCATGCTGTACCCGTACCTGCGCGCCAACATCGCCGACGCGATCACCCGCACCTCGATGCCGCCGCTGCACCTGACCGAAGTCAACTTCCAGGCCCTGTACGAGCAGCGTCTGGCCGAACTGCAACAACAGCAGAACGCGGCCAATGGCAACGGCAGCGACTCGGGCATCATTCTGCCGCCCGGCGCGACCCGCCAGTAAGCTCCACCCGGCTCGGCGATGAAAATGGCCCCCACGCCGCGCCTGCGGCTTGCTGCCCCCCAAGGGGGCGCTTTCCATCTTGAGGCGGCTCGGCGATGAAAATGGCCCCCACGCCGCGCCTGCGGCTTGCTGCCCCCCAAGGGGGCGCTTTTCATCTTGAGGCGGCTCGGCGATGAAAAGAACCGAGCCGCGTCTGCGCGTCGCCGTCCTGGGCGCGGGAAGTTGGGGCACCGCGCTGGCGGCGGCGGCGAGCCGCCGCCATGCCACCGTGCTCTGGGCGCGCGACGCCGCCCAGGCGGCCGACATGGCCGCCACGCATGAAAATGCGCGCTATCTGCCTGGCATCGCGCTGCCCCAGGCACTGAGCATTTCTTCCGATCTCGACGCCACGCTGCGCGGCCTGCAAGGCGAGGGCGCGCAAGGCCTCATCGTGCTGGGCGTGCCCGTGGCCGGCCTGACCGCCATCTGCGGCGAACTGTCCCGCCGGCTGCCCGCGCTGGGCCTGGCGGACACGCCCATCGTCTGGACCTGCAAGGGCTTCGAGGCGGACACGGCCCGGCTGCCCCATGAAATCATGCGCGAGGCCCTGCCCGGCGCAACCGGCGGCGCCCTGTCCGGCCCCTCGTTCGCGCGCGAAGTCGCGCAGGGCCTGCCCGTGGCGCTGACCGTGGCCAGCGACAGCCCCGCCCTGCGCGCGGCCACCACGGCCGCCTTCCATGGCGCCGCGCTGCGCGTCTACGCCAGCACCGACCTGGTCGGCGTGGAGGTGGGCGGCGCCCTGAAGAACGTTATCGCCGTCGCCTGCGGCATTTGCGACGGACTCGCCCTGGGCACCAATGCCCGCGCGGCGCTGATCACCCGCGGCCTGGCCGAAATGACCCGCTTCGGCGTCGCCCTGGGCGCGCAGGCGGAAACCTTCGCCGGCCTGACCGGCCTGGGCGACCTCGTCTTGACCGCCACGGGCGAACTGTCGCGCAACCGCCGCGTCGGCCTGGAAATCGGCGCCGGCCGCAAGCTGGCCGACATCCTCGCCAGCGGCATCACCGCCGAAGGCGTGCGCTGCGCCCGCGCCGCCCTGGAGCGCGCCCGCGCCATCCAGGTCGAGCTGCCGATCACCGAGGCCGTCTGCGCCGTGCTGTTCGACGGCGTGGCCCCCATGACGGCCGTCTCCGCCCTGCTCGCCCGCGACGCCCGCTACGAAAGCGGCGCCGGCCTGCCGGACGGCCCGTCCCACTGACCCACGACAAAACAACCCGCCCCCATCGAGGAGACACGCTTCATGACGCAAGCCCGCAAGTTCCGGGTCGGCCAGCTGCTACGCGGCCTGTGCCTGAGTCTGGCCGCGATCCTGCCCGCCGCCGCCCATGCCGACTGGCCTGACCGCCCCATCCATATGGTCGTGCCCTTCCCGCCCGGGTCCTCGCCGGACATCCTGGCGCGCACGATTTCGGAGCCGCTGTCGCAGGCCCTGGGCCAGCCCATCGTCATCGACAACAAGCCGGGCGCCGGCGGCAACATCGGCACCCGCATGGTGTCGCAGGCCAAGCCGGACGGCTATACCCTGCTCTATACGATCAACGGCCCGCTGGTCACCGCCCCCACGCTGTACAAGAAGACCCTGGGCTACGACCCGCTGCGCGACCTGGCGCCCGTCTCGCTGGTGGGCACCAGCCCCAACGTGCTGGTGGTGCCCGCCAGCCTGCAGGTCGATAACGTCAAGGATTTCGTCGCGCTGGTGAAAAAGCGCGGCAATTCGCTGAACTACGGTTCCGTGGGTCCGGGCAGCTCGGCCCACCTGGCGATGGAAATGTTCAAGGAAAGCGCCGGCGTCGACCTGGCGCACATCCCCTATTCCGGCTTCCCGCAGGTCATCACCGCCATCATCGGCGGCGACGTCCAGGCGGGATTCATGGTGCCCGCCATCGCCGTGCCCCAGGCGCGCGACGGCAAGGTGAAGCTGCTGGCCGTGACCAGCCTGCAGCCCAGCGACGCCCTGCCCGGCGTTCCGACCATGGCCTCCCAGGGCTACCCGGACTTCGAGGCCATTTCGTGGAACGCGGTGCTGGTCCCGGCCGGCACGCCCACGCCCATCGTCGAGCGGCTCAACAGCGAACTGGCCCGCATCATCGACAGCGAAGCCGTGCGCAAGCAACTGGCGCTGCAATACTTCACGCCCGCGCCGTCCACGCCCGAAGCGCTGACCGCCCGCATCAAGAACGAAAAAGCGCGCTGGGACCAGGTCATCGAAAAGCTGAACCTGTCGCTGGATTGAACGCGTAGGATGGGTGGAGCGCGAGAGTTCTTAAGGAAGAACTCAAGTGTCCAGCGCGCGAAACCCATGCGGCCGTGGGCAGATAGTGCCCGGCATCGGCCGAAAAACACGCGATTGCGGCCGCATGGGTTGCGCGCGTTCGGCGGCTGATTTCTAGCTTAAGAACTCTCGCGCTCCACCCATCCTACACGCCGCCCTCGTAGCCCTGCTGGCGCCAGGCCTCGAACACCGTGACCGCCACGGCGTTGGACAGGTTCAGGCTGCGCTGGCCGGCGCGCATCGGCAGCCGCACGCGCTGCTGGGGCGGGAACATCGCCTGGTGCTCCTCCGAGAGCCCGGCCGTTTCGCGGCCGAAGACGAACACGTCGCCCGGCTTGAAACCGATGTCCGCCACGCTGCGCTGCGCATGCGTGGTCAGCGCGTAGATGCTGGACGGCGCGGCCCCGGTATCGGCCAGGGCCTCCTGCAGCGTATCGTGCACCCGGACCGGCTGCCATTCGTGATAATCCAGCCCCGCCCGGCGCATGCGGGCATCATCCAGCTCGAAACCCAGCGGCCGCACCAGATGCAGCTGGGCCCCCGTATTGGCGCACAGGCGGATGGCGTTGCCGGTGTTGGGAGGGATCTCGGGGCAGACGAGGATGACGTGGAACATGGCGGATGGGACTCGGCAGACAGCTTGCGGCGCGAAAGGCCGTATGCCGGAATTGTCGCCGATTTGCCGGCGGGCCGGCTCACGGCGTGGGGGCCGGCTCACTGCGTGCGCGCCGGCTCACTGCGTGCGAGCCGCCACCAGCACCGTGACGCCCTGCGCCCCCGCGGCCAAGAGCGCGCCCGCGGCGGCATCGGCGGTGCTGCCCGTCGTCATGACATCGTCCACCACGGCCACGTGCCGGCCTTCAACTCCACCCGCGCAGGAATACACGCCCACCGCGCCGGCACGGCGGGCCTGCCGGCCCTGGCCGGTCTGGGGCGGCGCCTCGCGGCGCCTCAGCAATACGCCGCGCGCCAGGGGAAGCGCCAATTCCGCCGCCAGGCCGCGAGCGATCTCGGCGGCCGGGTTCATGCCGCGCCGGCGCAGCGAGGCGCGCCCCGCCGGCACGGGCAGCAGCAACGTGCCGGCGGGCAGCGGCCCATCGCGAGCGAGGGCGGCGGCAATCAGCCGCGCAAGCACCGGCGCCACGCCGAGCCGCCGCTGGGCCTTCAGCATCAGGATCAGGGCATCGGCCGGCGGTTCGTAGTCGAATGCCGCCACCGTGCGCCCGAACAGGCGGGGCGTGCCGAGGCAGGCGGCGCAGCAGGGCGCGCCAGGCCGCAGCCTGAGCCCGCAGCGGCCGCAGCGCGGCGGCGCCGAGAGCAGGTCGGCCTCGCAGCCCGCGCAAAGCCGCGCTCCCCCCACCCGCGCGCCGCACAGGGGGCAGTCGCAGCCGACGCGGGCCAGCAGCAGCCGCCCCATGTTCCGTAGGGACAATCGGAGCCCGCGGCCGGGATGCGCAATAATGGATGCCATCCCTCATGAAACCATGATCCGCTCCGCCACCAAGGCGCGGGCGCGACCGAAATGTCCTTGCCAGAACCCGCAACGCTTCCTTCCCTGCCCATCGTCAGCGCCGACGTGCCCCGGCAGTTCGCCCGCCGCGGCGACCTGTCCGACGCCCAGTTCCTGTATGGGGAAATCGCCCGCCGCATGCTGGGCCGGTTGCAATACATCCGCATACACCCCCAGGCCATGCTAGATGCCGGCTGCGGCGCCGGCGACAACCTCGCGCTGCTGCGCGAACGCTATCCCGAAGCCGCCTATACCGGGCTGGACAATTGCGGCCCGCTGCTCGACCTGGCGCGCAAGCGCCACGCGCCCGGCGGCCTGTCCGCCTGGATCGGCAAGCTGGCGCGCCGGGGCCCGTCCGCCGCCGCCTTCGTGCAGGCCGACCTGGCAGACACCGGGCTGGCGCCGGAATCGCTGGAGCTGGTGTGGTCGAACCTGGCCATGCACTGGCACCGCGCCCCGCATGCCGTGCTGGCCGAATGGCGGCGCATCCTGAAAGTAGGCGGGCTGGCCATGTTCTCCTGCCTGGGGCCGGCCACGCTGCGCGAGCTGCGCCAGGCGCTGGCCGACGCGGGCCTGCGCACGGCCACGCCGTCCTTCGTGGACATGCACGACTTCGGCGACCTGCTGGTGGAAAACGGCTTTGCCGACCCCGTCATGGACCAGGAAATCCTGACCCTCACCTACCGCAGCCCCGAAAAGCTGCTGGAAGACGTGCGGGCGCTGGGCGGAAACCCCGCCGAGGGCCGCCGGGGCGGGCTGGTGGGCCGCGATTGGCGCGACCGCCTCTGCGCCGCGCTGGAAGCGCAGCGCCGGCCGGACGGGCTGATCGCCCTGAGCATCGAAGTGGCGTACGGCCATGCCTGGCGCGCCGCCGCGCACCGCACGACGGCGGGCGAAACCCGGCTGTCGGTCAGCGCGATCGGGGGCCGCCAGCGCGGCACCCCCTGAGGCGGGTTAACAGACCCTAGTGCAGGCGTTCGGGCAGGGGCACGCTGACCCCGGGTTCCGACGCGCGCAGCGGCTGCATGGGTTCGGAAGTGGCCCGGATGCGGCGGCGCAGGACCGCCGTGGGTTCGGCGGGCGCGGTTGCGCCGGCGGCCACGCCGCGCCAGGCGTTCGACATGGCTTCCACCAGCAGCGGCAGATCGCGCAGGCGATGGAACTGGCTGCGCAGCCAGCGCGAATCGTTGCCGCTGCGCATGGATTCATCGCGCAGGGTGGCGATCATGTCGCCCGTGCCCAGTTCCTCGGCCACCGGCATCAAGCGCTGGAACAGCACGCGCAGGTGGTCCATCAGGCGCAGGCGCTGGCCGTCCGGCGTCACGTAGCTGCCCTGCAGGCCGAAGCGGCAGGCCTGGAAATGGTTGCTGCGGTAGGACAGCCAGGCGTTGTCGCAGGGATCGTCCTCGCGCATCAGCAGCACCGCCAGGGCCTGGGCGAAGGCCGCGATCTGGCAGGCCCGCTCGACCGTCAACGGCGTGTCGCAGACGCGGATTTCGACCGTGCCGAATTCCGGCTTGGGGCGGATGTCCCAGTACAGGTCCTTGATGCTCTCGGCCAGGCCATAGGCGCGCAGCTGGGCCAGATGGGCCTCGAACTGATACCAATCCTTCACTTCGGGCGGCATGTGGCCGGCCAGGGGGAAGCTGTTGACCGCGTTCAGGCGCGAGCACGAGAACAGCGTATCCACGCCCTCGCAATACGGCGAGGAGGCCGACAGCGCGATAAAGTGCGGCACATAGGGCGACAGCCGGCGCAGCAGCTTGATGGAATCGTCGCCGTTGCGCACGCCCAGGTGGATGTGCTGGCCGAAGACAGTAAATTGACGCGCCAGGTAACCGTACATTTCGGCCAGGTACTGGAAACGCGGGGTGTCGGAGATGGAGCGCTCTTGCCAGCGCATGAAGGGGTGCGCGCCGCCGCCCGCGACCGAGACGCCGACGGCGTCCGCCGCTTCGACGAGCGCATCGCGCATCTCGCGCATTTCGGCCAGAAGGCCCATCGGGTGCTCGTGCACCGAGGAGTTCAGTTCGATCATCGACCGCGTGATTTCCGGTTTGACGCGGTCGGCGATGGGGTGGTTGGCCATTTGGGCCAGCAGCTCGTCAGAGGCTGCGGTCAGGTCAAAACTGCGGGGGTCGATCAGTTGCAGCTCGAGCTCGATGCCCAGGGTGTTGGGGGCCGACGAAATGAACGGGATCTGTTCCATCTCGGACTCCTTTGAATGTTTGATGAGGGGGTGCGCCGTTCGACCTTGAAGCCCGGCAACTTCCCGGGGGGCACTAGACGGCAACTTGTGCATGCATGATAGCCGCAACTTTGTGGCAAAACGATTGAGAATCGTGACATTTATGTGCAACATCGCGAAGCATTCGGTTTTCCCCTGCGAGACAAAGTGAGCGAGTGCTTACGACATAGAAATGGCGCGGCTCTCCGGCCCGCGAGGTCCGGATGGCGAGTCTGGAAGGGGCTTTCGGAGGGGGAAGGGATAACCCTAATCAGGGTTATTACGGACTAAATCCGGGCCAAAAAGGGGGCTGGACGGCCACCGCCCTGGCAGCGCCTACTTGCGCCAGAAAATCGGGGTGAACAGCACCAGCACGGTCAAGAGCTCCAGGCGCCCGATCAGCATGGCGAAAGTACAGACCCAGATCTGGAAGTCCGACAGCACCGCGAAATTCCCCATGGGGCCGACCGGCCCCAGGCCGGGGCCGGTGTTGTTCACGCTGGCGAAAACGGCCGAGAAGGCGGTGATCGGGTCCAGGCCGGAGAGGAGCAGCAGGCTGGTGAAAACGGCGATGGAGAGGCCGTAGAACAGCATGAACGCCAGCACCGAGGACATGGTCCGGGCCTCGACCGCCCTGCCGTTGATCCGCACGGGGCTGACCGCATGCGGATGCAACATTGTTACAAGCTCGTTGCGCGCCTGTTTGACCAGCAGGATCGCCCGTATCATCTTGATGCCGCCGCCGGTCGACCCCGCCGAGGTCGCGAAGCCCGAGAGCAGCAGCATGGTCAGCGGCGCGAACAGGGGCCATTGCGCGAAATCGGTGTTGGCGTAGCCGGTCGTGGTCGCCATCGAGATCGTGTTGAACATCCCGTAGCGCAGCGCCTCCAGCGGCTCGGCGTAGACGCCTTTCAGGTAGAGGAATACGGAGATCACCAGCCCCACGCCCAGCACGACAACCAGGTAAGGGATGGCTTCGGGGCAGCGCAGGTAGGCCCGCGCGCTGCGCTGGCGGAAGGCGTTGAAATGGGTGGCGAAGTTGATCCCGGCGATCAGCATGAACACCATGGCCACCATTTCCACCGCCACCGAATCGAAGTGGGCGAAGCCGTCGTCCCAGGTGGAGAAGCCGCCCAGCCCCATCGTCGTGGCCATGTGGCACCAGGCCTCGAACCACGACAGGCCGACCGCCCGGTACGCCAGGAAGCACAGGATCGAGAAGACGAAATAGACCGCGTAGAGCGCCTTGGCGGTGCTGGCGATGCGCGGGGTCAGGCGCTCGTCCTTCATGGGGCCGGGCGTTTCCGCGCGCACGACCTGGTGGCCGCCGACCCCGAGCAGCGGCAGGATGGCCACGGCCAGGACCAGGATCCCCATGCCGCCGATCCAGATCAGCGTGGCCCGCCAGAGGTTGATGGAGGCCGGCAGGGTGTCCAGGTTGGTCAGGACCGTGGCGCCGGTGGTGGTCAGGCCCGACATGGCCTCGAAGTAGGCGCCGGTGAAGGACAGCGGCTGCCCGGCGCCATGGAAATAGAGCAAGAGCGGAATGGCCGCCAGCAGCGGCAGGCCCGCCCACACGGCCGAGACCAGCACGAAGCCGTCGCGCGCGCGCAGTTCGCAACGGGCGCGCCGCGTCAGCGCGGCCAGGCCGCCGCCGATGCCCACCGAGATCAGGAATCCGTTCAGGAAGGCCCCGCGCGCGGCGTCGCCGCCCACGTAGGCCACGCCCAGCGGGATCAGCATGGTGAGGGCGAACATCACCATCGTCAGGCCCAGGATGTAGAGGGTGCCCAGGACGCGCTTCATGGAGCTATCCGGCCGCGCGCGGCCCGCGGAGGATGAGGGAGGCGGCGCGCATCAGAAGAAGGACGCCGAGACTTGGAACAGCTTTTCCACGCGCGGCATCTGCCGGCGCGAGGGCACGAAGACGATGACGTGGTCGTCGGATTCGATCACGGTATCGGCGTCCGGCAGGATGATTTCGTCTTCGCGCACCAGCGCGCCGATGCTGGCGCCCTTGGGCAGGCTGATCTGCCCCACGGCGCGGCCGACCACCTTGGAATTGGAGCGGTCGCCGTGGGCGATGGCTTCCAGCGCCTCCGCCACGCCCTGGCGCAGACGGTGCACGGCGGCCACGTCGCCGCGGCGCACGTGGCGCAGCAGCTCGCTCATGGTGGCCTGGGACGGCGAAACCGCGATGTCGATGTGGCTGCCCTGCATCAGCTCGCCGTAGGCCTGGCGGTTGATCAGGGCGATCACCTTGCGGGCGCCCAGGCGCTTGGCCAGCAGCGAGGACATGATGTTGTCCTCATCGTCGCTGGTGAGCGCCAGCCAGGTGTCCATGTCCTCGATGTTCTCGCGCTCCAGCAGGGCCTCGTCGGTGCCGCTGCCGTGCAGGACCAGCACGCTGTCGGGCAGTTGCGTGGCCAGGTATTCGCAACGCTTCAGGTCGCGCTCGATGATGCGGACGCTGTATTTTTCCTCGGCCAGCTGGCGCGCGAGGCGCAGGCCGATATTGCCGCCGCCGGCGATCATCACCCGGCGCACGTCGCGCTCGGCCTCGCGCAGCTGCCGGACCGCCCGGCGCGCGTCGCGCGAGTCCACCACCAGGACCACCTCGTCGCCCGGGGCGATGACGGTGCCGCTGCCGGCGCGCAGCGGCCGTCCGCCGCGCAGCACGTCGATCACGCGGGCCTTCACGTCCGGCCAGACGTCGCGCAGCTTGTCCACTGGGGAATGCGCCATCGGGCTTCCATGGCCCACCCGCACGGTCACGACGCTGACGCGCCCTTCCGCGAACTCCACCACCTGCAAGGCCTCGGGGAATTCGATCAGGCTGTGCAGGTAAGTGGTGACGCTGCGCTCCGGGCTGATCAGCGCGTCGATGCAGAAGCCCTCTTCGCTCATGAGCTCCGCGTGTTCGGCGAACTCGACCGAACGGATGCGGGCGATGCGGCGGGGGATATTGAACAGCTGGCGGGCGATCTTGCAGGCCACCATATTGGCGGTGTCGGAGGCCGCGCAGGCGATCAGGAGGTCGGTGTCGGCGGCGCCGGCAGCCTCCAGCACCGACACCTGCGCGCCGTCGCCATGGACGACGCGCAGGTCGAAATGCTCTTGCAGGTATTGAAGCTGGACGGGATCCGAATCGATGACCGTGATGTCGTTCTCTTCCGACACCAGGTTCTCCGCCACGCTGGTGCCTACGCGACCAGCGCCCATGATCAGGATCTTCATGTGCTCCGCTTGCGGGCGGACTCGATGCCCAATTGCTTGAGCTTGCGGTAGAGGTGGGTGCGCTCCAGGCCGGTGCGCTCCGAGACGCGGGTCATGCTGTGGCTTTCGCGGACCAGGTGGTATTCGAAATAGATGCGCTCGAACTCGTCGCGCGCTTCGCGCAGCGGCTGGTCCAGCGAAATGCTGCCCAGCTGGCCGTTGGAGGCGACCGGGATTTCGTTGGCGGGCGCGGCGGCCAGCGTGGGGGGATCGAGTTCGTCTTCCAGGGCCACCGCCGGGCTGGCGGCCGCCGGATGCGCGGCGGCGGGAGCCGGGTGCGGCGCGCGGCCGCGGGCCAGGCCGGCCGCGACGGTCTTCAGCAGACGCTGCAGGGTGATGGGCTTTTCGAGGAAATCCATGGCGCCGATGCGCGTGGCCTCGACCGCCGTGTCGATGGTGGCATGGCCGCTCATCATGATCACGGGCATGTCCAGCAGGCCTTGCGAGCCCCATTCCTTGAGCAGGCTCACGCCGTCGGTGTCGGGCATCCAGATGTCCAGCAACACCAGGTCAGGACGCATGCGCAATCGCGCGGCGCGCGCCTGCGCCGCGTTTTCAGCCAGCTCGACCGTGTGTCCTTCGTCGTAAAGGATCTCCGACAAAAGCTCGCGTATACCGACTTCGTCGTCAACCACCAGAATTCTGGCCATAAAGCATCCACCTATTGCGTAGCCGCATTATCCTTTTCTTGCGCGGTCGCGTCCATAGTATCGGCCTCGGAAGCCAGCCGGGTCAACAAGATGGAAATCCGCGCTCCTCCCTCCTTGCGGTTCGCAAGGTCGATACGTCCGCCGTGTTCTTCCACGATCTTGCGCACGATTGCCAATCCTAACCCAGTCCCGTGGGACTTGGTGGTGACGTACGGCTCGAACGCGCGCTGCATGACCTGGGGCGGGAAGCCCGGCCCGGTATCGGCCACCGTGAACCGGAGCGCCTTGTGGTCCGCGCCGTCGGGCTGTTCGCTGCGCATCAGCTGGGTCGTGACGCTCACCCGCCCCTGCCCGCCCTGCTCGGCGATCGCATCGCGGGCATTGGACAGCAGGTTGTGGATCACCTGGCGCAGCTGGGTGGGATCGCCTTCGATGGCCGGCAGGTCCGGCCCCAGCGACACGTCCAGGTTCAGGGCCTTGCCGCCATGCCGCGGCGAGCCGCCTTCGGGCTCCCAGCCGTACAGCGACAGCACGTCGGCCACCAGCGCGTTGAAATCGATCCGCTGCATCACGGCCGGCGGCGTGCGCGCGTATTCGCGGAAGTCGTCCACCATCTGCTTGAGCGAGGCCACCTGGTTGACGATGGTGTTGGTGGACCGCTCGACGATCTGGGCCTCGGCCGGCGGCAGCTTGCCCTCCAGCTTCATGGCCAGGCGCTCGGCCGACAGCTGGATCGGCGTCAGCGGGTTCTTGATCTCGTGCGCCAGGCGCCGGGCCACCTCGCCCCAGGCCACCGTCCGGTTGGCCGAGATCACTTCGGTAATGTCGTCGAACACCACCAGGTAGCCGTTGCCGCGGCCGTCCACCTTCAGGTGGGTGCCGCGCGCCAGCAGGGTCAGCGGCTGCGGCGCGACGGGCGCGCTGCCCTGCGAGGGGCTGATCTCGAACTGCTGCTGCCAGTGCTGGCGCTCGGATCCCACCGCCGCGTGGGCGGAAAACGCCTGCCTGACGATGTTGGCGAATTCCAGCATGCCGTCGGCCGTCTCCAGCGGACGGCCGATGACCGAGCGCAGGTCCGCGCCCAGGATGGTCTGGGCGCCCTGGTTGACGGTGGTGACGCGGAACGACTCGTCGAACACCAGCACCCCGGAAGACAGGTTGGAGAGCACGCTTTCCAGATAGACATTGGAGCGCTCCAGCTGCTGGCGGTTGCTTTCGACCATGCGCCGCGCCTCGTCGAGCTGGCGCGTCATGGCGTTGAACGACCGCGTGAGCTGGCCCACTTCGTCGCGCTCGGGCGGCTCGGGCAGGGGCCGGTAGTCGCCCACGCCCACCGCCTGCGTGCCGCCCGCCAGGCTCAGCAAGGGGCGCACCAGGCGCTTGGACAGCGACAGCGCCACCGCGATGGCGCCGAACGCGGCCAGCAGCAGCGCCAGGGTCAGGGTGATGCCGTACAGCTTGCGCAGGCCCAGCCGCGACAGCGCCAGTTCCTGGTAGTCGCGGAACCCCTGCTGCACCTGATTGGCGTTATGCGCGATCTGCTCGGGCACGGGCTGCAGCAACTGCAGCCAGCGGGGCTCGGAAGCCGCGCCCAGCAGGTTGTCGTAGCGGTCCGGCCCGGCCAGCGGGATCACCACCCGCAGGTGCAGCCCGCCCTCGGCGCCGGGGGTGATGGGATCGTCGGCCTCGGCGGCCGAGTAGCCGCGCGCCAGCCGCAGCTGGTTCATCACCGTGGACGGCGGCATGGCAGGCAGCAACTGGCCGTACTGGCTGGTGGAGAAGGCCACCATGCGGCCGCTGCCGGTGAACACCATGGCTTCCTGGACGCCGTTGGCCTCGCGCAACCGCGTGAGGGTCAGCGCCACGCCGCTGTCGCTGTTGCGGTTCAGCTCGACGGCCATGGAGCGCGCGCGCGCGTCCAGGTCGGCCAGCAGGGAGTCCAGCGCGGCGCGGCCCAGGTTCAGGCCCGCCTCCAGCGCCGTGTCCACCCGCACGTTGAACCAGGATTCGATCGAGCGCGACATGAACTGCACCGACACGGTGTAGATCAGGGCGCCCGGCACCACGCCGATCAGCGCGAAGGCCAGCGAAAAGCGGGCCGTCAGCCGCGCGCCGAACTGGCGCCGGCGGATCTGCCTGGCCAGCCGCACGGTCAGCGCCACCACCCAGACGAAGAGCGCCAGCGCGAAAATGCCGTTCAGCACCAGCAAGGTGTCGTAATAGCGCGCGAAACGCGAGGCATTGCCGGTGGACCAGGCCAGGAGGCCCAGCAACGCCAGGCCGCTCACGGCGCCGATCATCAGGGCCAGCCGAAGCAAAAGCCTCATGAGGGGTCTTTCTCCTTGTCGCTCAGCACGAACGAGAAGTCGGTCCAGGGCGTGGCCTGCACCCACGAACTGCTGTTCAGGGCATTGACCTGGAAGGGTCGCGGCAGCATCGAGGTGTCCAGGCGCAGCCGCAGCTGGCCGCCATAGAGCACGTCCGCGTCGAACTCGGCGGCGTCCGCCACCGGCCAGTTGCGGACGTGGCGGACCACGCCCATGGCTTCGTCGAGCGATGCGACCGGGAAGGACAGCTCGCCCACGCCGGCGCGCCACTGCCGGGTCAGCGCGTTGTAGACGATGCGCCAGGTGCGGGAGGTGTCCACCAGGGACTTGTCGAACCACCACCAGCGTTCGCGCGTGATGGTGAGGTCGGCCGTGAAATATAACGGGACGCCGCGCTGGGCGGCGTCCCGCAATTGGTCGTTCAGTCCGAATTCGATATCCGCGTCGATCTCAAGCTTGCCGTCGCGGACCATCGGGCGCACCTGGGTGATCTTGGGCTCGGCTCCATGGGCTTCTCCGCCCGGCGCGAACGAAAGCAAGGCAGATACCAGCAACAACCCAAGAAATAAGCGCGAGATAATGGACATACGACACCGAGACTACGTCATGCCCCTATTCTTGGCGATTCAGGTCTGCTTGGCAAACAAGGCGTAGAAAAACCCGTCGTGCTGCGCCGCGGGTGTTGCATCGACCGCAACAGGCAGCAATTGTCCGGGTGCGTCCAGCCGGACCGCGTCCGCATGGCGCTGCATGAATTCCAGCGCCTGGCGCGTTCCCTCCAGCGGAAACACCGAACACGTTACATAGAGCAACCGGCCGCCGGGCGCCACGGTGCGCCACAGCGCGTCCAGGATGCGGGCCTGCAGCGTGGCCGTCCGGCGCACGTCGTTCTCGCGACGCAACCAGCGGATGTCGGGATGGCGGCGGACGATGCCCGAGGCCGTGCACGGCACGTCGGCCAGCACGGCGTGGAAGGGCTTGCCGTCCCACCAGCTGTCCAGGTCGGCGGCATCGGCCGCCTTCAGCCGCACATGGCTGCCGGCGAGACCCAGGCGGTCCAGGTTCTGTTGCACGCGGGCCAGGCGGCCGGCGTCGGCGTCCAGCGCCAGCAGCTCGATGTCGGCCAGTTCCAGCAGGTGCGCCGTCTTGCCGCCGGGCGCCGAGCACGCGTCCAGCACCCGCATGCCGCCGGCCGGCGCCAGCAGTTCGGCCGCCAGTTGGGCGCCGGCGTCCTGCACCGACCACCAGCCCTCGGCGAATCCCGGCAACTGCGCCACGGGCTTGGGCGTGGACAGCACTACGCCGGACTGGCCCACGGCCTCGGCCTCCAGCCCCGCCGCCTGGAAGGCGGCCAGCACCTGCTCGCGGCTGGCGCGCCGGCGGTTCACGCGCAGGGTCAGCGGCGCCGGCACGTTGGCGCTGGCGAGGATCTCGCGCCATTGCTGCGGATAGGCCACGGCCAGTTGCTTGACCCACCAGCCCGGATGGTTCCATTGGGCTTCCGGGCTGTCGGCCACCGCCGCCTGGAGCGTCGCGCGTTCCCGCAGGAAGCGGCGCAGGCAGGCGTTGAGCATGCCCTTGTACGAGGCCAGGGCGCGCTGGCGGGAGGCCGCCGTCACGGCCTGGTCCACGACCGTGTGCGGCGCATAGACAGGCATGCCGGGCAAGGCCGCGGCGGCTTCGCCCTCTTCCTTCAGCAAGGTCAGGGACACCAGCAGCAGCGATTCGAAGAGCACGCCGGGATAGCGCTGCACCAGTTCGCGCCCCACGGCGTCGGCCCAGCCCAGGTAGCGCATGGCGTGGAACGACACGGCCTGGACGGCGGGCCGCAGGGAGGATTCCACGTCGGCGAGCGCGTCCGTCAGGGAACGGCCGTCCAGCACGCCCTCCACCACCTCCGCGCTGGAAAGCAGGACGGCGGAAAGCGGAGGAGCCAGAGGGGAAGAGTCGGAACGCGTGGACATGATGCGGATTCTGTGGATAAGACCGATATGGTAGCCGGACCTGGACGAATCGCGGCCGCGGCGGCAAACTGGCTCCCGTTCCGGAGCGCTTCCATGACCCTCGCCACCCTGCTGCTTTTCGTCCTGGCCTCGGCCGTCACCATCATCACCCCCGGCCCCACGGTGCTGCTCGCCATGAGCAACGGCTCGCGCCACGGCGTGCGGGCGGCCTGCTGGGGCATGGGCGGCGCGGTGCTGGCCGACCTGATCCTGATCGGCGCGGTGGCGTCGGGGCTGGGCGTGGTGCTGGCGGCGTCCGAAGTCGCCTTCCAGCTCATCAAATGGGTCGGCGCGGCCTACCTGGCCTATCTCGGCTGGAAAATGCTGCGCTCGGACGCGGCGCTCGTCATGCCGTCGGCCCAGCCGGACGGCGCGCGCCCCGGCGGCCTCGCGCTGGGCCTGCGCAGCTTCGCGGTGGCGCTCACCAACCCCAAGGCGCTGCTGTTCATGTCGGCCTTCCTGCCGCAGTTCATCAATCCGGCCGCGCCGCTGTTCGCGCAATATGCCGTCCTGGCCGGCGTCATGGCGCTCATGAACGTGATGGTGATGCTGGCCTACGCGGCGCTGGGCGCGCAGATGGTGCGCGCCTTTCGGGGCGCCGGCCTGCGCTGGCTCAACCGCGCTTGCGGCGGGCTGCTGATCGGGCTGGCGGGCACCCTGGCCCTGTACCGGCGCGGCGGGCCCTGAGGGCCTCGCGCAGCCGGCGCCGCCGCGCTCATGCCGGCAGGCAGTCCGGCACGGCCGGCAGCCGCGGCGCGGGGCCGGCGCCCTCGAACGCTTCGGCGGCCCACAGCAGGTCCGCGTCGGCATGGCAGCGGCCGACCAGCTGCAGCCCGATGGGCAGGCCGTCCCGCCCCTGTCCGCAAGGCACGCTGATCGCCGGGTTGCCCGTCAGGTTGAACAGCATCGTCCAGGGATACCAGTGGGCCCGGATGTCCTCGCGCGCGCGGCCGTCGATGACGATGGCGTCGAAGATGTCGGTGCCCAGCGGCACGGCGGTGCGCGACATCGTGGGCATCGCCAGCATATCGGCCTGGCCGAACAGCGCCTGGACCTTGCGGAAGATGGACGTGCGCGCAAACATGGCTTCCTGGTACTGCACCGCGCTGAACTGCGCGGCCGACTCGATCTGCCGGCGCAAGGACGCGCTGTAGGCCTCGGGCGCCTGCTCGATCAAAGGCAGATAGCGCGCGCGCCAGACCGTGTGGTTGATCACGCGCCAGATCGGCTCCACGTCGAAGCCCGTTCCGTCGAAGGCTTCCAGCTCCGCGCCCAGGCCGGCAAGGCGTTCGAGCGCGGCCTCGAAGGCCTGCCGCACGTCGGGATCCACCGGCCGCCCGGGCGGCGCGACGCAATAGCGCACGCGCTTGCCGCGCAGGTCGCCGGGAGCCGTCGCCGGCTGCGCGTAGCCGCCATCCGGTATGCCCAGCGACCAGGGATCGCAGGGATGCGGGCCGCTCATGGCGGCCATCATCAGGCGCGTGTCGGCAACGGTGCGCGTCGTGGGCGTGACGTAGGTCTGGTTGCCGATGGCGTCGAGCGCCTGGCTGTGGGGAATGGCCCCGATGCTTTGCTTGAATCCGACCACGCCGTTGCAGGCCGCCGGAATCCGGGTCGAGCCGCCCCCGTCCGTCGCCACGGCCAGGGCGGTGATCCCGGCCGCCGTCGCCGCCGCCGCGCCGCCGCTCGACCCGCCGCACGTGCGTTCCAGGTTCCACGGATTGCGGGTATGGCCGAACAGCGGCGAATCCGTCATCGACTTGGCCCCGAATTCGGGCGTGGTGGTTTTCCCGATCAGGATCGCGCCCTGCGCGCGCAGCCGCGCCACGGCCAGGGCATCCTCGGCCGGCACGTTGTCGCGAAACGGCACCGCGCCGAAGGTGGTTCGCACGCCCTCGGTGTTGACCAGGTCCTTCACCGTGAACGGCAGGCCCGGCAAGAGGCCCGGGGAGTCGCCCCGCATCAGCGCGGCTTCGGCCGCCCGCGCTTCGTCGAGGGCCCGCTCCGGGCAGAGCGTGATGAAGCAGTTCAACACCGGCTGCAGGCGCTCCGCCCGGTCGAGGGCCGCGCGGACCAGCTCGACGGGCGACAGCGCCTTGTCGCGGATGAGGCGCGCCGCCTCGACGGCGCTCAATTGGCTGAGGGAATCGCTCATGCTTGTTCCATCCCCGGCATCATTCGTCGAAGACGATGCCCGCCGCCTTCACGATGGGCGCCCAATGCGCGCGCTCCGTTTCCATGCGCTGCCGGGCCTGCGCGCCGGAGCGCGGCTCGACCAGGAAGCCGTTGGCCTGCAGCTTCTCGACCAGCGCCGGATTCTTGCCCGCGGCCAGCAATGCCTGCTCCAGGCCGCTGACGGCCGCGTCCGGCGTGCCGGCCGGCGCGTAGATGCCGTACCAGCTGGAGGCATATTGGTATTGGGGATAGCCTTGTTCCAGCAGCGTCGGCACATCGGGCAGCATGGGCAGGCGCTGGCTGCCGGCCACGCCCAGGAATTTCAGCTTTCCGCCGGAATACAGCGGCATCATGCTGGCCACGGCATCCCAGCCCATGGAAACCTCGCCGCTGACCACGTCGACCAGCATGGGCGCGGCGCCTCGATACACCACCGGCTCGACCTGCAGGCCGTTCTGCTTCGCCATTTCGATGGTGCCGAGCTGGCCGGGGCTGCCCAGCGTCGCCAATCCGAGATTCGCCTTGCCGCGCGCCTGTTTGGCCCACTGGACATAGCCCGGCATGTCGCCGTAGGGCTGGCTCGCGCCCGCCACCGCCGCCGTGGGCACGTCGGCCACCACGGCCACCGGACGCAGATCGTGGTCCGGGTCGTATCCCAGTTTGCGGTAGGTGAGCGGAAAGATCACGAACATCGGCGAGGAACCCAGGTACAGCGTCAGGCCGTCCGCCTTGGCCCGCTTGACCGCATCGAAGCCCAGCCGCCCCGAGGCGCCCGGCCGGTTCTCGACGATCACGTTGGCGTAGCCCGCCGCCTGCAGCTGCTCGGCATACGCCCGGGCCACGGCATCGGCCGCCCCGCCGGCCGCATAGCCGACCACGAGCCTCACCACTTTGGCGTCGCCGCCCGCGGCCTGGGCGGAGGCCTCCAGCGGCATCGAGAAGGCCGTAGCGGCCGCGAGCAATAAGGCATGGAGTCGAAGTCGGGCGATCAAGGCGATTCTCCAGTCGGCAGGGAAAGTTGGAGGACGACGCGCCGCGCGGCTGCCGGCCAGGCCGCGGGGGTGTCATTCCGGCATCATCGGCCGACCCGCACTTGCCGTATAGTGAATTTTTCTACCTGCGACTTGAGCAAATGGTTAACCGCAAATCCATCGAAATGCTGGCCGCCCGGATCAAGCTGCGGCATCTGCAGATCGCCCTGGCCCTGCGCGACGCGCCCACGGCCAAGGAGGTCGCCCGGCAGGCCAACGTCAGCGAATCCGCGGTCTCCAAGACCCTGGCGGAACTGGAAGAGCAGCTGGGCTTCAAGCTCTTCGAGCGCGCCGGCAACGCCAGGCGGCCGACGGCGATGGGCGCCCAGGTGCTGCCGGTCATGGAAGCGCTGGTGGCGCGGGCGCGTTCGATGGCCGAGATCATCGTCGACGTGCGCTCGGGCAACCAGGGCGGCCTGCGCATCGGAGTGGCGACGGACATGGGCAAGCTGAGCCTCGCTCCGCTCATCCATACCTTCAATGAGGCGCACCCCGGCATTGCGCTCGACGTGCAGACGGGCGGCTTCCGGGCGATGACCGAGCTGCTCCAGCAGGACGGGCTGGACGCGCTGGTCTGCTATGACGACCCCACGCTGGTCTCGCCGGAACTGGGGCGGCTGCGCCTGGCGCCGCCGCAGCCGCTGGCGGTCGTCGCCAACGCGCGGCTGTCGCCGCTGGCCTCGCGGGCGGCCCCGACACTGCGGGACCTGCACGGCCAGCCCTGGTGCAAACCCCGGCCGGACACCATGATGCATGCGAAATTGGCCGAGCTGTTCCTGCAGGCGGGGCTGGATCTGCCGCCACGCGGCATCCAGGTGAGCGATCTGCTGCTGACCGACGAATTCATCCGCGCCACCGACTACCTCGTCATGCTGCCGGTGGCCGCGGCCCGACGCTTGACCGCGGACCAGGCCGCGGTGATCCTGCCCATCGACCTGCGCCTGCACAACCCGCCCACCCTCGTCGTCTGGCGGCGCGCGCACGAGTGGCGGCCGTCGCTCCTGCGGTTCCTGGACTTCTGCCGCCGTCGCGAGGGTCAGGCCGCGTTCCCCGCCTCGTCGCTCAGCGGCTCCGGCTTGCCGAACAAATAGCCCTGGAAGGCCTGGCACCCGTGCTCCTGCAGGAAATGGAACTGCTCCATCGAGTCCACTCCCTCGGCCACGACATGCAGCTCCAGGGCGCACGCCAGATCGAGAATGGTGCGCGCGATGGCCTTGCCCCGGGGGTGGGTCATCAGGTCCGTGACGAAAGCGCGGTCTATCTTGAGCTGGTCGAACGGCATGTCCTTCAGGCAGGCCAGCGATGAATAGCCAGTGCCGAAGTCATCCATCGAAAAGCGGATGCCGATCCGCTTGAGCTGGATCATGACTTCCACGAGTTGCTCGGGCCGGGTGTGGAACATGCTCTCGGTCAGTTCCAGGCGCAGCAGCTTCGGATCGATGCCGGAGGCTTCGACGTGGCGCCTGACCTTCGCCGGAAAGCCGGGGTCGCGGATCTGCCGGGCGCTCACGTTGACCGAGAGGCTCCATTGCGCCGTCTCCGCCTCCCCGCTCCAGGCGCGCAGCTGCCGGCACGCCTGCCGGATCACCCATTCGCCGATTTCCACGATCAGGCCGGTCTGCTCGGCCAGGCCGATGAACTGATTGGGCATCACCACGCCCCGCTGCGGATGCAGCCAGCGGATCAGCGCTTCGTAGCCGATGACCCGGCGTCGGGCATCGACCACCGGCTGGTAGTACAGGCGGAACTGTTCGCGCGCGATGGCCGCGCGCAGGTCCGCCAGGGTCGAGGCCCGCCGCAGGATGCTGTCGCGGAGGTCCAGGTCGAACAGGCTGGCCTGGTTCTTGCCTTGCACCTTCGAGCGGTACAGGGCCATATCGGCATGCTTGAGGATCTCGCCGTCGGACTCGGACTCGCCGTGGAACAGCACCACCCCGATGCTGGGCGACGAATGCACCTCGACCTGCTGGACGTCGTAGGGCCGGTTGAGCTCGCGCCGGATCCGCTCCGTCATCGCATGGGCTTTCTCGGCGGCGGCGACCTCGTCGCGCCCCAGGTCGCCCACGATGATCACGTATTCATCCCCACCCGCGCGGGCGACGGTATCGTCTTCCCGCATCAGCGCGCTCAGGCGTCCGCTCACCTGCTTGAGCAGCTCGTCGCCGCTCTCGTGCCCGAGCGTGTCGTTGACCTCCTTGAAGTTGTCCAGGTCCAGGAACATCAAGGCCCCGTATGCGCCGGACTCGGCGCAGACGCGCTTCATCTCGCGCAGGCGCCGCTTCATCAGGCTGCGGTTCGGCAGGCCCGTCAGGTCGTCGAAGAACGCGCGCCGCACGCTGTCTTCCTCCAGCAGCTTGCGCTGCGTGACGTCGACCCGCAAGGAGATGTACTGCACCGGCTTACCGGCGGCATCGAGAAAGGGCACGATGGTCGTCTGCACCCAGTACAGCGAGCCGTCCTTGGCCCGGTTGCAAATTTCGCCCGTCCAGATGTCTCCCGAGGAAATGACCCGCCACAAGTGCCGGAAGAATTCCGGCCCATGGGTGCGCGAATTGACGACGCGGTGCGTCTTCCCGATGAGCTCGCCGCGGTCGTACTGGGAGATCGAACAGAACTTGTCGTTTACCGAAGTGATCACGCCGCGCGCGTCGGTCACGGCCACGATGGCGTGCGCGTCCAGGGCGACCTTCAGGTCCGCCAGCGCGTTGACCGACGAATGCAGCTTCTGCCGCATGCGCGCGGATTCCGTGTGGTCGGACACGAGGATCAGCGCATCCCATTCCGCGCCGCCGGCGCCGCGGGCCTGCGGCAGGACCGTGGCCCGCTTGTGCGACACGGATCCGTCCGCGTTCGTCGTGGCGAAATCGCGCTGGGCCCGGTTGCCGCGCAGCGCGTCGGCAACCGCCGGCGCCAGCGCCTCCTGCCATTCGAGCGGCAGCGCATCCATGACCTGAACCCCCGTCAGCGCCTCGGGCGGCAGGCCGACCTCGTTGCCGAAGGGCAGGTTCGCATACTTGCATTGCAGGCGCGGATCGAGCCACGCCACCTGGATGGGCAGATGCTCCAGAATCGCCCACAAACGCACTTCCTGCTTCGAGTGGATCACGTCGCGGCGCTCCGGGCGTGACTGGCCGCGCGCCTGGCATTGCTGCCGGTGCTGTCGTCGGTCATGCGGCGATTCCTTAAAACGCTTGCCAGTCCGACCCGCGGGGCCCCTGCAGGGCCACGGCGGGACGCAGGCCCGGCACGGCGACGGCGCGGTCCGCCGTCTCGGGGCGGACCGCGCCGAGCTTGAACACCCCCACGGTGCGGACCAGTTCCTCGGCCTGACTGCGCAGGCTGGCGGCGGCGGCCGACATTTCTTCCACGAGCGCGGCATTCTGCTGCGTGGCCTGGTCCATTTGCGTCACCGCCTCTCCGACCTGGCCCACGCCCGCGCTCTGTTCAACGCTGGCGGCGCTGATTTCGCCCACGATGTCCGTCACGTGGCGGATGGCGGCGACGACCTCGGCCATGGTGGCGCCGGCCTGCTCGGCCAGCGCGCTGCCCTGCTCGACCCGTCCGACGCTGTCCAGGATGAGCGTCTTGATTTCCTTGGCCGCCGTCGCCGAGCGCTGCGCGAGCGCCCGCACTTCGGAAGCGACCACCGCGAAGCCGCGCCCCTGTTCGCCGGCGCGCGCGGCCTCCACGGCGGCATTGAGCGCCAGGATATTGGTCTGGAACGCGATCGAATCGATGACCTGGATGATGTCGAGGATCTGGTTGCTGGACTCGCTGATCTCCTTGATCGTGCCCACGACCTCCGACACCGCCTTGCCGCCGCGCTCGGCGGTGGTCGACGCGTCCTGCGCCAGCTGGTTGGCCTGCTGCGCATTGTCGGCGTTCTGGCGCACGGTCGCGTTCAACTGCTCCATCGACGCCGCGGTTTCCTCCAGGGCGCTGGCCTGGCTTTCGGTGCGTGCCGACAGGTCCAGGTTGCCCTGCGCGATCTGCGAACTGGCGGCGGCCACGCTGTCCGAGCTCCCCCGCACCGAACGCACCACCTCGCGCAGGCCGTCCTGCATCTGGCGCAAGGCCAGCAACAGGACCGCGATCTCATCCTTGCCGCGCACCTCGACCGGACGCGCCAGATCGCCGCCGGCGATGGCATTGGCGGACGCCACCGCCCGCTTCAGCGACGACTGGATACCGCGTATCAGCGCGATGCCGAGCAGGATCGCCAGGCCGATGCCGACGGCGGTCAGGCCGATCGAGACCGCCTGCACGACGGCGTAGCGCGTCTGGGCCGCCTCGTACTCGCGCTTGCTAGCGTCGAGCTGGAAATCCGTCAGCCGGACGATGTCTTCGCGCAGCGGCGCATAAAGCTGCTCGTCCTTCTCGATCAGCAGCCGCCTGGCCTGCGCGGCGCGCCCTTCGCGCAGCGCCTGCTGGGCGGGCAGGAGATAGCCGTCCAGGAACAACCTGCGGCGGCCTTCGAAGTCGTTCGCGATGGCCTGCTCCTCGGGCAACAGGCTGGTGGCCTTGAACGCGCCCCAGGCCGCGTCCACCCGCTTCACGCCGTCGGCGATCTCATGCAGCAGCCTTTCCGTTTCCCGCGCATCGTCGATCGCGACGGCCCGGGATACCGAGCCGCGATTGCGCAGCAGTTGCCGCTGCACGTCCAGCAATTCGCCCAGCGCCACGGTCCGGTCCTCGTAGACCGTCTGCAAACCGGCATTGGTCTGGCGTATGCCGTATATGCCGGCTCCGCCTATGCCCATCATCAAGACGGACAGCCATCCAATAATCAATGCCAGCCTGGTCGATATTTTCAAATTATTCATTCTGATTATTCCTGTACCGGGTTTTCGTCCGCTTCGAGCGATCCCGCGTTTATGTTTTTCATGCGCGACAGACGGCCTGGGCCAGGCCATGCTCGCGCAAGGCCGTTGCCCATCTGGAGATTTTGAAATTCAGTTGACCGCGCTGTCGCCGCTCAAGGCCCCAATCCTCTTTCCCTTGGGTTGGAGCGACGCAGTGTCTTGCAATCATTGCGTTCGCCTGCCTGCTGGCGGCCCGAGCCGCCCCGCCTGGTGAAGCGCAATAACCATGAAGACAAGATAGTAATCGAGGGTTAACCCTTATGTGTCAATTTACAAATACATCAGAAGTATCGAAAAATTGACGCAGCAATACAAATTATTGCATTTCAATGACTTATATAAGTCTGGCATTTCGCCTGGCTCGGGCGGTTCCGGTTTAAACGCTCGTATTAATGTGGTTTTCAAACAGCATTTCGATTGAAGCCATCGTTCCATCCGGGCATGGCATTTCTTTTCTCAACGAGAAAATCGATGAACGCCCGCAGTTTGGCCGGCATTTGCGCGCGCTCGGGCGCATAAATATAAAAACCGGGAAACGGCCTGGCCCATGGCCGCAGCACGCGCACGAGCGCCCCCGACGCGATATGGCGCTGGACCACGATATCGAAATGCTGCATCAATCCCACGCCCTGCAAGGCGGCGCGAATCATCCCGGCGTCGTCATTGGTGGTGAGGGTTCCCCGGGGCTCGACGGTGAATGCGTGGTTATCCGGCGCGGGCGAAGTGAATTCCCATCGGAATACCGCGCCGGTGGCCAGCCTGTAGCGCAGGCAATTGTGGCCGGCCAGATCCGCGGGCGTGGCGGGTTCCCCGAACCGTTCGAGATACGCCGGCGTGGCGACCACCGCCATTTCCATGGCCGGCGTGATCGGCACGGCAACCATGTGCTCCGCCAGGCTTTCCCCCACCCGGATACCGGCATCGCAACCGTCGGCGATGATATTCGCCAGCCCGTCGTCCATGACGAGTTCCAGATTCAGTTTGGGATAACGGGAACAGAATTCATCGAAATGCGGCTCGATCAGAAGCTTGCCCGCGGCTCGCGACGTATTTACCCGCAGCAGGCCCTCGGGTTCGTGCGGAGCACGATGGATGTCGTCCACGGCCCGCCCCAGGGCGATCAGCGCCGGGTACCAGGCCTCGTACAGCCGCCGCCCCTCTTCCGTCAGGGACATGTCGCGCGTGGTGCGGTATAGCAGTTTGACGTTGAGGCGCCGTTCCAGGGCCTTCACGTTCTGCGACAGGTTGGCCCGGGAAACACCCATTTCCGCGGCTGCCTTCGTAAAGCTGCGATGGTGCGCGACGTGAGCGAACCATGCCAGGGACGGAAGCAACGACGGATCCATGCGCTCACTTTGGTATTTTGATTTTGCGGTGTGACTATATGCCAGATTACCGGCCCGCGTGGCATGACGATTAAACCTATCGGGCCTCGGCGGGACAGGCCGGCGAACGCCGTCGCGGCAGGCCCTGGGTCGCTGCGGGAGATGCCGGGAACAGGTTGAACGAGGTCGCATCGTTTTCATAAGCCCCCGGGGGATTGCGAGCCCGTCCCAATCCCTGATCGACCTACGGCAATGCCGTATAATTCGACATTCGCCGTCGCCGCCCTCACGGCGCGACGGCCTGAACCCCTGGGACGCCGCATACCGGCTACGCCCGACTTTTGAAGAGCCATGAAGAATGCTGCCCCGACGGCGCACAGCGCACGGTGGCAGGCGTCGCATATCAGCGAAGCACGCAACCGCGTGGGCCTGCCGCAAACCGATTTCGCTGAGCTGCTGGGCGTGAGCGTACGCACTCTGCAAGATTGGGAGCAAGGACGACGCACCCCCTCGGGCGCGGCGAAGACCCTGCTGCAGGTAGCAATGCTCCACCCCGAGACCCTGCGAGAGCTGCCCCCGTGGCGCGCCGACGAACACGCTGAATCTTGAAGCCTGCCGCCCCGGCTTCGCCCCGAACAAACAACACATCCGCCGCGCGACCTGCTCGCCGCGATTTTTTGGTGAACGATATTGGAAATCCTCGAAACCTCCCGGCCTGGCAAGGGCCCCGGCAAGGCCAACAGCGCTGACGCGAACGCGTCCGCCGCATCCACCCTGGCCGACACCATCGCCGCCGCCAACGCCGACGGCCGCACCCCGCGCGTGGGATTCGTTTCCCTGGGCTGTCCGAAAGCCCTGGTCGATTCCGAACGGATCCTGACTCAACTGCGTACCGAAGGATACGAAGTCACGCCCGATTACGATGACGCGGACGTCGTCGTCGTCAATACCTGCGGCTTCATCGACAGCGCCAAGGCGGAGTCCCTGGAAGCGATCGGCGAGGCCCTGGCCGAGAACGGCAAGGTCATCGTCACCGGCTGCATGGGCGTCGAGGAATCGGTGATCCGCAATGTGCACCCCAGCGTGCTGGCCGTGACCGGCCCGCAGCAGTACGAGGAAGTGGTGCGCGCCGTGCATGACGCCGCGCCGCCCAAGAAGGACCACAACCCCTACCTGGACCTGGTGCCGCCGCAGGGCGTGAAGCTCACGCCGCGCCACTACGCCTACCTGAAGATTTCCGAAGGCTGCAACCACCGCTGCAGCTTCTGCATCATCCCGTCGATGCGCGGGGACCTGGTCAGCCGTCCGGTGGGCGACGTGCTGAGCGAAGCCGAGCGCCTGGTCAAGGCGGGCGTGAAGGAGCTGCTGGTCATCTCGCAAGACACCAGCGCCTACGGCGTGGACGTGAAATACCGCAGCGGCTTCTGGAACGGCCGTCCGGTCAAGACCCGCATGACCGAACTCTGTGTGGCCTTGTCCGAGATGGGCGTCTGGACGCGCCTGCACTACGTCTACCCGTACCCGCACGTGGACGAAGTGATCCCGCTCATGGCCGAAGGCAAGATCCTGCCCTACCTGGACATCCCCTTCCAGCATGCCAGCCCGCGCATCCTGAAAGCCATGAAGCGCCCGGCCTTCGAGGACAAGACGCTGGCGCGCATCAAGCGCTGGCGCGAGATCTGCCCGGACCTGACGATCCGCTCGACCTTCATCGTGGGTTTCCCCGGCGAAACCGAGGAAGACTTCCAGTACCTGCTGGACTGGATGCAAGAGGCCCAACTGGACCGCGTCGGCTGTTTCCAGTATTCGCCGGTGGAAGGCGCGCCCGCGAACCTGCTGGACAACCCCGTTCCGGACGAGGTCAAGCAGGAACGCTGGGAACGCTTCATGGAGCTGCAGCAATCCATCTCCGCGGCTCGCCTGCAACGCAAGGTCGGCCGCGAGATCGACGTGCTGATCGACGAAGTGGACGAAGACGGCGCCGTGGGCCGCAGCAGCGGCGATGCGCCTGAAATCGACGGTTGCGTCTACGTCAGTTCGGACAAGCCCCTGAAGGCGGGCGATATGGTGCGCGTGCGCGTCACCGACTCCGACGAATACGACCTCTGGGCCGACACGATCTGAATCCGGCCCGGCGGGCGGCACGCGCCGCCCGCCGGGCTCAGGCTTCCAGCACTTTCAATCCCGCCACGCCGCCCACGATCATGGCGATGCAGAGCAGCCGCGCGGCGGACGGCGAATCGCCGAACAGCAGGATGCCCAGCACCGTGATGCCCGCGGACCCGATGCCGGTCCAGATGGCATAGGCCGTGCCCGCGGGCAGCTGCTTCATCGCCAGCGTCAACAGGAACACGCTGCCCAGGGCGGCGGCGATGCCGATCACGCTGGGCCAGAACCGCGTCCAGCCGTCGGCGTATTTCAACGCCAGCGCCATCACGATTTCCACCGCGCTCGCGGCGACCAGAATCAACCAGGCCATCTCGGCCTCCTGCCAGGAATGGGGAAGACCGCCAGCGTAGAAGCTATAGTTGCCGCAAGACAAGTACGCACTTTTCGGTAACCATGAAAACCGCGATCTCCGCCGAGCCGCTGTCCACGGGCGACGTCTTCGATGCCGCGTGCCCGTCGCGCCGCGTGCTGGAACTGATCTCCAGCAAGTGGGTGCCCCTGATCCTGCCCGCGCTCGAATACGGGCCGCTGCGCAACGGCGAACTGTTGCGCAGGCTGGACGGCATCTCGCAGAAAGTCATGACCCAGACGCTCAGGGAACTGGAACGCCACGGGCTGGTGTTGCGCGAAGACCTGGGCCAGGTGCCGCCGCAGGTGCGCTACACCCTGACCGACCTGGGACGCTCCCTGAACGTGGCGCTGGTCGCGCTGGACCGTTGGGCGGAACACCACCATGCCGCGCTGGACGCGGCGGCGCGCCGGCATGACGCGCTCGCCGCCGCGCCCCGCCGGCCCCGCTAGCGGCGGGCCAGGAAGTCCGACATGTCGTCGGCGTGTTCCTCCTCGACGGCCAGGATCTCTTCGAGCAGGCGGCGCGTGGTGGAGTCCTGCTCGCCGATGTAGTCGATCATCTGGCGATAGCTGTCGATGGCGATGCGCTCGGCGATCAGGTTCTCCTTGATCATGTCTTCCAGCGATCCGCCTTCGACGTACTCGGAGTGGCTGCGCTCAAGCAGGCCCTTGGGCGACAGGTCGGGTTCGCCGCCCAGCTGCACGATGCGTTCCGACAGTCGGTCGGCGTGCTCCTGTTCCTGCGTGGCGTGTTCGGCGAACTCTGCCGCCACGGGCTCGGCGTTGAGCCCGCGCGCCATGAAGTAGTGGCGCTTGTAGCGCAGCACACAGACGATCTCGGTGGCCAGCGCCTCGTTGAGCAGCTTCAGCACGGTCTGCCGGTCGGCGCGGTAGGTGTCGGTCACGGCGCCGGACTCGATGTCCTTGCGCGCCTTCGCGCGGATCGCCTTCACGTCCATCTCGAACGGGCGGCTCGCCTGCTTTTGGGTACGGGTTGCTTGTTCCATATCGTGGCTCCTCTTGGTCAAGTGAAAGCACTGCGACACCGGGCATGGCTGTCCACATGCCCTGGACTTTCAGTCATTCCGAACGACCCAGTCTACCGATCGTGGCGGAACATGCTGTGTCCAAACATTGCCCCCGACCCCAATAGCCGCGGCCGCCGGAACCCTTTGCGAACCTTGCGTAAACTATGGGCTTCCCGGAAACCCGTGACGCAATCTGTAACGGGGACAGGCATTACCGAACCTTTATGACTCTGAAGAATATCTGCGTGTATTGCGGCTCGAACCCCGGCTCCCGGCCCGAGTACATCGAACAGGCGCGCGTGCTGGCCAGGGAACTGGTCCGCCGCGATCTGGGCCTGGTCTACGGCGGCTCCGTGGTCGGCATCATGGGCGTCGTGGCCAACGAAGTGCTGGCCGGCGGCGGCCGCGTGATCGGCGTGATCCCGGAACTGCTCCTGAAGAAAGAGCACGCGCACCGCGGCCTGACCGAGCTGCACCTGGTGCAGAACATGCACGAGCGCAAGGCCATGATGATAGAGAAGGCCGACGGCTTCATCGCCCTGCCCGGCGGCGCCGGCACGCTCGAAGAGTTCTTCGAAGTCTGGACCTGGGCGCAACTGAACATGCACCGGAAACCCTGCGGCCTGCTGAATATCGCGGGCTACTACGATGCGCTGGTCCAGTTCGTGGATCACGCGGTCGAAGAAGAATTCATCCGCCCCCAGCATCGCGACATGCTGGTGGTGGAGGAAGACCCGGCGCTGCTGCTGGACCGCTACGCCATCTACGAGCCGCCCAACGTCTCGAAGTGGTTCGAGCCGGTCAAGGCTTGACGCGTCCGGCCCCCGATCCCGCCTCTTAACGGAAGCCTTTGCGATGTCCATCGACGCATTGCCCCCCTCCAGCACCGAATCCGTCCTGCGCGACTACTTCCACGCCAAGGACGAGAACCGCCCGCATTACATGGCGCGCGCCTTCGCGCCGGACGCGGTGCTGAAGATGGCCTTACGCACCCAGGCCATCGCCTTCCCACCCGAATCGCACGGCCTGGCGGCCATTGCGGACACGCTGGTGCGCAAGTTCGGGCAGACGTACGAGAACGTCTACACCTTCTATCTGTCGCGGCCCGAGCCCGGCGCCCGCCTGCCGGGTTACCAATGCGACTGGATCGTCGGCATGACGGAAAAGGCCACCGGCAACGTGCGGGTGGGCTGCGGCCGGTACGACTGGGAATTCCAGCCCGAGCCCTACCGCGCCAGCGGCCTGGTCATCACCATCGAAAGCATGGTGACCCTGCCGGCCGCGGATACCGAGGCGGTCTTCGGCTGGCTGCTGGCGCTGGACTATCCCTGGACCGACGCCGCCCGCGTCGTGGCCAGCGCGCCACCGCTTGAAGCCCTGGCGCCGGTCGTGCACTATCTGCTTCATCCCAACGGCGTCTGACGCCTCGCGCCCGCCGCGCTTTGGATTCTTCACTTGAAATACGACATTGCCGCTTTTGACTTCGACGGAACCCTGGCCGACACGATGCCCTGGTTCAACTCCATCCTGAACACGGTGGCCGACAAGTACGGCTTCCGCAAGATCGACGCGGCCGAGCGCGACCAGCTCCGCCACCGCGAAGCGTCCGAGATCCTGAAGTTCCTGGGCATTCCGCTCTGGAAGCTCCCGGCCATCATGACGCACGTGCGCACGTTGATGCAGGAGATCGACCCCAGCGTGCGCCTGTTCGACGGCATCCCCGACGCGCTGGCGCGGCTGAAGGCCGGCGGGCTGCGCCTGGCCGTGGTGAGCTCGAATTCCATCGAGAACGTGCGTCGCGTGCTGGGCGAGGAAACCGCCGCGCTGTTCGACGATTTCGAATGCGGCACCGATCTGTTCGGCAAGTCCGCCAAGATCGACCGGCTGCTCAAGCAGCACGGCACCGCCCCCGAGCGCTTCCTGCTGGTGGGCGACGAAATGCGCGACATCGACGCCGCGCGCAAGGCCGGCGTGCGCATCGGCTCCGTCGCCTGGGGCTACAACCACGTCGAGGCGCTGCGCGAACGCAGCCCCGACGAACTGTTTCTGACGGTCGCCGACCTCCCCTCTACCCTGACCTGAACCCGGAGCTTCTTCGCCATGCGCCTTGATCCCGCCCACCTGATTTCCGACGCCGACACGCTGCAAGCCCTGTACGGCGCGGCCGGCGAGGCCTCGATCAAGAAAGAAGTGGATCACGTGCATCCGCACTATCGCGCCTTCATCGAAGCCGCGCCCTTCGCGATGCTGGCGACGGCCGGGCCCGACGGGCTGGACGCCTCGCCCCGCGGCGACCCCGCCGGCTTCGTCGTGGTGGAAGACGAAAAGACGCTGCTGCTGCCGGACCGCCGCGGCAACAACCGCATCGACAGCCTGCGCAACATCCTGGCCGATCCGCGGGTCGCCCTGCTGTTCCTCGTGCCCGGCGTGGGCGAAACCCTGCGGGTCAACGGCGCGGCCCGCATCAGCGTGGACCCGGCCCTGCTCGCCCGCTTCGAAATGGACGGCAAGCTGCCGCGCTCGGTGCTCGTCGTCGACGTGCATACCGTGTACTTCCAGTGCTCGCGCGCGCTGCTGCGCTCCAAGCTGTGGGATCCGCAGACGCAGGTGCCGCGCAGCGCCCTGCCCAGCGCGGGGCGCATCCTGTCGGACCTGACGGCCGGCACTTTCGACGGCGTCGCCTACGACCGCGAATTGCCCGCCCGCGTGGCCAGCACCCTCTACTGACGCGGCCAGGAGCCCCCGCATGGCCCGCAATGTCGAAATCAAGGCCCGGGTCGCCAGCCTGGACGCCATTGAACCGCTGGCGGCGGCGCTGTCCGGCCAGGAGCCGGTCTCCATCGCGCAGGACGACACGTTCTTCGCCTGCGCCAACGGGCGCCTGAAGCTGCGCGCCTTCGCCGACGGCACGGGCGAACTGATTTTCTATCGCCGCAGCGACGAAACCGGACCAAAGGAAAGCTTCTACGTCATTTCCCGGACGGACACGCCCGACACCCTGCGCGAGGCGCTCACGCTGGCCTACGGAACCGCCGGCCGCGTCAGGAAGCAGCGCCTGCTATTCATGGCGGGACGCACCCGCATCCACCTGGACCGCGTCGAAGGCCTGGGGGAATTCCTGGAACTGGAAGTGGTGCTGCGCGACGGCGAAACGCTGGAGGCCGGCATGGAAGAAGCCCGCAGCCTGATGGCCGCGCTGGGCGTGGCGCCGGAACAGCTGTTGTCCGGCGCCTACGTGGACCTGCTGGGCCGCGCGCCCTGACGCGGCCCCACGCCGGCGCCCGGCCTTCAGGCCGGCTGCCAGCCGCGCACGAAGACGTCCACGGGCTGGCGCTTGCCGCCGGCCTTCTGCAATTCGAGCAGGCGCAGCACGCCCTGCCCGGTGGCGATATCGATGCCGGTTCCGTCAGCGCGCAACACGCTGCCGGGTTCGGCCGCGGACGCGCCATCCAGCGCTTGCGCGCGCCAGACCTTCACCGGATCGGGCAAGCCCGGCAGGCGGATGCTGGCGCCGGGCACGGGGTTGAAGGCCCGCACGCGGCGCGCCAGCAATTCGGCCGGCTGCGCGCAGTCCAGCGCGCTTTCGGCCTTGTCGAGCTTGGCCGCGTAGGTCACGCCCGCCTCGGGCTGCTTGCGCGGCGTCAGGCCGCCCTTGGCCAAGGCATCCAGCGCCTCGACGATCGCTTCGCCGCCCACCTGGGCCAGCGCATCGTGCAACATCGCCGCATTGGTATCGGCGCCGATCGGCACGATGCGCTCCAGCAGCATGTCGCCGGTGTCCAGGCCTTGGTCCATCTGCATGATGGTCACGCCGGTCTGGGCGTCGCCGGCTTCGATGGCGCGCTGGATGGGCGCGGCGCCGCGCCAGCGCGGCAGCAGGCTGGCATGGATGTTCAGGCAGCCCAGGCGCGGCAGGTCCAGCACCCATTGCGGCAGGATCAGGCCGTAGGCCGCCACCACCATCACGTCGGGCGCCACGCTTTGCAGCAGCGCCCGGGCCTGTTCGGCCTCGTCGGGATAGCGCCCGTCCAGGCGCAGGCTGCGGGGCTGGGCGACTTCGATGCCGGCATCCAGCGCCGCCTGCTTGACGGGGCTGGGCGTGAGCTTCAGCCCCCGGCCCGCGGGGCGGTCGGGCTGGGTCATGACCAGGGGGATTTCGTGCCCGGCGGCCCGCAGGGCGTCGAACGCGATACGGGCGAATTCGGGCGTGCCGGCAAAGACTAGGCGCATGGGAATTGGAAAAGAATGAAACAGGGAGGGATCACGCCCTTTCGCGCTCGGCCTTCTTCAGCTTGGTCTTGATGCGGTTCTGCTTCAGGCTGGACAGGTATTCCACGAATACCTTGCCTTCCAGGTGGTCCAGTTCGTGCTGCACGCAGACCGCCAGCAGGCCGTCGGCCTCGAACTCGAAGGGCTTGCCGTCGATATCCAGCGCCTTGCAGCGGATGCGGGACGCGCGCTCGACCTCGTCGTAGATGCCGGGCACGGACAGGCAGCCTTCTTCGTAGACCTTGTAGTCGTCGCTGCGCCAGGTGATCTCGGGATTGATCAAGACCAGCAGCTGGTTGCTTTCTTCGGACACGTCGATCACGACGACGCGCTCATGCACGTCGACCTGGGTCGCGGCAAGGCCCACGCCCGGCGCGTCGTACATGGTTTCGGCCATGTCGCGCACGAGTTGGCGAATGCGGTCGTCGACCTCGGCGACCGGCTTGGCCTTCTTGTGCAGGCGCGGGTCCGGATAGCGAAGAATAGGAAGTAAAGCCATTGAAGGGGAATTGCCAAGTAGTGATGCTTACCAAGAGTTTAATTCATTAGAGTCTTGATTTCTAATAGTTTTCGGCTAATTCCCGGATTGGCGGGATTGCTGTGTCCCCGGTTGCCGGCGGCTGCGCGACGCCGCAATTCGGTCCACCCCGAGCCGGCGCCGGCGCCCCGACATGCGACACTCACGGACCGCCACCGACGCAATCCCGCGCCTTCGCTCCATGCCGCTCACGCAATCCGCCTCCGAACTGTCCGCCTGGCTGCGGCTGTCCCTGGAACCGAACATCGGCTCCGCCACCGCCTGCACGCTGCTGAGCGCCCTGGGCTTGCCCGAGCAGATCTACGCCCAGCGCGCCACCGCGCTATCGCGGCACGTGCCCGAGGCGCTCGCCCGCCAATTGGCGGCGCCCATGCCCGCCGAGATGGCGGCCCAGGTAGAGGCCGCGCTGGAATGGGTGGCCGAGCCGGACCGGCACATCCTCACGCTCGCCGACCCGACCTACCCCCAAAGCCTGCTCACGATCGCCGATCCGCCCATCCTGCTCTACGTCGCCGGCGATCCGGCTTTCCTGCAAGGCCCCTCGCTGGCGGTGGTGGGCGCTCGCAATGCCACGCCGGGCGGCCGCGAGAATGCCCGCGCCTTCGCCCGCCACCTGGCCGCCCACGGCTGGCGCGTGGTCAGCGGGCTGGCCCTGGGCATCGACGGCGCGGCCCACGAAGGCGCGCTGGACGCCGGCCCCGAAGGCGCCGGCACGGTGGCCGTGATGGGCACGGGCATCGACCGCATCTACCCCGCGCGGCACCGCGAACTCGCGCACCGCATCGCGGCGCATGGCGCGCTGGTGTCCGAACTGCCGATGGGAACCGGCGCGCAACCGCAGCACTTTCCCAAGCGCAACCGCATCGTGGCGGGCCTGGCCCGCGGCGTGCTGGTGGTGGAGGCCGCCCGGCAGAGCGGATCGCTCATCACCGCCCGGCTGGCCGGCGAGAGCGGGCGCGAGGTCTTCGCCATCCCCGGCTCGATCCATTCGCCGCTGTCGCGGGGCTGTCATGCGCTGATCCGCCAGGGCGCGAAGCTCGTGGAAACCGCCAGCGACATCACCGACGAGCTCGGCGGCGGCCCGATGCCCGTCCCCCAGGCGGCCCGCTCGGCCCGGGCCGCCCCTCCAGCGCTGCCGGACCACCCCGTGCTCGACGCGCTGGGCTTCGATCCCCTGCACCTGGACGCCATCCAGGCGCGCTGCGGGCTGGCCACCGGCGACCTGCAGGCGGCGCTGGTGGAACTGGAACTGCAAGAGCGGATCGCCCGCCTGGACGATGGCCGATACCAGCGTCTGAAGTAGGCGCTAATATTGAGCGATAGCGCCGCAGCCTTGCAGCGCCGCTCATCCCATCCCCAAACAGGAAGAGACATGGCTTTGCCCTCCCGTGTAAAGATCGTCGAGGTGTCGCCTCGCGATGGCCTGCAGAACGAAAAGGAATTCGTCCCCACCGACATCAAGGTGGAACTGGTCGACAGGCTGAGCGCCGCCGGCTTCCCGAACGTGGAGGCGGCGTCGTTCGTGTCCCCCAAATGGGTGCCCCAAATGGCCGACGGCGCCGACGTGATGGCTCGCATCCAGCGCCGCCCCGGCACGATTTATTCCGTGCTCACGCCCAACATGAAGGGCTTCGAGGGCGCGCTGGCCGCCGGCGCCGACGAAATCGTGATCTTCGGCGCCGCCAGCGAGGCGTTCTCGCAGAAGAACATCAACTGTTCCATCGCCGAATCCATCGCCCGCTTCGAGCCCGTGGTGCAGGCGGCCCGCGAGGCAGGCATCCGCGTGCGCGGCAGCATCAGCTGCGCGCTGGGCTGCCCGTACCAGGGCGAAGTCCCGATCGAATCGGTGGTGGACGTGGCGCAGCGTTACCTGGCCATGCAGGTCGACGAGATCGACGTGGCCGACACCATCGGCGTGGGCACGCCCAAGCGCGTGCGCGAAGTGATGACGGCGGTAACGCGCGTGGTGGACCCCGCGCGCGTGTCCGGCCACTTCCACGACACTTACGGCCAGGCCCTGGCCAACATCCTGGCGGCGCTGGAGACCGGCATTTCCATCTTCCACACTTCCGTGGCCGGCCTGGGCGGCTGCCCGTACGCCAAGGGCGCCACCGGCAACGTCGCCACCGAAGACGTGCTGTACATGCTGCGCGGCCTGGACATCGACACCGGCGTGGATTTCGACGCCGTGGTCGACATCGGGCAATGGATGTCGTCCCATCTGAACCGCAAGGGTTCCAGCCGGGCCGGCAACGCCATTGCCGCCAAACGGGCCGCATGAGTTCGCCGGGCCGCCCCCAGCGCGAATACCGCAATGCGCAGCATGAAGACAGTCCCGTGAGCGCTCCCGCCGGAACACCCGCCCCCGAGGATCACGCAGCGCTGCTGCGTGCCATCGGCCCCCTGCCCTTGTCGGGCCAGGCGTGGCCGGACTGGGTGCGGATCCTGACCTGGATCATCCTGGCCGTGCTCGGCGTGCAGGTGGTGACGACCGCCATCCGCGCGCCGTCGCAACCCTACGATACCCTGCTCATCGCGGCCGTCGTGCTGTGCTTCCTGGGGCTGCTGTTCGTGTCCTGGCACATGCAGACCTCGATCACCACGATCGACGAGCGCGGCCTGCGCCAGACCTGGTTCACGCGCCGCGAAGTCGCATGGGAAGACGTGCGCTACGCGCGCTTCGTGCCCATGCTGTTTTCCAAGCGGCTGGTGGTGTTCACGCACCGCGGGCGGCCCATGATCTTCCAGGGCGGCACGCGCGAACTGCGCGCCGCGTTCGTGAAGATCGCGGAGCTGTACGCGCGCCCGGGCGCCTGAAGCCGGCCGCCGCGGACCGCGGCGGCCTTGCCGATCAGCGGATCGGCAGCGCGTACATCAGCCCGCCCTGGGTCCATTGCGCGTTCAGGCCGCGCTGGATCTTCAGGGGGCTGCCCTGGCCGACGTTACGCTCGAAGCTCTCGCCGTAATTGCCGACCTGCTTGATGATGTTGTAGGCCCACTTTTCATCCAGCCCCAGGTTGGCGCCGCTGCCGGGGATGACGCCCAGGATGCGCTTGATGTTGGGGTTGGCGCTCTTGGCCTGTTCATCCACGTTCTTGGACGACACGCCGTATTCCTCGGCCTCGATCATGGCCGACAGCGACCAGCGCACCACGTTCAGCCAGGCATCGTCGCCCTGGCGCACGAAGGGGCCCAGCGGCTCTTTCGAGATGATTTCCGGCAGCACGACGTAGTCGTCGGGATTCTGCAGCTTGGAGATGCGGATCGACGCGAGGCCCGAGGCGTCCGTGCTGAAAACGTCGCAACGGCCGGCCGCGAACGCGTTGACCACTTCGTTGAACGTCTCGATCACGACGGGCTTGTAGCTGACGTTGTTGGCGCGCGCCCAGTCGGCCAGCGTGTTCTCGTTGGACGTGCCGGTCTGCAGGCAGATCGTGGCGCCGTTGATCTCTTTGGCGCTCTTCACGCCCAGCGACTTCGGCACCAGGAAACCCTGGCCATCGTAGAAATTGACGCCGGCATGGATGATGCCCAGCGCGGTGTCGCGCTGCTGCGTCACGGTGGTGTTGCGGGTCAGCACGTCGACTTCGCCGGATTGCAGGGCGGTGAAGCGTTGCTGCGAGTTGAGCGGCACGACCTTGATCTTGTCGGCGTCGCCGAAGACGGCCGCCGCGATGGCGCGGCACAGGTCCACGTCCAGCCCCTGCCATTTGCCCTGCGCGTCGGGCGCGGAAAAGCCGGCGAACCCGGTCGTCGTGCCGCAAGCCACCGCGCCGCGCTGACGCACCACGTCCAGCGTCGCCGCTTGCGCGCCTTGCGCCGCCGCCATCAAGAGCGCCGCGCCCACCAACCCTTTTGCAATGTTCATGACCTGATTCCTGTTCTTCTGCCGGGCGCGGGGACGCGCCGAGGCAAGAAGCTTATAGACATGAAGCGCCCTCGCCAAATAACAAGCGCTTATTTAGGTATGCGCGCCCGGCCGGGCCGGGACGCATGCGCAAGGATAGCAATCCGCCGGCGGGCGGCGGATGCGCGCCGTCAAGCCGCCAGCGAGATCGACACGGGTTCGTTGGCCTCGCAGGCGTCCAGGGCGCGGGCCAGCCGCTGCATGCCCAGCGCGATCTGGCTTTCGTTCATGGTGGCGAACGACATGCGCATGGCATGCAGGTCGGCCTGCGCCGGATCCGCGTAGAACGCCTTGCCCGGCACATAGACCACTTCGTGCTCGATGGCGTAGGGCAGCAGGCGGGTGGCATCCACCTCGCCCGTCAGGCGCGCCCAGAAGAACATGCCGCCCTCGGGCTTGCTGAAGGTGACTCGGCCGTCGAGTTCGCGGGCGAGCGACTCGGCCATGGCGTCGCAGCGCAGGCCGTAGGCGGCGCGGATGCGCGGCACATGCTCGGCATAGCGGTCGTTGGCCAGGTACTGGGCCACGACTTCCTGGATCCACGCGGACGAGGCCATGTCGTCGGCCGCCTTGGCGCCGACGCAGCGGCGGCGGATCTCGGGCGGCGCGACCAGCCAGCCGATGCGCAACGCCGGCGCCATGGTCTTGGACATGCTGGCCAGGTACACGGCCCAGTGGCGGGCTTCGCCTTCGGCCAGGGCCGCGATGGGCGGCACGGCCTCGCCGGCGAAACGCAGCTCGCTGTACGGGTCGTCTTCGACGATCAGGAAGCGATGCTTGACCGCCAGCTCCAGCAGCTTCAGGCGGCGCTGGCGCGTGAGGGTGGCGCCGCAGGGGTTGGAGAACGAGGCGACGACGCAGACGATCTTCGGCTTGACCCGGGCGGCCAGCGCGTCCAGCGCTTCGATGTCGATGCCCTCGGGGCCCGACTGCACCGTGTGCACCGTTGCGCCGGTGTAACGCAGGGCCTGCACGGAATTGGGGAATGCGGGCGATTCGATGATGGCGTGGTCGCCCGGTTGCAGCATGACGCGGCTCAGGAGCGCCAGCGCCTGCTGCGAGCCGCCGGTCACGGCAAGTTCGGTGTCGGCGTCGCAGGCCAGCCCGCGCTCGGCGGACAGGCGCGCCAGTTCGTGGCGCAGGCTGGCCTGGCCGTCGATGTTCGAATATTGCAGGCACGCGCCCAGCCGCGCCATGACCTGCGTGGACGCGATGGTCAGGCCCTCGACGTCGAACAGCTCCTGCGCGGGATAGCCGCCCGCCAGCGAAATCGTGCCCGGCCGCAAGGCATACGGCATGAGCGATCGGATGGGGGAGGCGGGAGGCGTGCGGAAAGGCGTGGCGAAAGCGTAATCGGGCGCTGCGGTGGACATGGCGGGGGGACAGGAAAAGTGGAGAACCGTGTCGCCCGCTGGGGCGGCGCCGGACGGCTTAGAACATTGAAATATAAACAAATCTCTTCAAATTCTAAGCCTGCCGATTACGCAGGGTCAACGGCGAAACCCGGCAGTGTGGCGAAACGATCCCGGGCAGTCCTACACTATGGGACATCCTGTTCCTGCAAGAGAGCTGCATGACCGTCGTAGACACCATGGCCGGGCGCCTTGCCCAGATCCAGCAACGCATCGCCGACGCCTGCGCGCGCGCCGGGCGCCCGCCGGAAAGCGTGACGCTGCTGCCCGTGAGCAAAACGTTCGGCATCGATGCCATCCGCGAGGCCATGGCGCTGGGGCTGACCCGGTTCGGCGAAAACAAAACCCAGGAAATCCGCCAGAAGGCGGCCGCCTTGGCCGGCGAGGGCCTGCAATGGGTGCTGATCGGCCACCTGCAGACGAACAAGGCCCGCGACGCCGCCCGCGACGCCACCGAGGTTCAGTCGCTGGATCGCGTCGAGCTGGCGGAAGCCCTGCACCGCCGCCTGGTCAACGAAGGCCGCAGCCTGGACGTGCTGGTGCAGGTCAAGACCTCGTCCGAACCCAGCAAGTACGGCATGGCCCCCGGCGACGTCCCCGCTTTCCTGCGCCGGATCGCGGCCGATTTCCCCACCCTGCACGTTCGGGGACTGATGACCCTAGCGGTGAATTCGCCGGACCCGGACCAAGTGCGGGCCTGCTTCCGCGCCCTGCGCGAGCTGCGCGACCGGCTGCGCCAGGACAACCTGCCCGGCGTCTCGCTGGACCGCCTGTCCATGGGCATGAGCGGCGATTTCGAGCTGGCGATCGAGGAAGGCTCCACCGAAGTGCGCATCGGCACGGCCGTTTTCGGCGCGCGCGCCTACCCCGATCCGCAGTAGGCCGTCCAGGGGGCGGACCGGAAAAGGGCCCTTTTTTTCGGGCCCTTTTGCATAAGCGCAAGGCATAATGGCGGCGCAAGAAAAAAGCGACGCGAACCTGACGACGATCAAGGACGCCGCCGTCGCGCTTTCGACATTCCCGCACGAGGAGACACCCCTATGCACAAGCCCATGAAGCGCCTGCTGGCGCTCGCCGCCCTGTCCCTGGCCGCCAGCGCGGCCTCGGCCCAATCCTGGCCCACCCAGCCGGTCCGCTGGATCGTTCCCTACCCGGCCGGCGGCGGCACCGACGTGGTGGCGCGCACCGTGGCAAGCGGCCTCGAAAAGGCGCTGGGCCAGACCATCGTGGTCGAGAACCGCCCCGGCGCCGGCACCATCATCGGCGCCACCGCCATCGCGCAGGCCGAACCCTCCGGCTACGTGGTCGGCACCGCCGACTCCGGCACCCTGGCGTTCAATTCCTCGCTCTACGCCAAGCTGTCGTACGACCCGGCCAAGTTCACCTACATCGGCGGCATCGCCAAGTTCCCGCTGCTGCTGGCCGTGAACATCAATTCGCCGTTCAAGACCGTCGACGACGTGCTCGCGGCCGCCAAGAAAGAGCCGGGCAAGCTGACCGCCGCTTCCGCCGGCGCCGGCTCGCCCCACCACCTGGCGCTGGAGCTGTTCAAGCAACGCACCGGCGCCGACGTGCTGCACGTGCCCTACAAGGGCGCCGCGCCGGCCATCCAGGACCTGCTGGGCGGCCAGGTCGACCTGATGTTCATCGACCTCGCCTCGGGCCTGCCGAACGTGAAGGCCGGCAAGCTGCGCGTCCTGGCCTCCGCGACGCCGGAGCGTCTGCCGGTGCTGCCGGACACGCCGACCATGGCCCAGCAAGGCGTCGCCAATTTCACCGCCTATGCCTGGCAAGGCCTGGTGGGCCCGGCCGGCGTGCCGGAGAGCGTGGTGAAGAAGCTGTCCGCCGACCTGGACGCCACCCTCAAGAACCCCGCGGTGTCGCAGAAGATCCTGGACATGGGCGTGGTCCCCATGCCGATGTCGGCCGAGGAGTTCAAGGCCTACGCCGACCAGGAGCGCAGCGCCTGGGCGGAAGTCATCAAGAAGGCCGGCATCAAGCTGGAATGAGGCGGCCCACCTGAACGCGAAAACGCCGCGGCCGGCAATGGCCGCGGCGTTTTCTTTGGCGCGGCCGCTTCAGCCCGCCTGGACGGGAATCTGGCGCGGCTGCGCCTCGCGTACGCGCGGAATGCGCAAGGTCAGCACGCCCTGCTTGAGGCTGGCGCTGATTTCGCCTCGGTCGAACTCCTGGCCCAGCCTGAATGAGCGCCGGAACAGCGGCGCGCGCAATTCGCCGTGCACCAGCCGCAGGCCGGCCGGCGCGGACACGGCGGCCTCGCCCTCGATCAGCAGGACGTCGGATTCCACATTGATGCGCAGCCGCTCCTTGGACACGCCGGGCAAGTCGGCGATCAGGCTGATGCCTTGCGGGTCCTCGAAGATGTCCACGGCCGGGGTGGTGACCCCGCGAGTGTCGCGCTTGTCGGAAGCGGATTCCTGCGCGGGCACGGTCAGATCTTTCTGTTCATTCATGATCGATACTCCTGGTGCGTAGGGGGAAAGGTCGCGTCACTGCACGGTCACGAGACGCGGCTTGGACGCTTCCTTGCGCTTGATGGAAATGGCCAGGCAGCCGTCGGCGTAGCGCGCCTGCACATTGTCGGGATCGGCATCGGCGGGCAGTTCGACCACACGCGTATAGCGGCCTTCGAACCGTTCCCGCGCGTAGTAGCGCGCATTGTCCGGCAGTTGCGGGGCCAGGCGCTCGCCGCTGATCGTGAGCAGGCGCTTTTCGATCGAGACGTTCAGCGTGTCGGGTTCCACGCCCGGCACGAACGCGACGACCTCGATCGAGTCGCCCGACACGCCCACGTTGACCGGCGGAAAATGCGCCTGGGGCGTGGCGCGCAAGGCGGCCGGAACGCCGACGCCTCGCAGCACGCGGTCCATATGCTCCTGGATGGCGTCGAACGCCGTGGCAAAGCCGTTGTCGCTGAATGGAAAGCTGGTCATGTTGGACTCCCGAATGGAAAAGGGACAAGTCGAGACACAACGCAATCGCCAGAGCCGCGATCGCAGGTCTGGTCTCTTCAATTCCCAGTATGGGAGCGGTTTCGCCAGCTTCAAGAGGCCCGGAATCCGGGAAAAATGGGTACCGGGCTGCCGGGCGCGGCCGCGGCAAAGCAAAAAAAATCGCAGCCGGAGACGGCTGCGATTTTCGTTCCAACGCGGCTGCCGGCTACACCAGCACGCGCTCGATGCCGCCCGCGTTGGCGCGGCGGACATAGTCCTCCATCCAGCTTTCACCAAGGATGTGGCGCGCCATCTCGACCACGATGTAGTCGGCGTCCATGCCGGTATCGCCCTCGTAGCGCGACAGGCCCTGCAGGCAGGACGGGCAGGACGTCAGCACTTTCACGTCGCCGGTGAAGCCGTCGCTGCGCAGCGCGGCATCGCCCTTGAGCAGTTCTTCCTGCTTGCGGAAGCGCACCTGCGTGGAGATGTCCGGCCGGCTGACCGCCAGCGTGCCCGACTCGCCGCAGCAGCGGTCGCTCTTGACGGCGTCGTCGCCGACCAGCGCGCGCACCGTCTTCATGGGCTCCTGCAGTTTCATGGGCGTGTGGCAGGGATCGTGGTACATGTAGCGCACGCCCTTGGCGCCTTCGAGCTTGATGCCCTTTTCCAGCAGGTACTCGTGGATGTCGATCAGGCGGCATCCGGGGAAGATCTTCTCGAACTCGTAGCCCGCGAGCTGGTCGTAGCAGGTGCCGCAGCTGACCACCACCGTCTTGATGTCCAGGTAGTTCAGCGTGTTGGCGACCCGGTGGAACAGCACCCGGTTGTCGGTGATGATCTGCTCGGCCTTGTCGGTCATGCCGTTGCCGCGCTGGGGATAGCCGCAGCACAGGTAGCCCGGGGGCAGCACGGTCTGCACGCCCGCATGCCACAGCATGGCTTGCGTGGCCAGGCCGACCTGCGAGAACAACCGCTCCGAACCGCAGCCCGGGAAGTAGAACACCGCTTCCGTATCGGCCGTGGTGGCCTTGGGATCGCGGATGATCGGCACGTAGTTGGCGTCTTCGATGTCCAGCAGCTTGCGCGCCGCCTGCTTGGGCAGCCCGCCGGGCATCTTCTTGTTCACGAAGTGCACGACCTGCTCGCGCAGCGGTGGCTTGCCCACCGTGGCGGGCGGCGCGGCCGTCTGCTTCTTCACCAGGCCTGACAACAGGTCGTGCGCGGCGCGCTGCACCTTGTAGCCCACGCCCACCATGGCCTTGCGGGTGGCGTTGATGGTGGCCGGATCCTTCGCGTTCAGGAAGAACATGGCGCTGGCCGTGCCGGGATTGAACGACTTGCGGCCCATGCGCCGCAGCACGGCGCGCATGTTCATGGACACGTCGCCGAAGTCGATGTCGACCGGACAGGGGTTGTAGCACTTGTGGCAGACCGTGCAATGGTCGGCCACGTCCTCGAATTCTTCCCAGTGCTTCAGGCTGACGCCGCGGCGGGTCTGCTCTTCGTAGAGGAAAGCCTCCACCAGCAGCGACGTGGCCAGGATCTTGTTGCGCGGCGAATACAGCAGGTTCGCGCGCGGCACGTGGGTGGCGCAAACGGGCTTGCACTTGCCGCAGCGCAGGCAGTCCTTGATGGATTCCGAGATGGCGCCGATGTCGCTTTGCTGCATGATGAGCGACTCGTGGCCCATCAGGTTGAAGCTGGGCGTCCAGGCGTGGCGCAGGTCGGCGCCCGGCATGAGCTTGCCGGCGTTGAAGTGGCCCTTGGGGTCCACGCGGCGCTTGTAGTCCTGGAACGGCGCCAGTTCGGCATCGGTCAGGAATTCGTACTTCGTCAGGCCGATGCCGTGCTCGCCGGAGATCACGCCGTCCAGGTCGCGGGCGATCTGCATGATGCGCTCGACGGCCTGGTGGGCCTCCTGCAGCATCTCGTAGTCGTCCGAGTTGACCGGGATGTTGGTATGCACGTTGCCGTCGCCGGCGTGCATGTGCAGCGCGACGAACACGCGGCTCTTGAGCACGCGGCCGTGGATGGCCACCAGCTCGTCGACGATCTTCTTGTAGGCCGCCCCCGAGAACGTGCGCTGCAGGCCGGCCAGCACTTCGGTCTTCCAGGACACGCGGATCGTGCGGTCCTGCACCACGTCGAAGACGCGCGCGCCGGGTTGCGCCGCCACGCGGTCCGACAGGGTCGCCTGCAGTTCGCCCAGGCCCAGGCCGTGCAGCTCGGGCAGCGCCTGCAGCAGCGGCATGTCCAGGTTGTCCAGCAGCCACTGCCAGCGCTTCCTCGCGCCGGCCAGCAATTCCAGCGCCTGGCGCGTGCGGTCGGCCAGCACTTCGGCGCGGGTCGTCTCGATGTCGGTGTCGTCCGCCTTGCCCACTGGCAGCGGCGTGCACAGGTAGGCGTCCAGCGCCCCCAGCAGCTTGAGCTTGTTGCGGGTCGAGAGCTCGATGTTGATGCGTTCGATGTGATCCGTGTATTCGCCCATTCGGGGCAGCGGGATCACCACGTCTTCGTTGATCTTGAAGGCGTTGGTATGGCGGGCGATGGCGGCGGTGCGCGAACGGTCCAGCCAGAACTTCTTGCGGGCCTCGGGGCTGACGGCCACGAAGCCTTCGCCGTGGCGCGTGTTGGCCAGGCGCACGACTTCGCTGGAGGCCGCGGCGACCGCGTCCTCGTCGTCGCCGACGATGTCGCCGATCAGGACCATCTTGGGCAGCACGCCGCGCTTGCTCTTGGTGGCGTAGCCCACGGCGCGCAGATAGCGTTCGTCCAGGTGCTCCAGGCCGGCCAGGATGGCGCCGCGCTCGCGGCCCTCGCCGTCCAGGTAGCCCTTGACCTCGACGATCGACGGGATGGCGTCGCGCGCCTGCCCGAAGAACTCCATGCAGACCGTGCGCGTGTGGCGCGGCATGCGGTGCAGCACCCAGCGCGCCGACGTGATCAGGCCGTCGCAGCCTTCTTTCTGGATGCCCGGCAGGCCGGCCAGGAACTTGTCCGTGACGTCCTTGCCCAGCCCTTCCTTGCGGAACACCCGGCCCTGGATCTCCAGGGTCTCGGTCTTGAGCAGGCGCTCGCCCGGCTTGCCGCGGCCGTCGAACCACTTGAGCTCGAAGCGGGCCACGTCCACGTCATGGATCTTGCCCATGTTGTGGTCCAGGCGGGAGACCTCCAGCCAGTTGCCGTCCGGGTCCACCATGCGCCACCAGGCCAGGTTGTCCAGCGCGGTGCCCCACAGCACGGCCTTCTTGCCGCCCGCGTTCATGGCGATGTTGCCGCCCACGCACGAGGCTTCGGCCGAGGTCGGGTCCACGGCGAACACGAAGCCCGCCGCCTCGGCGGCTTCGGACACGCGCTTGGTCACCACGCCGGCGCCGGCGTGGATCACGGCCACGGGCTCGCTCAGGCCGGGCAGGATACAGGACTCGACCTTGCCCAGCCTGTCGAATTTCTCGGTATTGATGACCGCCGACTTCCAGGTCAGCGGAATGGCGCCGCCGGTGTAGCCGGTGCCGCCGCCGCGCGGAATGATGGTCAGGCCCAGCTCGATACAGGCGGTGACCAGCGCGGCGATCTCGTCTTCCGTGTCCGGCGTCAGCACCACGAAGGGATATTCCACCCGCCAGTCGGTGGCGTCGGTCACGTGCGAAACGCGCGACAGGCCGTCGAACTTGATGTTGTCGCGCGCCGTGATGCGGCCCAGCACCTTCTGCGCCTGCTTGCGCATCATGGCGGTCTGGTCGAATTCCCCCTCGAACGCGGCGATGGCCGAACGCGCCCGCGCCAGCAGGCCGACCACCTTCTCGTCGCGATGCGGATCGTGGCCGGCTTCGGCCGGCACGTCCGGTTCGCGGCGGCGGTCGATCTCGCCCAGGCGATGGTGCAGGGCCTCGATGAGCTGCTTGCGGCGCTTGGGATTGTCGAGCAGGTCGTCCTGCAGGTAGGGGTTGCGGCGCACCACCCAGATGTCGCCCAGCACTTCGTACAGCATGCGGGCGGAACGCCCGGTGCGGCGTTCGCCGCGCAGGTCGGTCAGCAGGCTCCAGGCATCGTCGCCCAGCAACCGGCCGACGATCTCGCGATCGGAGAACGAGGTGTAGTTGTAGGGGATTTCGCGCAAGCGCGCGGGTGCTGCGGGCGGCATCGCCCCGTTCAAGATGTGGCTAGCGAGTGGGGCGTTCATGGCTGCAAGAGGGGCCCGTAAAAAAACATTTTATGCCATTGATCGAGCCTGCCCCCGAATACCCCTAGGGACGCGCCCGAAACCGAGGGGGACCGGCTAAATCCGTCCCCAATTAATTGCCGGAGTGCCGCGCTAGATTTTCCCCGGGAAGAACCACAGGAGGCCGGCCGTCATGACCAGGTAGCGCAGGAATTTGCCGATGGCCATGTAGACCACGCAAGGCCAGAAGGACAGCCGCAGCCATCCCGCCACCGCGCACAGCGGGTCGCCCACGGCGGGCAGCCACGACAGCAGCAGGGCCGGCGGCCCCATGCGGTGGATCCAGTCGTGAGCGCGTTCGTGCCAGCGGCCGCGCATGCGCCCGCCTTCGGTCGCGTCGGGATGCGGATGCGGGTGTTTTTCCTTCCAGCGCTGGACCGCGCGTTCGGCGCCCAGGCCCATGGCGTAGCTGATGGCGCCGCCGAGCGTATTGCCCAGGGTGGCGACCAGGATGGCGGGCCAGAACATCTCGGGCGCCAGCTTGAGATAGCCGAACACCGCCGGCTCGGACCCCAGCGGCAGCAAGGTCGCGGACACCAGCGAGACGGTGAAAATCGCGGACAGGCCGACCGAGGGCAGCGCCAGCACCCCCAGCATCCAATGAACGGCAGACAACAGACTTTCTTCCATAGTGGCCGAGTGTAGCCGCGCGCGGGCGGGTTCCGGGGGCCGTCCGCCGCCGCGAGCGTGGCGCGGACCGACGCCGTCCGCGGCTTTCTACCCGTCCAATAGGCGAAAAAAGGCCGAAGAAACCTGGCGGGCGGCGCGGATTTCCCTGCAATAATCTCCCCCACTTCCCCACTCTCGGCGCCACGTGCAGTCCATGTCCACTGATTATCTGAAACGCATCCTGACTTCCAAGGTTTATGACGTCGCGGTCGAATCCCCGCTGGAAGCGGCGCCGCTGCTGTCCCAGCGGATGTCGAACACGATCCTGCTCAAGCGCGAAGATACCCAGGCCGTGTTCAGCTTCAAGCTGCGCGGGGCATACAACAAGATGGCCAACCTCAGCCCCGCGGCGCGCAACCGCGGGGTGATCGCGGCCTCCGCGGGCAACCATGCCCAGGGCGTGGCGCTGGCGGCCAGCCGGCTGGGTTGCCGCGCCGTGATCGTCATGCCGACCACCAGCCCGCAAGTGAAGATCGACGCGGTGCGCCGCCTGGGCGGCGAAGTGGTGCTGGCGGGCGAGAGCTTCTCCGACGCCTATGCGCACGCGCAGGTGCTGGAGAAGAAAGAAAAGCTGACCTTCGTCCATCCGTTCGACGATCCCGACGTCATCGCCGGCCAGGGCACGGTGGGGATGGAAATCCTGCGCCAGCACCCGGGCCCGATCGACGCCATCTTCGTCGCCATCGGCGGCGGCGGGTTGATCGCGGGGGTGGCCGCCTACATCAAGCAGCTGCGCCCCGAGATCAAGATCATCGGCGTGCAGACCGAAGACTCCGACGCCATGCTGCGCAGCGTGCGCGCGGGCCGGCGCGTGCAGCTCAACGACGTCGGGCTGTTCTCGGACGGCACGGCGGTCAAGATGGTGGGCGCGGAAACCTTCAAACTCACGCGCCAGTACGTGGACGATTTCGTGGTGGTCAATACCGACGCGATCTGCGCGGCCATCAAGGACGTGTTCCAGGACACTCGCAGCGTGCTGGAGCCGGCGGGCGCGATGGCGGTCGCCGGGGCCAAGCAATACGCGGCCGACCACAACCTGAAGGGCAAGACGCTGGTGGCCATCGCCTGCGGCGCCAACATGAACTTCGACCGCCTGCGCTTCGTGTCCGAGCGGGCGGAAGTCGGCGAAATGCGCGAAGCCATCTTCGCCGTCACCATGCCCGAGCAGCGCGGCAGCTTCCGCCGCTTCTGCGAGCTGGTGGGCGAACGCAGCGTCACCGAATTCAACTATCGCATCTCCGATTCCGACCGCGCCCACGTCTTTGTGGGCATCCAGGTATCGTCCGCCTCCGAGCCCGACAAGATTGCCGCGAACTTCCGCCGCCACGGCTTCGACACCCTGGACCTCACCCACGATGAAATGGCCAAGACCCACTTGCGCCACATGGTGGGCGGGCGCTCGGCGCTGGCGCGCAATGAACTGCTGTACCGGTTCGAATTCCCGGAGCGCCCGGGCGCGCTGATGCGCTTCCTGAACGCGATGAACCCGGATTGGAACATCAGCCTGTTCCATTACCGCAACCAGGGCGCCGACTACGGCCGCATCCTGATCGGCATCCAGGTGCCGCCGGCGGACAAGAAGCAGTTCCGCAACTTCGTGGCGGAACTCGGGTATCCCCACTGGAACGAAACCGACAACCCGGCCTACAAGCTGTTCCTGTAGCGCGCCCCGCGCCGCCGCGGGCTTGCGCTTCCGGCGGGCGCTTCCTGCTTGGCGGCGGCCCGGCGGAAACACGCATAAAAAACGAGAGGGCCTCCTTGCGGAGGCCCTTCCCCTTCCTGCTCTAGAAATGTCCGGCGGCAACCAATAGGGGGGGTTCGCTGTCACTCGGCGACCCACGGAGATGGGCCGCGCATTCAGCAAGGTCTTGCCGGACGCCCTATCGCTTAGAAACGGTGACGCACGCCCACGGCGACAGCGGTGTCGGTCGCATCGCGCTGGAACGCGTAGTTGTCGCCGTACGAGGCGTACGCGTACACGTTGGTGCGCTTGGTGAAGTCGTAGGTGTAGCCCAGGCTGTAGACGTTGAACGTCGCGTCGTCGCCGGTCAGTTTGTCATTGCTGGCGGTGGCGCGCTGCCAGGAGCCGAAGATCGCGTGGCGGCCCAGCGGCACGGTGGCGCCCAGCATGTACGAATTGGCGCGGAAGCCGTCGGCCAGCTTGAACGTGCCGAGGTTCTGCATGCCGGTGGGCGTCGTGCCCATGTTCTGGCCGACGAACCAGCCGTCGCGGGTCTGGCCGAACGCGGCCGCAACCTTCACCACTTCGAAGTCGTACGAACCGCCCAGGATGTATTCCTGGATGCGGGCGTCGGACTTGCCGCCGGTTTGGCCATTGGACGGGTTGAAGCGGTCATACGCCGCGGCCAGGTTCAGCGGGCCGTTGACGTACTGCACGCCCGCGGTCAGCACGCGGTTGTTGTTGCCGGTCTCGAAACCGGTCTGCGACGAGTCGCTGACCGAATCATCGGCGCTGAACGAGTAACCCACGCCGGCCTTGAAGCCGCCCATGCTGGGGGTCTGGTACAGGACCATGTTGTCCAGGCGCATCGTGTTGGCGCTGCCGAACGTGGTACCCATGTTGGCGGTGTTGTAGCTGATCGAGAACGGATCGATCGAACCGAAGTACTTGGAAGCCAGGTTCGTCTGGCGGCCGAATTCGAGGCGGCCCCAGGAATCGCTATCCAGGCCCACGGTGGCCTGGCGGCCCCACAGGCGGCCGTTCTGCAAGGACTTGCCGTTCATCGGGCCGAAACCGCCTTCCAGCGTGAAGACGGCGCGCAGGCCGTCGCCCAGGTCTTCAGTGCCGCGCAAGCCGAAGCGCGAGCCGCTGCTCACGCCCTGCACGCCGCCGAAGCGGCTTTGCGAGTCGCCGTTGAACTTCACCTTTTCATAGCCGATACCGGCGTCGATCAAACCGTACAGCGTCACGGAGTCGGCGGCCTGCGCGGCACCGGCAAAGCCGGCCAGCAGCGCGACGGCCAATAGCGTCTTCTTCATATAAGTCCCCAAAATGGCGAGATGAAAGGCAAACCGCAAACCCACCACGCGAACGGCCCGGATCTGCGTGCCGCAGCGAACAAGCAAGCGGCGCATGCACTGAAGCTAGTGTCCGGCCTGCGCCCATTCGAAGTAACCCGGATTTCGAAGAACTACTTTCCATGGTTGGGATAATGCCCCGTCCATGGATGACCACTCCTTACGGAAACCTGCGCTAACGTATTGATATCAAATATGAATTATTACTCGCAATACCGCAAAGCCCCTCGCAGACATTCTGCTGCCTAGCCCCCGCGGTCAACAAGCGTTGTCGCCGGCCGCGACCAATTTCTGATGCGTAAACGCGACACTTCCGGCCCGGGACGGGTAAAAAAAACCCCTCGGCGTCAGGAGGGGTCTCTTCGGCCTTCGGGCGCGGTTGCTCAACGGCCTTGGGGCGGGTAGTCGAGTTCGCCGAAGGAGTAGTCGCCGCGCGCCTTGGCCTCGGCCAGTTCCTGGCGGACCTGTTCGCGGGTCTTGCCGGCCGATTGCGACACGGCGGCCTTGGGCGGGTAATCAAGTTCGGCGGAAGTCACCTGGCCGGCGGCCTTGGCAGCTTGCAGCTCCTGCTGCACCTGGTCGCGCGACAGGCTGGTCTGCTGGGCCGTGGCGGGCGGATAGTCCAGTTCGCCGAACGTGACTTGGCCGGCGGCGCGAGCGGCCTGCAGTTCCTGCTGGACTTGTTCACGCGTCTTGCCATCGGCGTGTGCGGCGGACATACCCACCAGGGTGGCGGTAACCATGAGTGCGGTAGCTAGGGCTTTCATTGAGAGGACTCCATCCTAAACCTTGCACATCGTCTTCTGCCAGGCTGGCAGGTGCGATATGACAATTTGATTGCTGGGATGAAGTATCTGGCGATATGGTCCTAGTAAAAACCCTTATTTTGGGGAACATATTTGCACAGATGGGACAATTTTCGGTCGGATTCCCCCAAACCTGGTCAATTCCTGCACAGCGCCCCCTGAAACCGTGCTGCAACAAGCCTTGCCGCCATTCAGTAAAACGCAAGCTACGTAACGAAATCCGGAGCCGCCACCCGCTGGAAGGATAGTACGGCGTTGGGAAATAGACATTTCTGCTGGCGGGACAATAATTCCATTTATCATACGAATCTGCCAGAAATGGAAATTTGAACGACGAGGGCCCCATGGATATCCAGCTTAACGACATCGCGCTGTTCGTCGAAGTCGCCAAGCGCAAGAACTTCAGCCACGCCGCCGAAGCCTTGAATATTCCGACATCCACGCTCTCGCGCCGGGTCAGCGAACTGGAACGCAGCATCGGCATGCGGCTGCTCAACCGCAGCACCCGCAAGATCGACCTCACCGAGGCCGGCGCGATCTACTTCGAGCGTTGCCGGCACATCGTGGAAGAGGCGCGCATCGCCCACGACCAATTGCTGGACATGGCGGTCCAGCCCAAGGGGCGGCTGCGCATTTCCCTGCCCACCAGCCTGGCCCAGCTGTTCCTGCCCGCCGTCATCCGCGACTTCCGCGAGCAGCATCCCGACATCGAGTGCGATTTCGACCTGAGCATGCGGCCGATCGACCCGATCAGCAATCCCTTCGATCTCATCCTGCGTTTCGGCCAGCAGCCCGACTCCAGCCTGATCTCGCGCAAGATCGTGCTGATGGCCCACCAGCTCTATGCCTCGCCCGACTATCTGGCCCGCCATGGCGAGCCGCGGGTGCCGGCGGATCTCAGCCACCACGAATGCCTGCGCCCCACCATGCGCGAGGAATCCTCCTTCTGGATGCTGCATTCGGGCGACAAGGTGGAACGCGTGCAGGTGTCGGGCCGGCTGTCCGCGAACAACGTGGGCATGCTGGGCCGGCTGGCCGGACAGGGCCTGGGCATCACGCCGCTGCTGGTGTTCGACGCCATGGAGCGCGCCATCAAGCAGTCGGGCCTGGTGCGCGTGCTGCCCGAATGGAGCCTGACGCCCCTGCCGCTATTCGCGCTGCTGCCCTCGCGCATGCTGCCCGCCAAGACCAAGGCCTTCCTGGATTTCATCCAGCCTCGGCTGTCGGACGCCTAGCGGCGCCCGATGGCCGGAGGGCGCCGCGCGCTAGGGCGTGTCGGCGCCGTACTGACAGACGGTGAAGAGCGGCGTGCCGGTGGCGGCGACCTTGGCCGATCCGCCGAGATCGGGCAGGTCGATGATGGCCGCGGCCTCGACCACGTTGGCGCCCAGGCGCTGCAGCAGATTGATGGCGGCCAGCATGGTGCCGCCCGTGGCGATCAGATCATCCACCAGCAGGACGCGCTGCCCGGTGCGCACCGCGTCGGTGTGCATCTCGACCGAGGCATTGCCGTATTCGAGCGAATACTCCTCGGCCACCGTGCGGAACGGAAGCTTGCCCTTCTTGCGCACGGGCACGAAACCCAGGTTCAGTTCGTAGGCCAGCACGCTGCCCACGATGAAGCCGCGCGCGTCCACACCGGCGACGAGGTCCAATCGCTGGCGCATGTAGCGGTAGACGAAGAGATCGATCAGCACCCGGAACGCGCGAGGATCCTGCAGCACCGGCGTGATGTCGCGGAAAACGACACCAGGTTGGGGCCAGTCTGGAACGCTGCGGATGGTGCGCCGGATGTACTCGGCGTAGTCGGTCTGCATGGAAGACGGCCCTGAAGAATTGAAGCAAGGCGAACTATAACCTCGCAACCGCGCTTAAGCCAGGATTGCCGCCGCGGATGACAATTCATGAAGCCGTCCGGCCCGCAATTCATAGCAACGGTCGACGGCGCCCGGCGGCAGGGCCGCGTGCGTGGCCAGCACCACGGCGCGTCCGCGCACCGCCGCGCCCAGGTCCTGGAAGAACGCCGTCTCGGCTGCGGCGTCCAGCCCGGCCGTGGGTTCGTCCAGCACGATGACCGCCGCCGGCGACAACAGCGCGCGCGCCAGGCACAAACGGCGCGCCTGCCCGGCCGAGAGCTGCGAACCGGTTTCGCCCGCCCAGGTGTCCAGGCCGTCCGGCAGGCCGCGCACGAACTCGCCCAGCCGCGCGGCATCCAGCGCGCGCCACAGCGCGGCGTCGTCGGCGTCCGGATCGCCGATGAGCAGGTTGGTGCGCAAGGTCCCCAGGAACACGGGCGCATCCTGCGACAGCAGCGCGATGCGCCGATGCCAGTCGGCCTGCGCGCAATCGCGCGCATCACAGCCGCCGAAGCGCACCTGGCCAGCCTGCGGATCCTCCAGGCGCAGCAGCAGGTGCAGCAGGGTCGATTTGCCGGCGCCGCTGGGACCCAGGATCGCCACCCTCTCTCCCGGCAAAACCCGCAGGTTCACGTCTTCCAGCACCGGCGCATCCACGCCCCGCGCCCGGGCCGGATACGCGAAGCGCACGCGGTCCAGTTCCAGCGCGCCGCTGGCCGGCAGCGCTTGCGGCGCGGCGGGATCCTGCATGTCGGGCTCGCATTGCGTCACTTCCCGGATGCGCGCCGCGGCCGACATCGCGGAACCCATGCGCGAGGCCCCGCGCATGATCGGCCCCGCCACCTCGAAAATGCCGATGACCGCCAACAGCAGGCCCGCCAGCGCCGGCCCGCCGATCCGCCCCGCTTCGAGCGTGTCCAGGCCGAACCACAGCAGGGCCAGCACCGACGCGCCGGCCGCGACCTGCAGGAAAAACTGGCCTCGGGCCGCCACCCGCGCCTGGCTGCGCCGCGCCACCGCGCTGGCCTCGCACAGGCGTTCGAAGTGCTCGGCCGTCTGGGCCTGCGCATGCATGGCCACCATGTCGGCATGGCCGTCCACCGCGTCCAGCGTCGCGGCGCGCAACCCCGCCGCGCTTTCCTGCGCGGCCGCGCCTGGCTTGCGCGCCGCCCGCACGAGCCACAGCGGCACCAGCACGCAGGCCGTCAACAGCGCCAGCGCGAACGCCAGCGCGGCCGCCGGCATCCATTGCCCCAGCACGGCGGTCAGCACGGCCCCGGCCAGCAGCGCCGTCGCCAGCGGCGCCAGCACGAAGAGGAATACGGTGTCCAGCGCGTCCACGTCCCCCGTCATGCGGGCCACCAGATCGCCGTCGCGATAGCGCGCCAATTGGCGCGGCGTCAGCCGGACGAGCGCGGCGAACACCGTGGCGCGCAGGTCCGCCAGCAGCCGCAGCGTGGCCGAGTGCCCGACCACGCGGTCGGCGTAGCGCGACACGATGCGCAGGAATGACAGCCCGCGCACCAGAGCCGAAGGCGCGAACAGGTTGAACGCGCCGCCCGCGCCGGCCAGGGCTGCGCCGGTCAGGAACCAGCCCGACACGCCCAACAGGCCCACGCCCGCGGCCACCGTGGCCAGGGCGCAGAACAATGCGAGCAAAAGCCCGCTTTTCCGGCGGGCATAGAGCGGCAGGAGCAACAACAGGTTCTTCATGCGTCTTCCACTTTTCCGGCGGCCACGCGCAGGCTGCGGCCCAGGCGCGCCGCCACGGCGGGCGCGTGCGTCGCCAGCAGCAGGGTCCGGCCCGAGGCAAAGGCTAGGATCTCGTCCAGCACCCGCGCCTGGGTGGCGTCATCCAGGTGCGCGGTGGGCTCGTCCAGCAGGATCAGGCCGGGATCGCGCAGGAACAGCCGCGCCAGCGCGACGCGCTGCGCCTGCCCGCCCGACAGGCCATGCCCGCGCGCGCCCAGCGGCGTGTCCAGGCCTTGCGGCAAGGCCTCGGCGAACTCCAGCACGCAGGCGCGCCTTGCGGCGTCTCGCAGGTCGGCGTCCGAGGCCTCGGGGCGCCCCAGCCGGATATTGTCGGCGATCGAGCCCGCCAGCAACTGCGGCTTCTGCCCGATCAGCGCCACGCGGCCGCGCAACGCCGGCTCGCTCCATTCGGCCAGGGGCAGGCCGTCGATACGGATCTCGCCGTCGAACGGCCGCAGGCGCGCGATCGCCTCGACCAGCGTCGATTTGCCGATGCCGCTGGGGCCCATCAACGCCACGTGCTCGCCAGGCGCCAGGGCCAGCGCGGCGCCGGACAGCACCGGCTGGCCGCGGCCGGGCGCGAGCACGCGCAGGCCTTCCGCGGAGAGCGCGGCGCCCTTGCCCCGCTGCGCGGGCGCCGCGGCAGCGCCGCCCTCCTCGCTCCGGACGTCGTCGTCCCGCGGCAGGCCATCGAACAGCGTGGCGATCTGGGTGACCGCCGCCAGCGCCGCCGCGCGGTCGTGATAATGCGCCGCGAACTGCCGCAACGGCGCATAAACTTCCGGCGCCATCAGCAGACAGAACAAACCTGCCTGCAAGGTCAGGGGCGTCCAGCGCAGGTCGAGGAAGCCCAGGTAGGTCAGGCCGATGTAGACCGCCACGCCCGCCACGCCCAGCGCGGCGAAGAACTCCAGCACCGCCGACGACAGGAAGGCGATGCGCAGCACCGACATCGTGCGCTGGCGCAGGGCGTCGCTGGCGGCCACGACGGAAGCGGCCTCCGCCTCGGCGCGGCCATGCAGCTTGAGGGTGGACAGCCCGCGCAGGCGGTCGGCGAAGAAACCCGACAGGCGGGCGAAGGCGCGCAGGTGACGGCGGCTGGCGCCCTGGGCGCCCCACCCCACCAGTGCCATGAAGAGCGGGATCAGCGGCGCGGTGATCAGCAGGACCAGCCCGGCGATCACGTCGACCGGCAGCAGCACGACCGCGAACGCCACGGGCAGCAAGGCCGCCGCGGTCATGGCGGGCAGGTACTTGGCGAAGAAGCCGTCCAGCGCCTCGACCTGATCCACCACCGCGCTGGCCAATTCGCCCGCGGCGCGGCCCCGGCTCCAGTGCGGCCCCTTCAGCACCAGCCGCCTGAAGAGCGACTGGCGCACGTGGCGCTTGATGCGTTCGGAGGCGTCGGCGCCGGCGCGCTCGCCCGCCCAGCTGATACAGGCGCGCACCAGCATGAGCCCGGCGATGCCCAGGATGCCGCCGATCAGCGCCTGCCGGGGTTGCTGCCCGACGATGGCCGCGTCGAGCACGCGGGCCAGCAACCAGGCCTGCACCACCAGCAGGACGCCGCTTACCAGGGGCGCGGCGCCCGCCAGCAGCAGCGGCAGCCTTGCTGCCCGGGCAAGCGCCATCAACCACCGCGATTGTTCGCGCGGTGGCTTGCCCAGCGCTGCCGAGGGATCGTGCTCTAGGGTGCTAGCGGGCTGTGAGGAACCGCCCCTCACTCGTCGTCGCGGCTGGCGCGCGGATCATGCGTATGCCCTTCGCGCAGCTCGAACCACATTGCGTTGAGGATGGCGAACGCGCACGCCAGGCCCAGGCCGAGTATCCACGAGAAATACCACATGGTGGAGGCTCCTTGTCAGTATGAGTTGGGCGTGCCGCCCACCGATTCTTCAGTGACCTTGCCGCGCATGACGCGGTACACCCAGGCGGTGTAGAGCGTCACGATGGGCAGGAAGATGGCGACCGCGATCACCATGATCCACAGCGTCATGTGGCTGGACGAGCCGTCCCAGATGGTCAGCCCGGCCTGCGGCTTCGTCGACGAAGGCATGATGAACGGAAAGAGCGAGAAGCCCACCGTCAGGATCACGCCGGCGATCGACAGCGACGAGGCCAGGAAGGCCAGCACGTTGGCGCGCAGGGACAGCAGCAGCGCCACCAGCACCGCGCCGCCCACGCCCAGCGCGGGCGCGATCCACATCAGCGGCCACTTCGCGTAGTTGGCCATCCAGGCGCCGTCCCGCACCGACACCGCCTTGAGCATCGGATCCGACGGGCCGGCCATGTCCACCGCAGTGGTGATGACATGGCCGCCGACGCCTCGGGCCACCCAGAAGCCTCCCGCGACGAACAGCAGGGCCGTGAGCAAGGCGCACAGCCGGCCCCAGTTGCGGGCGCGCGACGACACCGGATCCTCGGTGCGCCAGGCCAGCAGCACCGCGCCGTGCATGGCCAGCATCACCACGCTCAGCACGCCGGCCAGCAGCGCGAACGGCATGAAGAGCTGGTAGAAATGCCCTTCGTAGATGGGACGCAGCGTCACCGGATCGAAGGTAAAGGGCACGCCCAGGATGATGTTGCCCATGGCCACGCCGAACACCAGCGAGGCCACCACGCCCGAGAAACAGAGCACGGCGTCCCAGCGGCTGCGCCAGCGCGTGCCTTCCATCTTGCTGCGGTACTTGAAGCCCACCGGGCGCAGGATCAGGGCGATCAGGACCAGCATCATCGCCAGGTAGAACCCCGAGAACGAGGCGGCATACAGCAGCGGCCAGGCGGCGAAGATCGCGCCGCCCGCCGTGATGAGCCAGACCTGGTTGCCTTCCCAGACCGGCCCCACCACGTTGATCACGACGCGGCGTTCCACGTCGGTCTTGGCGACCACGGGCAGCAGCGCGGCCACGCCCAGGTCGAAGCCGTCCATGACGGCGAAGCCGATGAGCAGCGCGCCCAGCAGCACCCACCACACCACGCGCAGCGTGCCGTAGTCGAAAGGAATGAGAGTTTCCATCGCTGTCTCCTCCTCAGGCGCGCACGGCGGCGCGGACAGGATCGGCCGCGGCGGTGCCGGGCGCCGGCCCATCGGATTTCGGGCCCGCCTTCACGGCATGCAGCATCACCTTCACGCCGATGATCAACAGCACCGTGTACAGCACCAGGAAAATCGTCAGGCTGATGGCCAGGTCGGCGATCGTCAGTCCCGACGCCGCGTAGTAGGTCGGCAGCACGCCTTCGATCACCCAGGGCTGGCGGCCGTACTCGGCCACGAACCAGCCGCTCTCGATGGCCACCCAGGGCAGCGGCAGGCTCCACAGCGCCACCTTGAGCAGGCCGCGGCGGCTGTCGAGACGGCCGCGCGAGGCCAGCCAGAAGGCCACGCCGAAGAACAGGATCAGGTACATGCCCACGGCCACCATGATGCGGAAGGCCCAGAACAGCGGCGCCACGTTGGGCACGGTGTCCACCGCCGCCTTCTTGATGTCGGCTTCGGTGACCTTGCTCATGTCGGGCTGGTAGCGCTTTACCAGCAGGGCGTAGCCCAGGTCCGGCCAGGTCCGGTCGAACACCATGCGCGCATCCACGTCCTTGGGATTGGCGCGGATCTTCTGCAGGGCGTCGTACGCCACCATGCCGTCGCGGATGCGGTTCTCGGCGCGCAGGATCAGGTCATCGATGCCCAGCAGCGGCGTCGTCAGCGACCGCGTGCCGATGATGCCCATGACGTAGGGGATCTCGATCGCGAAGTCGTTCTTGCGCTCTGCCTGGTTGGGGATGGCGATGAGGTTGAAGGACGCGGGCGCCGGCTCGGTGTGCCACATGGACTCGATGGCCGCGATCTTCATCTTCTGGTGTTCGGTGGTGAGGTAGCCGCTTTCGTCGCCCAGCACCACGACGGACAGCGCCGAGGCCAGGCCGAAGCTGGCTGCGACCGCCATCGAGCGCTTGGCCAGGTCGACGTGGCGGCCCTTCAGCAGGTACCACGCGCTGATCGACATGACGAACATGGCGCCGGCCACGTACCCCGCGCTGACCGTGTGCACGAACTTGGCCTGCGCCACCGGGTTGAAGATCACCGCCGCGAAGTCGGTCATCTCCATGCGCATGGTGTCGGGATTGAAGATCGAACCCACCGGATTCTGCATCCAGCCGTTGGCGATCAGGATCCACAGCGCCGAGAAGTTGGTGCCGAACGCCACCAGCCAGGTCACCACCAGGTGGCTGACCTTGGACATGCGGTTCCAGCCGAAGAAGAACAGGCCGACGAAGGTGGCTTCCAGGAAGAAGGCCATCAGCCC